>Ga0209738_10000111_pt1 | contig 18735 bp, 14 predicted proteins | sample TergutNc150P5_FD_187289 | JGI IMG/M metagenome (GOLD analysis project Ga0209738, IMG submission 187289) | Nasutitermes corniger P5 segment gut microbial community from laboratory colony in Florida, USA - Nc150 P5 (SPAdes) (version 2) | ecosystem: Host-associated > Arthropoda: Insects >...
CGCCACGCACGGCGTCACGGTGCTGTCGGACGAGATCCATTGCGACGTGGTCGCGCCCGGGCACGCCTACGTGCCGTACGCCAGCATCGCCCCCGCGAATTCGATCACCTGCGTGGCGCCCACCAAGGCCTTCAACCTGGCCGGGCTGCAGACCGCGTCCGTCATCGTGCCCGATGCCGAGCTGCGCGCCGCCGTCATGCGCGGCCTCAACCGCGATGAGGTCGCCGAGCCGAACGCCTTCGCCATCGATGCCACCATCGCCGCGTTCACGCACGGCGAACCCTGGCTGGACGCCGCGCGCGCGTACATCCAGGCCAACAAGCACCACGCGGTCGACGTCATCGACGCCATCCCCGGGCTGCGCGCCGCGGAGTCGCTGGCGACGTACCTGCTGTGGATCGACGCCACGGCCCTGACGGACGACAGCGTCGCGCTGTGCGCCCACCTGCGCGCCACCACCGGGCTGTACGTCAGCGACGGCGCGGAATACGGCGGCGACGGCGCAGGTTTCCTCCGGATGAACCTCGCGTGCCCCCGCGCCCGCGTGGACGACGGCCTGGACCGCCTGCGCCGCGGCATCGCGACGTGGAACACCAAAGCCTGATCCCCCGACAAGCCACAACAAGGAGAAACTCATGAAGATGCGCACCATCGCCGACTTCCCGGTCAGCGCCATCGGTCTGGGCGGCATGCCCATGTCCATCGAGGGGCGGCCCGACGAGGCCCAGGCCATCGCCACCATCCTGGCAGCCCTGGACGCGGGCGTCCGCCTGATCGACACCGCCAACTCGTACCACCGCGACGCCGGGGAGGTCGGGCACAACGAGCGCCTGATCGCCAAGGCGCTGCGCCAGTGGAGCGACGACACGTCGCCCGTGCTCGTGGCCACCAAGGGCGGGCACCTGCGCCCCGGCGATGGCTCGTGGACGCAGAACGGCGACCCGACCTACCTCAAGGCGGCGGCCAAGCAGTCGGCCCGCGACCTGGGCGTCGACGCGATCGGGCTGTACTACTTCCACCGTCCCGATCCGGCGGTGCCGTACGCCGAATCCGTCGGCGCGCTGGCCGAGCTGCTGGACGAGGGCGTGATCGTGCGCGCGGGCGTCTCGAACGCGTCGGTCGACCAGATCCACGAGGCGCAGCAGGTGCTGGGCGGGCGGCTGTCGGCCGTGCAGAACCAGTACGCCCCCAACCACCGGGGCACCCAGGACACGCTGGACGAGTGCCAGCGCCTGGGCATCGCCTTCCTGCCGTGGAGCCCGCTGGGTGGCATCGGCCACGCCAAGCAGCTGGGCGACCGCTTCGCGGCCTTCCACGAGGTCGCTACCAAGCACGGCGTCTCGGCGCAGCAGGTCGCGCTGGCCTGGGAGCTCGCCCAGGGCTCGGTCGTGATCCCGATCCCGGGCGCGTCGCGTCCGGAGACCATCCTGGATTCGCTGCAGGCCGCCGACCTGCAGCTGAGCGCCGAGGACCTGGCACTGCTCAGCTAGTCAACGCCACATTGGCCCGTCACAGGCAGGTCGGGTCATCCCGCGACGGCGTACACTGAATCCTTATGGCTGGTGCCAGCCTGCTCGATCATCAGACAGGAGCGCAATGACTCGTCCCCCCGCGGCGGCGCAGGTGCTCGCGCACGAACTGGCTGTGGAGCAGACGCACGTGGATCGCGTCTACGCCGCGCTGCGCAGCGCCGTCGCCGCCGCCCGCCAGGTCGAGGCCGAAAGCCGCGAGAAGTACCTGAGCGACCGCGCCGACTGGCACCGCGAGGAGGCCGGCACGGCCCTGTTCGAGCGCGACGCCTTCGCGTACCAGGCCGCCCGGCGCCTGGCGTTCCTGGACGCCGAGCGCGAGGGCCTGGTCTTCGGGCGTCTCGACCTGCACCCGGCCGAGACCCGCTACATCGGGCGTCTCGGGCTGCTCGACCCCAACTACGAGCCGCTGGTGATCGACTGGCGCGCGCCCGCGGCCGAGTCGTTCTACCGCGCCACCGCCGTCGACCCGATGGGGGTCGTCCGCCGCCGCGTGCTGCGCTGCGAAGGCGAGCGCGTGCTCGGCATCGAGGACGACCTGCTCGACCAGCGTGCCGCCCCCGCCGACATCGCGGTGATCGGCGAGGGTGCGCTCATGGCGGCGCTGGGACGGGCGCGCGGGGAACGCATGCGCGACATCGTCGCCACCATCCAGGCCGAACAGGACGAAGCGATCCGGGCGCCGTACCAGGGCGTGACGCTCATCGCCGGCGGCCCCGGCACCGGAAAGACCGTCGTGGCGCTGCACCGGGCGGCATATCTGCTGTACACGCACCGCGCGCGGCTGGAGAACGGCGGCGTGCTGGTGGTCGGCCCGTCCGCGCTGTTCATGCACTACATCGAGCGCGTGCTGCCGGGCCTGGGCGAAGATTCGGTGCAGCTGCGCTCCATCGGCCACGTCGCCGCGGACGTGCTGGGCTACGGATCCGACGAGAACGAACCCGCCGCCACCGCGACGCTCAAGGGCAGCCTGGTCATGCTGCCGCTGCTGCGCCGGCTGGTCGGCCTGCCCCTGCTGGAGCCCGAGGAGGCGCAGGTGCTGCGCGTCAGCGTGGGTGGTGAGGTGTTGACGCTGCAGGCGGACGAGCTGGCGGGAATCCGGGCTCGCGTGCTCGGTCAGCCGCGCGCCAAGGCCAACCGCGTCGAGCCCGCCGCGGCCGCCCTGCTGGAGGCCCTGTGGGCCAAGGCCGGCACCGTGCAGGACATCGGGCGTCCGGGCTTCGACGAAGCGGTCACCACGCAGGCGTCCTGGCAGATGTTCCTGCACGCTTGGTGGCCCTCGCTCACACCGGGACAGGCGCTGGCCCGGTTGGCGCAGCCGCGCGTGATGGCGCGCATCGCACAGGGGCTGCTGGACGACGAGCAGCAGGCGCTGCTCACGGCCAGCCTGCAGCATGCCGCCGGATACCGGCCGCAGCCCGGGCAGCCCCGTCCAGCCTGGACGACCGCCGACATCGCGCTGCTCGACGAGCTGGCCAACCTGCTCGGCCCGGCCGCGCCCGTCGCGGACGCCGAGCCCAGCATCTTCCTGGCCGACGACGCCGAATATCCCGAGGTGGTGACGATCGAGGATCTGCTCACCGACCGGCGCGAGCCGCTCGACCTCGACCAAGACCAGCAGGACACGTTCGCACACGTGCTCGTGGACGAGGCCCAGGATGTCACGCCGATGCAGTGGCGCATGCTGCGCCGCCGGGGCCCGCAGGCGTCCTGGACGTTGGTCGGCGACCCGGCCCAAAGCTCGTACCCCCGTCCGAACGAGACGGCGCAGGCCGTCCGCGACCTGATCGGGCGCGCCCCCAACCGCACGTTCCGGCTGTCCACCAACTACCGCAGCCCCGCCGAGGTGTTCGACCTTGCCCGGCGCTACATCCTGCGCACATTCCCCCAGGCCGACGTGCCCACATCCGTGCGATCCACGGGCATCCAGCCGCTGCTGCTGGTCACCACGCGCGACCGGCTTTCCGACGAACTGGACGCGCAGGTCGCGACGCTGTGCGGGCAGGTCGATGGCAGCATCGCGATCATCGCACCGCCGTCGCTGTGCCCCGACCTGGCCCACGGGCGCTGGACGGACGCCGGCGACCGCGTCTGCCTGCTCACCGCGCTGCAGGCCAAGGGCATGGAGTACGACGGCGTCATCGTCGTCTCCCCCGACGACATCGTCGCCGAAACCCCGGCCGGCGAACGCGTGCTCTACGTCGACCTGACCCGTCCGACGCAGCGGTTGGTCACCCTCGATGTCGACGGACGGCCCGGGCGCTGGCGCGACGGCCTCGACGTCGCCGAGGTCGGCTAGGCTCGTCCGCGTGAGTGTTTCGCCGCTGATCCGTCCGTCCGACCCCCTGAGCACGCAGTTCTGCGCCGCTATCGCGCGCACGCTGAACGACTTTCTGGACGACCGCGCGGGCGAGTTGACCGCCGTCGACGCCTCGCTGGCCTCGGTGGCAGACGCGGCCCGCGCGATCGGGGTCAGCGGCAAGCACATCCGCCCGGCCTTCGCCTGGTGGGGGTACCTCGCGGTGGACGCCGAGCCCGCATGGCCCGACGAGCTGCTGCGCGCGGTCGCCAGCCTCGACCTGCTGCATGCCGGGCTGCTGGTGCATGACGACCTGATCGACGCATCGGACACGCGCCGCGGCATGCCCGCCGCGCACGTCCGGTTCGAGGCCGAGGCCACCGGCTACGGCGCGGGTGCCGCCGTCCTGCTCGGCGCGCTGCTCCTGGAGTGGAGCACCGCGCTGTTCGACGAGTGCGGCCTGCCGCCGCAGCGCCTGGAGCCGGCCCGCCCGCTGTGGGCGCGCATGCGCCAGGAGGTGCTCACCGGCCAGCTGCTCGACCTGCGCGCCGAGCACGGGCTGCTGCTCGGACGCACGCCGGTGGGTACGGCCGAGCAGATCGTGCGGTACAAGACGGCGCTGTACACCATTGTGCGGCCGCTGCAGCTGGGCGCGCTGCTCGCCGGAGCCGATGCCGGCCTGGTCGAGCAGCTGGGCGAGTTCGGCATCCCGCTCGGACGGGCCTTCCAGTGGCGCGACGATCTGCTCGACGTGTTCGGCGATCCGGCGGCCACCGGCAAACCCGTCGGGCAGGACCTGCGCGACGGCAAGCCGACGCTGCTCGTGGCCGAGGCGTTCGCGCACGCGGATGCGGCGTCGTCCGCACGCCTGCGCGCCGTGCTCGGCCGCGCCGACGCCAGCGACGCCGACATCGAGGCGGCCCGGCAGATCCTGGTCGAGACCGGAGCCCGCGACCGCGTCGAGCACGCCATCGAGCGCGACTGGGCGAGCGCGCGCCGCGAACTGGCCGACCTGCCCCTCACGGCGCCGGGGCGCACCGCGCTCGATGCGCTGGCCCGCCTGTGTGTCGAGCGCGACCGCTGACTACTCGCCCCAGAACTCCTGCGCGAGGCGCTGGCCCTGATCGATCTTGGCCCACTGCTGCTGCTCCGTCAGCTCGTTGCCGCCGTCGCAGGACGCGAAGCCGCACTGGTGCGACAGGTACAGGCGCTCTCGGGGCACGATCTGGCAGGCCCGGTCGAGCATCGTGCGCACCCGCGCTTCGTCGTCCAGCGTGGCCGTCTTGCTCGACAGCAGCCCGAGCACGACCTCCGTGGACGGCTTGGCGCCCAGCGCCGCCAGCGCATCCAGCGACCCGGCACGCTCGTCGTCCCACTCCAGGAAGAAGCGGTCGTACCGCATCTGCTGGAAGAACAGGTCGGCGATCTTGGCGTACGAGCCCGCGCCCATGTTGCGCGAGGCGTAGTTGCCGCGGCAGTTGTGCGTCCACATCGTCAGGCCGAGGCTGTGGCCGTAGTCGATCAGCGTGTTGTTGATCTCGATGAACTGCGCAGCCAGCTCGCGGCCCGCCAAGTCGATCGCACCGCCCGAGAACGGCGAGTTCGGATTGTCGTCGGCGAACATCTCCCACAGGCAGTCGTCGAACTGCAGGATCTTCCCGCCCGCGGCCGCGTACTCCTGGACGAACTGCCGGTAGGCCTCGACCAGGCCGAGCTTCAGCGCGTCCGTGTCCGCATAGACCGAATCGCGCCCGCCGATCTGGTCGGACCATGAGATCTCGCCGAAAATGTGGGACGGCGAGGGCACGCACAGCTTGGTCGCGCGATCGCCCGCGATCTGCGCCAGCCGCTTCCAGACGAAGATGAAGTGATGGTCGTGGCCCGACAGCGGGCCCGTGATGCGCCATCCGATGTCGCGGCGCGTCTCGTACGGGGTCTGCCCATCCAGGTCACGGAACCAGTAGCCGTGGTCGGCGATGTAGCGGTCGATGCCCCCCAGGCCCCAGACGAAATCGGTGTGCCACAGCGACTTGGAGAACTCCCCGTCGGTCAGCACGGCGATGCCGTGCTCGATCTGCTGTGCCACGACGGCCCTCGTGGCGGCTTCCTCGCACTGCTCATAACCGGGGAACTCCGCATAAAACGGGTATGTGACGTCGTCGCGGCTCTGGATTTGGCTCTTGTAGGCCAGCAGATCGGCCGGACGCAGCAGGCTACCCACGGTCTGGAATCGTATGCTCATCGAGTCTCCTTGTGAGGGGGCCGTTCACGGCCCGGTGTGCCGTCAGCTTAGGGACCGCGACGACCAGCTGGGGGCGCATCTCAGAAATCGGCCCGGCAAATCCCCCGGGCCGCTTGCTCCACCCCTTAGACTGACCATTCGGGAAAGCGCAAGGGTACCGCTGCCCCGTCAGCGTGCAGGAGCAACCATGGATCGTGGCGACGACCCCCTCGTGGGGCGCGTGCTCGACGGGCGCTACGAGATCGTCGAACGCCGAGCCAGCGGCGGCATGGCCACGGTGTACCGTGCCCGCGACCGCCGGCTTGACCGCGAGGTCGCCGTCAAGATCATGCACGAGGGCCGCGACGACGACGCCATGACCGCGCAGACCTTCGACCGCGAGGCTCGCGCCGCCGCGAAACTGCACGACCCGCACATCGTCAGCGTCTTCGACCAGGGCGAAGACCGCGGGCGTCCGTTCATCGTCATGGAGTACGTGGACGGGTGCACCCTGCGCACGATCATCGCGCACGAGGCGCCGATGACCCCGGCCCGCGCGATGGCGTTCATGGAACCCGTCGCGGAGGCGCTGGCCGTCGCACACGAGGCGGGGCTGATCCACCGCGACGTCAAGCCCGAGAACGTGCTCATCTCGTCCAAGGGCGAGGTCAAGGTGGGCGACTTCGGCCTGGCCCGCGAGGTCACCAACGACAACGCCAACGCGACCGCGGTCATCGTCGGCACCGCCAGCTACCTGCCGCCCGAGCGCTACCTGCACAAGGTCGCCGACCGGCGCAGCGACGTGTATTCGGCCGGGGTGATGCTGTACGAGCTGCTCACCGGCGTGAAGCCCTACTGGTCGGACAACGCGGACGGCATCGCGGCGCAGCACGCACACCGCGACATGCAGCCGCCCTCGTCGGTGATCGGCTCGACAGCGATCCCCCACTGGCTGGACGAGCTGGTGGTCGCCTGCACCCGTCGCAACCCTGAGCTGCGCCCCGCCGACGGTGCCGAGCTGGCCCGCCGCGTGCGCATCGCGCGGACGGCCCTGGATGTCGGCACGTGGAACGACGCGGACCTGACGCAGTGCATGAACCCGTTCGCCGAATCCACCGCGACGGGCATCCAGACGACCGCCGCAACCGCGGCGCCGCGGCACGGCGCCCCCGCCGCGACCCCGGAGCACACGCCGCGCATGGGCCTGGGCATCGACGAGCCCCCGGACGACCCGCCCCGTCCGCACGGAAGCCGCGCGAACCGCGGCCCGACGGTGCTGCCCGGCGTCGTCCGCACGCGCAAGTACCGGCGCCGCCGTGCGATCGTCCTGCTCATCCTGCTGGTCATCCTCGGCAGCATCATCGGCACGTCGGCATGGTGGCTCGTGTCCGGACGCTACACCGATGTGCCCGACCTGGCCAGGCTGACGCAGGCCGACGCCGTGGCCGCCGCCTCGAACGCGCAACTGACGGTCACCTTCCAGCCCGCGTACTCCGAGACCGTGCCGGCCAATCAGATCATCTCGACCGATCCCGGGGTGGGCGCCCGGGTGCACCGCGACACACAGGTGACCGCCTACGTCTCGCGCGGGCCGCAGCGCTTCGCGATGCCGACGGTCATCGGATTGGCGCAGGACAAGGCGCAACAGGCGCTCATCGACGCGCATCTGGCCGTGGGCCAGGTGACCCAGGCCTACAGCGAGACCGTCGCCAGCGGCATGGTGATCTCAGCCAGCCAAGACCCCGGCGCGCAGCTCAAGGCGAACACCGCGATCGACCTGGTCGTGTCGCAGGGGCGCCAGCCGATCGACGTCACCAGCTACGTGGGCCAGCCGGGCGATGCGGCCAGCACCGCGCTCACGCAAGCCGGGCTGGCCCCCAAGCAGACCACTGCGTACTCCACCGACTCGGGCAGCCCCTGTGCCAAGGGCAGCGATGGCCAGCCGGTGCCGTCCGGCGTCGTGTGCGCCCAGAATCCGGCCAGCGGCACGCTGTTCAAGGGCGACACCGTCACGCTGACCGTCTCGAAGGGCCCCGAGATGGTGACGGTGCCGAGCATTCCGCAGAAGACGTCGCTCGACGCCGCCCAGAAGGCCTTGACCGATGCGGGGCTCGTGCCGAACCTGAACTACGCGACCCCACAGATCATCCGCGCCAACCTGGTCATGGCGGTGAGCCCGGCACCCGGGACGAAGGTGGCCAAGGGCAGCACCGTCACGCTGACCGTCGTGTGAACCGCGGACGGGATCAGCGCCAGCGATCGTGCGACCGGTTGCGCCACGCGGTGTTGGGCGCCTTGACCGCGCCGTCCGGATGATCGAACCTCATGCCGGTCAGGATGCGCCCCAGCACATGCCCGGCCTGCGCGCACTCGTCGGCCGTCACATCCAGATGCGTGACCGCGCGCACCGTGTGCGCCCCGACGGCGCTGATGCGCACGCCAGACTTCTGCGCTGAGGCGACCACGTCGTCGGCCAGACGCGCACCGGTGTGGAACACCACAATGTTGGTCTGCGGCGGGGTGGGAACGGCCTCGGGCACCACGTGCGTCACGGCATCGGCCAAGACGACCGCGTTCGCATGGTCGTCGGCCAGGCGCTCCAGGTTGTGGTCGAGCGCCCACAGCGCCGCCTGCGCCAACACGCCGGCCTGGCGCCAGCCGCCGCCGAACTCCTTGCGGCGCATCCGCGCACGGGCGATATCGTCGGCGCTGCCGACCAGCACCGACCCGACCGGCGCGCCCAGCCCCTTGCTGAAGCAGACGGTCACGGTGTCGAACAGCTTGCCGTACTCGTCCAGCGGCACGCCCGTGGCGATGTGCGCGTTCCACAGCCGGGCGCCATCCAGGTGGCGGCGCAGGCCGGCGTGCGCGCACAGCGCGCTGATCGCCCGCAGCGACTCGATCGGCTGCACCGTCCCCCCGCCGAAGTTGTGCGTGTTCTCGATCTCGACGCCGGCCGTGCGCACCATGAAATGCTCCGGCGCGGCGATCAGCGCCTCGATCGTTGCGGGATCGGCCAGACCCGTGCCGCCGCTGCTCCAGGTGCGGAACTGGATGCCGTTGAGGCTGGCGTGCGAGCCGAGCTCGGCGCGGGCGATGTGCGCCTGCTCGTCGCAGAGCACCTCCTCACCACGCCCGGCCGACAGCCACACGCCCAACAGGTTGCTCATGGTGCCGCTGACGACGAACAGCCCGGCCTCATGACCGAGCAGCTCGGCCGTGCGAGCCTCCAGACGGTTGACAGTCGGGTCTTCGCTGTAAACGTCGTCGCCGACCTCAGCATCGGCGAGGGCGGACAGCATGGCGCGGGACGGTTTGGTGACAGTGTCGGAACGCAGGTCGATCATCGCACTAGTGTGTCACGCCGCCGGGGCACACGCGCGATGACGCGGCGGCGGTGAGATCAGTGATCCCACTCCTCGGCCTCCAGCTGGGGGCGCCGGGCCGCCAGCACGGCCAGCCGCTCCGAGACGCGGAACGCCAGTTCGAGGGCCTGCGTGCGCGACAGACGCGGGTCACAGACGCTCTCGTACCGGCTCGCCAGATCGTCCTCGCTGATCTGGAAGGCACCGCCGGTGCACTCGGTGACATCGTCACCCGTCAGCTCCAGGTGCATGCCGCCCGGCCACGTGCCCAGCGCCTCATGCACGTCGAAGAAGCCGTCCAGCTCCTCGACCACGTCCGCATACTTGCGCGTCTTGAAGCCGGTCGCGCTGGTGATCGTGTTGCCGTGCATCGGATCGCAGATCCAGCCCACCTCGTAGCCCGCATCGCGCACGCCCTCGATCAGCGGCGGCAACAGGTCGCGCACCCGCGCTGCGCCCAGCCGCGTGATGAACGTCAGCCGTCCCGGCTCGTGCTGTGGATCCAGCCGCCTTGCCAGCGCCACCGCGTCGGCCGGCGTGGCATCGGGCCCCAGCTTGACGCCCAGCGGATTGCGGACGTGGCGCAGCAGCTCCACGTGGGCCCCGTCCAGCTGCCGGGTGCGCTCACCGATCCAGACCAGGTGGCCGGACGTGTCGTACGGCAGCTCGGAGCGGTAGTCGATGCGCGTCATCGCGCGCTCGTAGTCGAGCAGCAGCGCCTCGTGGCTGGCGAAGAAGCCGCCCGCGCGCAGGCTCGTCTCGCGCAGGCCACAGGCCTCCATGAAGCCGATGGCCCGCTGGATTTCCCCCGCCAGCCGCTCATAGCGCTCGGCCACGTGCTCGTCGCGCACGAAGAACGCGTTCCACGTGTGGGCTTGGCGCACGTCGCCGAAGCCGCCCGCCATGAACGCGCGCACCAGGTTCAGCGTCGAGGCCGACGCGTTGTACATGCGCACCATCCGCTCCGGATCGGGCGTGCGCGACGCGGCCGTGAACGCGAAGCCGTTGACCGCATCGCCCCGGTACGCCGGCAGCGTGACGCCATCGCGCGTCTCGACGTTCGAGCTGCGCGGCTTGCCGTACTGGCCCGCGATGCGGCCCACCGTGACCACGGGCACCTGCCCCGAGTACGCCAGCACGACCGACATCGACAGCAACACGCGCAGCCGCGCCTTGATCGAATTGGCGGTGACACCGTCGAACGTCTCGGCGCAGTCGCCGCCCTGCAGCACGAATGCCCGCCCGGCGGCCACCTCGGCCAACTCGGCACGCAGGTCGTCGCACTCGCCGGCGAACACCAGCGGCGGCAGCGCACCCAACCGGGTGACAACCTCCGCCTCGGCCCGCGCGTCCGGATAGGACGGCTGCTGGTGTTGCGGCAGGGCTTTCAGCTCGTCCAGGCTCGGCACGGATTCACACATGACGCCACCCTAGCCGAGCCCGGGCCCCTGCGGGCCCGAATATCCGCCAAGCGAGCACCGTCCGCCCCACCGCCACGAGGCCCCTGCCACCCCCGGTGCGCCGACGCGCGTAAACTCACGGTTCGCGTTCGGAAGGAGTCCCATGGCATCTCGTCTCTCGTCGCGCGCACTCGCCCTCGTGGCGGCGGTCTGCGCCGGGATCACGCTCATGGGGGTCTACATCGCCCAGCCGCTGGTGACGCTGATCGCGTCCGGCCTCCATGTCAGCCTGGCGGCCGGACAGACCGTCATCACGTCGTCGCTGGTGGGCTACGCCCTCGGGCTGTTGCTGCTCGTGCCGCTGGCCGACCGCTACGACATCCGCAAGCTGGTGCGCATCTTCGCCACCATGGGGACGATCGCGCTGATCGTCGGCGCGGCGGCGTCGTCCCTGGTCGTCGTCATCCTCGGCACGCTGTTCGCCGCGCTGTTCGGCATCATCCCGCAGCTGCTCATCCCGCTGATCGCCGCGAAGTCCGAGCCCGGCAACCGCGCACTCAACATGGCCATCGTGCTGACCGGGCTGAGCGCCGGCACCACGCTGTCGCGCCCCATCTTCGGCCTGATCGCCGAGCACGGCGGCTGGCGCACCAGCTACCTCGCCGAGGCCGTCGCCACGCTGCTGGTGGGCTGGATCGCGTCGTTCCTGCTGCCGGACGCCGATCGCGCCCAGACGTCCCTGACCTACCCCGGCCTGTTCCGATCGATGTGGCACTACGTGCGCACGAGCCCGACGCTGCGCAACGCCTGCCTGCGCAACGGGGCCAACTTCGCGGCCTTCAACGCGGTCTGGGCGACGCTGACCGCGCTGTTGACCGCGCCGCCGTTCAACCTGTCGGTGGGGCACGCCAGCCTCATCGGGCTGCTCGGCCTGCTCAGCGCCGTCCTGTCGCCGCTGGCGGGCACGCTGACCGACCGGCGCGGGCCGACGCTGGTGAGCAGCATCGGCCTGGCCATGCTCGCCGTCGCGCTGGTGTGCTTCTGGACGGGCCCCTCCACGCTCTGGCTCGTGCTCATCGGCGTCGCGCTGGTGCCGATCGCGCTGCAATACAACCAGGTGCCCCTGCAGGCCACGGCCCTGTCGGTCGATCCGCAGGCCAGCGGACGGCTGAACACCGCCTTCATGGTCACGTCGTTCGTCGGCGGCGCGATCGGCAGCGAGGTGGCCGGCGCGCTCATCGAACCGCTGGGATGGACGGCCATCTGTGTCGAGGCCACCGTCTTCTTCCTGGCCTGCCTGGTGCTCTTCTGCACCCGCCCGGGACGGTCGGATGTCCGCCACGACCCGACCCCGGCGGTCGCGCTCACGTAGACTCCGAAGCGTGATTGCGGACGACGCGCATCTGGCCCGCCGGGGCGTCATCGCCGTCTTCGTCGGCTGCGGCCTGGCGACCGCCGCGCTGGCGTCGCGCATGTGGGTCGTCCGCGCATCGCTGGACGCCACGCCGGGCCGCATGGGCGTGTTGCTGCTGTTCATCTCGCTCGGGTCGATGTGCGTGATGCCGCTGGTCGGCCCGCAGGTTGCCCGCTGGGGCACGCGCGCGATCGTGCGCCTGGGCATGACCACATGCCTGGTGGGACTGGCCGCCGCGTGCACGTTCATCATGGCCGGTTGGCAGGCGCCGACGGCCGTCGCCTTCCTCGTGCTGGGCGCCGGGCTGGGCACCTGGGACGTCACAATGAACCTGGCCGGGACGGACGTCGAGCGCGGCCTGGGGCGGGCGATCATGCCGCAGTTCCACGCCGGCTTCTCGATCGGGACGGTCGCGGCCGCCCTGCTCGGCGCGCTGTGTTCGCGCCTGGGCGCCAGCCTGGCGGTCAGCGTCGCGATCACGATCGCCGCAAGCATCGTCCTGGTCAGCTGGGGATCGCACACGTTCCTGAGGCACGGGGCCAGCGCCGACGCGCCCCAGCGGCGCACCCCACGGGCGTCCGCCCTGGCGGCCTGGCGCGAAGGACGCACGCTGGCCATCGGCTTCCTCGTGCTCGGCGTGTCGCTGGCCGAGGGCAGCGCCAACGACTGGCTGATCCTGGGCATCGGGCAGGACTTCCAGGTGCGCGAGTCGGTCGGCATCCTGGGGCTGGCCTGCTTCCTGACCGCCATGACGACCATGCGCATCCTGGGCTCGCGGCTGATCGACGCGCGCGGACGCATCGCCACGCACCTGATCTGTTCGTCCTCGGCCCTGGTGGGCGTCGCCGTCTACTGCCTCGCGCCCAGCGTGCCCGTCGCCCTGGTCGGCGCGCTGTTCTGGGGCGTCGGCGCCGCCATGGGCTTCCCGATGGGCATGAGCGCGGCCGCGGATGACCCGCTGCGCGCCGCCGTGCGGACGTCCGTGGTCTCGACCATCGGCTACACGGCCTTCCTGGCCGGGCCCCCGCTGCTCGGCCTGCTCGCCCAGCACATCGGCTACCGGCACGCGCTGCTGTTCGTCATGATCCCGGTGGCCATCGGCATGGCGCTGGCCCCGGCGATCAGGCCGCTTGCGCGTCCAGCGCCCGGATCGCCCGGGCCGTCGGGCCGAAGCTGAACACCACGCCCGCGATCGCCATGGTCGTGGTGGGGCCCAGGCCGCCCAGCACTGTGGGCTCCCGGAGCGACCGGCGAACGGGCATGGCGCAGCCTAACCGGCCGCCTCGTGCAGTCTTTGCAGTGCCTGAATGGCGACCTCGCGGTCGGTCGTGGTCCAGAAGTCGGGCAGGCAGGCGCGCAGGAACTTCCCGTAGCGGGCGGTGACCAGGCGGGGGTCGAGGATCGCGACGACGCCGCGGTCGTCCAGACGCCGGATCAGCCGGCCGGCACCCTGTGCCAGCAGCAGCCCGGCGCCCGCCGCGGCGACCTGCATGAAGCCGTTGCCGCCGGCCTGCGTCACGGCCTGCTGGCGGGCCTGCATCAGCGGGTCGTCCGGGCGCGGGAACGGGATCTTGTCGATGATGACCAGCTGGCAGGTCGCCCCGGGCAGATCGACGCCCTGCCACAGCGACAGCGTGCCGAACAGGCACGTGGCCGGCTCGTCCAGGAACCGCTGCGTCAGGTCGGGCAGGTTGGCCTCGCCCTGGCACAGCACCTCCAGGCTCGGCAGCTCGGCGCGGACGAATGCCGCCGCCGCCTCGGCCGAGCGCTGCGACGCGAACAGGCCCAGCGTGCGCCCCCCGGCGGCCCAGACCAGCTCGGCCACCTCGGCCAGCGTCTGCGGCCCGATGCCGTCGCGGCCCGGCTTGGGCAGATCCTTGGCCAGATAGCAGATGCCCTGCGCGCGGTAGTCGAACGGCGAGCCGACGTCCAGTCCCCGCCACGCCAGCGTGCGGACGGACGCGTCGGTGTCGTCCTGATCGGTGTCGTCCGGCTCGGCATCCCCCAGCTCGGGCGCCTCCCCGGGCGCGTCCGGCGCGTCATCCGGGATCTGCTCGCTGTTCCGGAAACCCACCTGCCCGGCCAGCGGCCCGAAGCCGCCGCCCAGCTTGAGCGTCGCCGAGGTCAACACGCCGGTGACGCGGGAGAAGATCTTGTCACGCATCAGGCCCGTGACCGACAGCGGCGCCACCACCAGCTGGCGTCCGTACCGCTCGCGCTCGCTGACCCAGACCACGTCCTGCTCGTCGAGGGCCGCCATGCGCGTGGCGATCTCGAAAACCTCGCGCACCGCACCCTGCGTCTGCACGCGCTCCAGGTCGTCGCCATCGCCCGACTCCAGGCCGCTGACCACGCGGCGGGCCACCCCGGCCAGGGCGGCCAGCGCCCGTCCGGCCGACGTGTCGGCGTCCTGCAGGCGCCCCGGCTCGGTCTCGTCGAGCGCGGCGCGCAGCTGGTCGCCGGCGCCGACGAACTCGTCGGCCAGATCATCGGACAGCCACGGCCCGGCGCGGCGGGCGACGCGGTCGACGATCTGCGGGCTCAGCTCCTGGCTGGCCGAGCCGGTGACACGGGCGACCAGCTCGTGCGCCTCGTCCACGATGACGGCGTCGTGGTCGGGCAGCGTCGTCGTCTCCTGCGTCGCATCGATCGCCAGCAGCGCGTGGTTGGTGACCACCAGGTCGGCCTTGCGGCCCCGGGCGCGGGCCTGCTCGGCGAAGCACGCCTCGCCGTAGGGACAGTTGCCCGCACCCACGCACTCCCGACCCGGCACCGACACCTGCGCCCAGGCGCGCGGCCCGTGCGTCGGCGCGTCGTCGCGGTCGCCGTCCCCGCCGTCGCTCACCTGCTGCTCGGCCCACTCGCGCAGCGCCACCACCTCGGCGCCCAGCACCGATTCGGGCGAGGCGCCGGACGTGCGCGCGGCCTGCGCCGCCTCGGCCCCGCCGATCAGCGCGTCCTGTTCGTCCAGCCCGAACTGCTCGCGCACGCGCAACAGGCACGCGTAGTTGGCGCGGCCCTTCACCACCGCGACGACCGGGGTCTTCCCGGTGACCTGCTCCACGGCGGCCAGCGCGGCCGGGATGTCCTTGGTGGCCAGCTGATGCTGCAGCGCCAGCGTCGCGGTGGCGACGATGACGACCTGCCCCGTCTGCTGCGTCCAGGCCAGCGCGGGCGCCAGATAGCCGAGCGACTTGCCCGTGCCGGTGCCCGCCTGCACCAGCAGGTGCGTGCGCTCGCGCAGCGCGCGGTCCACGGCATCGGCCATCTGCCGCTGCCCCGGGCGCGCCTGCCCGCCGATGCGGGCAACCGCGGCGTCCAGCACCTGCGCATAGATGGGCTCGGTCATCCGACCAGGATACCGGGCGCCACCGACAACGCAGACGCGGTCACAGGCCGAAGTCGACCACGCCCGATTCCAGGTCGTACTTGGCCGCGACGATGGCGGCCGGTTCCAGCCACGGCGCGAGGCCGGACCGCAGCTGGGCCACCGAGGCGGCGATGTTGTCGTCCTCGACCTGCGCGGCATCGGCACCGGATCCGACCGGGATGTGCGCGACCAGGGACGCGAGCGCGGGCCCGGCCTGCGCACCCGCCAGGGCCGCCGCCACGGCTCCGCAGCGGCTGTGTCCCAGCACGACCACCACCGGCGCCCCGAGAGTGCGCACGGCGAACTCGATGCTGCCGCACACGATGTCGTCCACCACGTTGCCCGCGGTGCGCACGACGAACAGCTCGCCCAGCTGGGCGTCCAGAATCAGCTCCGGGCACACCCGCGGGTCAGAGCAGGCCAGCACCGCGGCGTACGGGTGCGGGTTGGCTTGCGCCAGCCTCGCGCGAAGGGCGGCCATGTCGCCTCGGGCGCGCGGCCGTTCGGCGAGGAAGCGTCGGTTGCCCTCGCGCAGCAGCCCGACCACCTCGGCCGGTGCCGTCATCGACCGTCCTCGAATTCAGCCAACCACCCGCGCACCAGCCCCGCCAGCGCGTCGAGCCAGACCGCATCGTCGTTCAGGCAGTCGATCCGCTCGAACTGGCGTCCGCCGGCCCCCATGAACGCCGCGCGGTTGAGCTGGCCGATCTCTTCCAGCGTCTCCAGGCAGTCGACGGCGAAGCCCGGGCAGAAGACGTCCAGGCGCTTGGTGCCGGACGCGCCGAGCGCACGCACGGTGTCGATGGTCGCGGGCTTGAGCCATTCGCCCATGCCGAAGCGGGATTGGTACGTCTGTGGGCAGGTGATCTCGTCCAGCCCCAGCCCCGCCCGGATCAGCGCGGTGGTGCGCACGCACTCCTGCGGATAGCCGTCGCCCTTGGCCACGAGGCTGACGGGGATGCCGTGGAAGCTCAGCAGCAGCTTGTCGCCCGCCGCGAAGTCGGGACGGCCGTGCTCGCGCCAGTGCGCCTGGATGCGGTCGACGCACGCCGCGATGTAGCCGGGATCGTCATGCCAGCCGTTGACGGTCTTGATCGTCAGACCCTGCGTGTGCCCCGTGGCGCGGCAGATCTCCAGGTCGTCGGCCACGCTGGCCACCGAGGTCGTCGAATCCTGCGGGTACGCCGGCACCAGCAGCACCTGCGTGACCCCGTCGTCGCGCAGGCGATCCAGGACGTCCGCCAGCTTCGGACGGCCGTACCGCATGGCCACCTCGACCACGGCCTCGTCACCGAGCCGCTGCGCCAGCCCGTCAGCCTGGGCGAGGGTCTGCGTCATCAGCGGCGAGCCCTGCTCCGTCCAGACGGACGCATACCGCTTCGCCGAGCGCGGCGCGTATCCGCGCAGGATGCCCAGCTCCAGAATCGGGGTCCACAGCACGCGCGGCATCGCGACGATGCGCCGGTCGGACAGGAACTCGCGCAGGTAGCGCCGAACGTCGCCGACCGCCGGCGAGTCGGGCGTGCCCAGGTTCTCCCAGATGACGGCGCGGCGGGTCTGGTCCATGAGGCTCCTCGGGTTAGGCGGCTGGTTCTGGCCGAGTCTAGCCGAATCGTTCAGGGCAGCGGATTGGCGTCCAGCACTCTCAAGACGTTGCCACAGGTCAGCTTGGCCAGATCGGACGCCGACCAGCCGCGCCCGGCCAGGGCCTCCAGCAGGCGCGGGTACCCCGAAACGTCGGCCAGCTCCGCCGCCTGGTTGCTGGTGCCGTCGTAGTCGCCGCCCAGGCCGACGTGATCGATGCCGGCGACCTCGCGCAGATGCTCCACATGCGCCACGACGTCGGCCAGCGTCGGCGCCGGGTACGGATGCTCCGCCTCCCAGGCCGCCCAGCGGTCTGGGAGGTGGCTGGTGGACGCCGACCGCCCCCGCGCGATCGTCTGCTCCGCGGTCTCGCCCGCCCGAGGGGCGGGGAACCAGGAGTACGGCCCGTCGGACTCGTCCTCGCTCGGCGGCATCGAGCGCTTGGCCTCCTGACGCCAGGCGTAGTACGCGTTGGAGACGAACTCAGACACGAAGGTCGCCTGCACCACGCCGCCGTTGCCGCCCAACCGCTCCAGCACGTCATCGGGCACGTTGCGCGGATGCGGGGTCACCGCGAACGCGGACGAATGTGTGAACAGCACCGGACGGGTCGCCACGTCGAGCGCGTCGCGCATCGTCGTGGCCGCCACGTGCGACAGGTCGACGATGATGCCCACCTGCTCCATGAGCGCGATCATCGCCCGCCCCTCGTCGGTCAGCCCGCCGACGTCGGGATCGTCGGTCGCCGAGTCGGCCCAGCCGACGTTCGTGCCGTGCGTCAGCGTCATGTACCGGGCCCCCAGAAGCGCGAACATCCGCAGCACGGCCGGTGAGCGGCCGATGGAATGCCCGCCCTCGACACCGATGAGCGAGGCGATGCGCCCGGTCGCCATGATGGCGCGCACGTCGTCCCCGGTGCGCGCGAACGCCAGCCGGTCGGGGTAGGCGGCCACCAGCCGGTGGACCGCATCGATCTGCTCCAGCGTGGCCTGCACAGCATCCCCCGGCGCCAGCCCCGCCGGCACCCACACCGACCAGAACTGCGCGCCCACGCCGCCTTCGCGCAGACGCACCAGATCGGTCTGGAATTCGGGACGGACGCGGTCCAGGCCGTCCACGCTGTAGCCCGCCTTCGTGCGCAGCGCCTCGGCCAGATCGTTGTGTCCGTCGAAGACGGGAGCCTCGCGCAGCACCTGCGCCACCATGTCGTCCATGCCCGCGATTCTGCCACCAAACAACGGTGTAGCCGCGGCGCCGCCAAGGCGCACGAAGCGCCGTGTGTTGCACACACACAAGCTGACGTGCAACGCAGGCAGCGTCATGGCAAAGACAGTGCATTCTCATACCTGAGGTAGACGCGACGCTGCCAAGGCGCACGAAGCGCCGTGTGTTGCACACACACAAGCTGAAGTGCAACGCAGGCAGCGTCGTGGCAAAGACAGTGCATTCATACCTGAGGTAGACGCGACGCTGCCAAGGCGCACGAAGCGCCGTGTGTTGCACACACACAAGCTGAAGTGCAACGCAGGCAGCGTCGTGGCTACGGGAGGGGG
>Ga0209738_10000112_pt1 | contig 18426 bp, 16 predicted proteins | sample TergutNc150P5_FD_187289 | JGI IMG/M metagenome (GOLD analysis project Ga0209738, IMG submission 187289) | Nasutitermes corniger P5 segment gut microbial community from laboratory colony in Florida, USA - Nc150 P5 (SPAdes) (version 2) | ecosystem: Host-associated > Arthropoda: Insects >...
CCCGCCAAGACGGACTGACCGGCATCGCCTGGCACCCCGACGGCACCCACCTCGCCACCACCAGCAGGTGGAACGGCACCATCTGTATCTGGAACCCCGCCACCGGACGACAGACCGGCCACATCGACACCCACCAACCCGGGCTCACCGGCATCGCCTGGCACCCCGACGGCACCCACCTCGCCACCACCAGCAGGCGGAACGGCACCATCTGTATCTGGAACCCCGCCACCGGACGACAGACCGGCCACATCGACACCGACCAACACTGGCTGTACGGCATCGCCTGGAACCCCGACGGCACCCACCTTGCCACCACCAGCGCCGACGGCACCATCCGCATCTGGAACCCCGCCACCGGCACCCAGATCACGACGCTGGAATACCTGCCAGCATGGCCAACACCCGACCGGCTCAACTACGCCGCGTGGGATGCCGACCACAAGCTCATCAACGCCAGCCTGGACGCCTGGTACTGGCTGGGCTGGCAGGTGCCGGGCGACGAGACGAACCCGTACCTGCACCGGTTGCCGGCCGAACACTTCGGGCCGCTGCCGGGCATCTCGGACTAGCATGCGGGCCACGATGCTCGACGAGATCCCCCGAAGCCCGTGCGGCAGTGGCATCTCGTGGACGTCGCCTGAGCCTCACCCCAGCCCGGCCGGCAGCGCACGCAGATCCCAGGCGTTGGTCGCCGTGATGCTGATGCCGCGGGGGCCTGTGCGGCGCGTGCGTCCTTGCACAAGCATGAGATCGGCCTGGAACAGGTTCGCGCCGGCCTGGCGTTGCGCGTCGTCGAAGAAGGCGGTGTCGGCCACGCCGGTGCCGTCGTCCAGGCTGATGAACACGACCCGCGCGCCCGTCTTGGTCGGCGGGGTGCCCGACGCGACCCGGACGCCCGCCACCAGCACCAGCGAGTCGTTGCGCACGCGCAGCAGCTGGTCGGCCGGGGTCACGCCGAGCTCGTCGAGCATCGGACGCCACGGATCGAGCAGGTGGGCGGTGACATCCACGTGCAGCACGTCCAGCTCGGCGGCCACCAGCTCCTGCGCCGACGGCTCGGGCACACCGGACGGCACATCCTCGACCACGTCCAACGGCAGCGCGTCCTGGCCTGGCGGGGCCGGGCGCACCGTCGCGGCGCCCAGCCTGCGGGTGTGCGCGATCAGATCGCCGCGGGTGCGTCCGGGCGCGAGCGCGTCGAACGCCCCCACCGCGGCGAGTCGTCGCAGGACGGGCCGGGACGGACGCGCACGCAGCAACACGTCGGCCACGCTGGCGTACGGCTGCCCCGCCACCAGCCGCGCCACCTGCGCCTGACTGATGCCCCCGACCTGCGTGAACGGCAGACGCACGCCGGGCCCGCCCGCCACGTCCTCGACGCGGTAATGCTCGCCCGACCGGTTGGCGTCGACGCCGAGCATCGGGATGCCCAGGCGCCGGGCCTCGGCGACGATCAGCCGGCGCGGATACATGCCGGGGTCGTGCTCCAGCAGCCCGGCCAGGAACGCCGCCGGATGGTGCGCCTTCATCCAGGCGGACTCGTACGTCGTCGTCGCGAACGCCGCCGCGTGCGCCTTGCAGAACCCGAAGCTGCCGAACCCCTTGAGCATCGCCCAGATGGCATCGACCTGCCGGGGCGTGAACAGCCGACGTCCGTCCGGGCCCCGCTGCCGGGCGGTGGCCTGTCGGAACTGCGCCTCGATGGCGTCGGCGTCGCGGGCCAGGTGGCGGCGCAGCTCGTCCGCCTCGGCCAGGCTGACGCCCATGCACAGGTGCAGGATGCGCAGGATGTGCTCGTGGTAGATCACCACGCCGTGCGCATCGGCCAGGATGGGCCGAAACAGCGGGTGCAACACCGGGGCGGCCCGCCAGCCCAGCTTCGCGTCCACGTACGGCGTCACCATGTTGCCCTTCATGGGGCCGGGGCGGAACAGCGAAATGTCGGCGACCAGATCACTCATGCAATCGGGCTGCATCTTGCCGACCAGCTCGCGCTGTCCGGGCGACTCGATCTGGAAGACGCCCAGCGTGTGCGTCGAACAGATCAGGTCGAACGTGGCCGCGTCGTCGTGCGGGATGCGCCCCAGGTCGATGCGCTCGCCCGTGGTGCGCCGGATCTCGTCCAGCGCGTGCGCGAGCGCCGACTGCATGCGCACGCCGAGCACGTCGAGCTTGAGCAGGCCCATGTCGTCGATGTCGTCCTTGTCGAACTGGCTCATCGCCAGCCCGAGCCCGGACGGCTGCGTCGGCGTCACGCTGAGCAGCTGGTCGTCGCTGACGATCACCCCGCACGGGTGCATGGACACGTGCCGGGGCAGCCGGTCGATCAGCCCGGCCACACGCAACAGGCGTCTGACTTGCGGATCCTCGTCCGCCGCCCGGGCCAGGTCGGCCAATTCCGGACGGGTCGTCAGGGCATCCTCCAGCTGCACGGCGTCGAGGCGCCACAGCGAGCTGGCGATGTGGTCGATGCGGGACGGATCGACGCCGAGCGCCATCCCGGCGTCGCGGACCGCGCCCCGGGCCCGGTACTGATTCTGGCTGGCCAGCAGCGTGACGCTGCCGGGGGCGTACCGGGCGACGACGGCGCGGCAGATCTCCCGCCGGCGGGCCGACTCGACATCCAGATCGATGTCGGGCAGCGTCGAACGCTGGACGCCCAGGAATCGTTCGAACAGCAGGTCGTGCTCGACCGGATCGACCGACGAGACGCCCAGCGCGTAGTTGACCAGCGACCCGGCCCCCGACCCGCGGGCCTGGACGCGTATGCCCATCGCCTTGATCATCGTGACGATGTCGGCGACGGTCAGGAAGTACGTGGCGAACCCGAATCCGGCGATCACCCCCAGCTCGTCGTCCAACCGATCCAGCAGCCGGCGCCGCAGCGGCGGGGCCGCCCCGGGATACCGGGCGGGCAATCCGGCCCGGCACATGGCGGTCAGCACCTGCTGCGGATCACCGGACAGCCCCAGCGCGTCCAGACCGGGCACCTTGGGACGCCGCCACCCCAGGTCGGCCTCCGGGTCGAGGCGACACCGCCCGGCCACCCGGTCGGTCTCGTCCAGCAGCGCGCTGACCTGGGCGGCGTCGCCGCCGGACGCATCGGTCACCTCGGCGGCGATCTGGCGCATCAGCTGCGGCGGCTTCAGCCAGGCCTGCGCGTTCGGCTGCGCCGGGAACGACCCCAGTGGTAACAGCAGGGCCGCCGCATCGAGCACATCGCCGACGACCGCATCGTCGGGGACGAGGTAGCGCACCGCGTTGGTCAGCACCGCCGGGACGCCCTCAGCCCGGGCCAGGCGCAGCATCGCGGCCGCATGCGGCAGGCTCGCCGCCAGGCCCGGACGGGCGTAGTGGCAGACGATCTCGATGCGCACCCCGCCCGGCAGCAGCCTCGTCCATGCCCGCAGCCGCGCCAGCGCCGCGCCCAGATCGCCCGCCAGCACCGCCTGGCCCACATCGGAGCCGGGGCCGAGCAGCACCACACCCGCCGTCGCACCGGCGCCGTCCGCCAGCATCGCCCGCAGCGACGCCCGCGTGGCCAGCGCCCGCTGGTTCGCCGACCCGGACGCCTTGCGGACGCCCCGCCGCGGCACCCACGCCGCCGAGATCAGCCGGCACACCGCCGCCCAGCCCTGCCCCTGGTCATGCCCGTGCGCCAGCACCGTCACCTCGCCGGTGATGCCCGCGTCGTCCGGGCTTGCCACCAGCAGATCCACGCCCACGACCGGGGCGACGCCGTGCTCCAGGCACGCCCGCACATGCCGCACCGCCCCATACAGGCCGTCCCGGTCGGTCAGCGCCGCCAGCTGGGCACCGGCCCCGGCCTGGGCATCCACCAGCTCCTCCGGCCACGCCGTGCCGAAGTGGGACGACAGGCAGCTGGCCACGTGCAGATGCGTGAACTCCACCGTCTCAGCCCCTGACCCGTTCCAGACGCCACCAATCCCCCGCCGTCACCGACAGGTCCACCTCGATCGCATCGTCCGTGCCCGCCGCAAGATCCACCGTCCACATCGGCTGCTCCACCACCGCCGGCAGCCGCGCCGCCGTCCACCGCCACCACGGGCTGCGATCGACCCACCGCACCGGACGCCCGACCACCCGGTACCGGCGCCCGCGCCATTCCACCAGGACCGGCGCGCCCGACGCATGCGTCCGCACCGCGACCTGCTCACCCACAACCTCGTCCATCATGTCGCCTCTCGAACGTCTGTTCGACAAGGCAACCAGCATAGCGCAGGCGCCGCTGCGATGCGAACACCTGTTCTATACGCCCGGAGGCCGTGCTTGATCGGATCCGCCACCGACACAGCCGTGAACCCCAGGCGGCGAAGGTCGCGACCCTAGCGTCTACTGGGCCAATCGGTCACTGTCCAGTACAGCCCGATGGTCTGCCGTATGTCGATCGGATTCCACGGCGGATTCTGGCGGGCTTGCCTTGATAGGTGCCGTACGTCCATCCGGTCGAGGACGTCCGCTGGCGAGACGGGGCCGGGCGCGGAGCCGTTCCGTCATGTCGTAGGACATGATGGCCAGGTGGTCGAAGATCTGGCCGAGCTGCGCGGCCAGGGTGGCGCGGTACTGGTCGAGCAGGGACGGGTCGAACGTCTGCATGAGGGCGCCGGTCGCATCAACCTGCCAGCCGAACACGCTGACGTCGCTGACCCGGTCGCCGTACTGGGCGAGCACCTGCTGCACCTGCGCTGTCCAGGACAGCCCTACCCACACCCACACGCCACGCGACACGAACCACCACCAACACTTGACAAATACGAGTATCTAATAGATACTCGATATATGAGGTTCCAGTTCAGCCGGAAGTCATCCAGGCGGCACCACATTGGCAGGGCACATGCGCTCGCCGCCCTCATGAACGCTGGCGCGCCGACCATCATCGATGAGCCGGAAGGCCCGCGTTTCCACTGGACCGCGAAAGATGACCGTGGCGTCGAGCTTCACATGATCGGCAAGATCGCCGTCGAAGACCCGCAGTTGGTCATCATCTACCACGTCATGCCCACCAGCTTCGACCATCAGGAGGCCTGAATCATGAAACTCAACCCAGACGACTACCGCTTCATCCCCGGAGTCACCGAGGTCGTTGATCTCGACATCGATGCGCTCAACCTGCATGACGCTCTCGGCAATCCGATCACCGAAGAATCCCTGGAACGTGACGCCGAGGAAGCTGAACGTCAACAGCGCGCCGGCCTGATCCCCGGCGGAAAGTCTCTGTCCGGCGACGGAAGCCATTCACCAGTCTTCCAGGTGACGCTCGGGGCGGACACGGCCCGAAAGCTACGCGCCAAGGCCGCCCAGGACGGCACCTCGGTGTCGAAGTGCCTGCGCAGCATGGTCGAGCGCGATCTCGCCGAGGCCGCCTGAACGTCTACGCGGTCAGCCCGGACGGGAACAACACGTACGCGGTGGACGACACGGCCGGGATGGTGACGGTCGATCCGGCGGCGGTCAGCACCATGATGCGAATGTTCCCGGACGTGCCCCAGCGGCACAAGACGGGAATGTTGAGGCTGATATGCCAGCCGACCGCGTTGAGGTTCTGCGCCGGGACGATGCTGGTGGTGGCGATCGTCTGCCAGGTCATGTTCGACAGCGCGAACGCTGCGGTGGGGCCAACCAGGCCCGAAGCGAGGTACTTGACGCCCGCCAGCTGCGCGACCGACGGACCCTGAGTCGGCGTGCCCCAACCCGAGGCGAAGCTGACCGGGGTGAACGCGACGGAGGGCAGGTTGCTGACGCCCAGGGTGCCAGTGACGCCGGGCGTGATGTTCCCGCCCGTGTCGGTGGCCGCCTCGGTCGAGGCAAGATCAACCTGCACGGTTCGGTTCAGTCCGATGCTGCTGCCGGCGTGCAGCGGCTGCCAGGTAGTGCCGTCGAAGACCTGCAGCGCGGCGGCGAGCGTCGCGATCTGGTCGAAGGTGTCCGGCGCGTAGGTTGGCGTCGCGATGCCCTGCAAGGGTGTTGCCACGGTGGTCAGCTCCAGTCTTGGTGGGTTGTGGTGACAGATGCCCAGTCGGGGTGCGAGGCAAGGACTTGTCCCCAGGTGATGTTCGCGGCCAGCACGCTACCGGTGTCGGGCGTGGGCGGTGGCGGCCGAATAGCCGCGCGAACACGCCCATCACTCCAGTCGATCGACTATAGGATCAAACGCATGCATCGACCCGTTGCTGCTGCCCTCGTCATCCTCCCGCCCCTACTCCTCGCCGGCTGTGCCGCGTCATCCCCGACACCCGCGCCCGACACAACGGCAGGCGAGTGGACCGTGCCCGTGCCGAGCCCGAATGTCAGCGCATCGCCACTGGCTGCGTCACCCACACCCGAGCCGCCCATCTCCACATTCGCGCTCATCTGCTCGAACCCGCCAGCCGGATGGAACCTCGCCACGACCTGGCTTGGGAAGACGTACCCGGCACTGAATGGCTCGAATCTCGCCATGGTGGATGTCGGCACCGGCAACCAGGCCGGGTCTGACTGGTGGATCGTCGCAGCGAGAGCCAACTTCGATGGATCCGAGACAAGCACGCGAACCTGGCTCACCGACTCAATGTCTTCCGCGGACCAAGCCGATGCGCAATGGATCAACATCACGTGGGGTTGGCTTGACCAGACCCACTGGAGCGACGTTCGCGAGGCCCGGGGATGGAAAGCCCAAGACCTCGTGACCACCTGCCTGCACTAGGCCCGGAAGGCCAAGAAGCAGTTGGGGGTTCCGACCAAAGCGATAAAGCTGCACACCACGCTGTTCGCGGCCGCAGCCGGGCTGCTCGTGCTCGGGGCTGCGCTCATACAGGACGCGGGTGGTCTCACGTAGTCGAGCGTGGGCGAGCCACGACTCAGCATCCGTCTTGCTCGTGAAAAAGCGACTGCGGCAGCGTGCCGGAGGCCGTCAGGGCCCACGCAGGACGCCTGGTGACGTTTGGATGGGAGCGTGCGGATGTACCCGAAGCCTGGCTTCGATCTGGTGGGTTTGGACGCCATGACGGACCTCCCGTCGTGCGATATCAGACCCGCCGAGACCCGGCAAGACCGGTGCGCACGAATCGAGACGTAGAACAAAACCCCTTGTCAGCTGGATGAAATACCTGGTCGTCGTTGACCGGTCAAGAGTGCCCGAGAGAGGACTTGAACCTCCACGACCTAAAGCGGTCACTAGCACCTCAAGCTAGCGCGTCTACCATTCCGCCACCCGGGCACGTGTGCGCAGAGATCACCCTGCGCACAAGCGCGTCATCACGATAGCACCCGGGCGCAGGCATATGCCACCGCCCGGGCACCACATCGACGTCAGCGATTGATCGAACGCTGCCTGATGTACGCGATGGGCAGCACGATCGCCGCGGCGATCAGACCGACCCAGAACAGCCAGAACAGGCCGCTGATGATCCAGCCGACCACCTTGAACGCGATCACGATCACCACGATCGTGCCGAACACTCTCAAGAACCGATCCATCACCCAATCTCCTCGCTCATCGGGGGTGCCGCACCAGACGATGCATCGAACTGGGAGGCAAACATGAGCGTACCACACTCAATGTTCATTGACCTGTGATTTCCCGTCGCGCCTCTTCCGTGTCGAGCAGCACCCCGGGGATCGCACAGGCCACCACCGACGTGCCATCCCCCAGGGCCCGCACGCTGATGCGGTCGTGGATGCGGCTCTTCAGCTCCTCCACGTGACTGATCACGCCGACCTGGCGTCCGTCCCCGCGCAGCGCCGCGAACTGCGACATCACGCGGTCGAGGTTCTCCCCGTCCAGCGACCCGAAGCCCTCGTCCACCAGCAGCGTGCCCAGCTCGATGCCACCCGCCTCGGCCGTCACCGCATCGGACAGCCCCAACGCCAGCGCCAGCGACGTGAGGAACGTCTCCCCGCCCGACAGCGTGCGCGTCGCCCGCCGCACATCCCCGGCCTCGTGGTCGATCATCTGCAGCCCCAGCCCCTGCCTGCGGGTGCGGCCCTCACGGTCTTCGCTGCGCTCCAGCTCGTAGCGCCCGTCGGTCATCGCGACCAGCCGCTGGTTGGCCAGTTCGAGCACCTCGTCGAAGCGCTCCAACAGGACGAACGTCGGCAGCGTCATCGACAGCTGATTGTCGCCCCCTGCCACCGCACGCATGTGCGCCCGCGGCTCGTGTTCGGCCCGCTGCCGGGCCAGGTCGTCCGCCCGAGCCCGCATCACCGCCTCCGCACCCTGGGCGCCCGCATCGGTGCGGTCGGCGGCACCCAGCAGCTCGTGCGCGTGCTGCGCGTCCGCCTGTGCCTGCTCGACCCGTTGCTGCGCCGGGACGGCGTCCACCGTCGCCAACGCGGCGGCCCGCACCATCGCCTCGGCCGCCAACTGAGCCTGGACGCCCGCCACCTGGGCATCGTGCTCGGCAACGGCCTGGGCGCGGACCTTCGCCTGCGCCACCGGAACCAGCGCGGCCCGGGCTGCGCCCGCATCGGCGAATTCCGCCTCGGACAACGCCTGATCCAGGTCGGCGGCGCACGTGGCGGCCGCACGCGCCGCCGCCGCGAACCCCCGGGCCGCCTCGATCAGGCCGTCCAACGCCTGCGCCCGCGCATCCAGTGCCTGCGCGCGAACGTCCACACCGCCCCAGGCCTGCTCCTGCTCCGCGAGCGCCGCCCGCTCGGCCTCGGCGCTCGCGAGCATCGCGGTCAGCTCACCGTGTCTGCGATCGACCGTCTCGCGCAGCGCGGAGGCCTGCTCGCGCAGCTGCGCCAACCGGGCCTGCTGCCCCGCCACCGACTCGGCCAGCTCAGCCGCCCGCCGTTCAGCCTGTTCGCAGTCCTGCACCGCGGCGACCGCCGCCTGCCACCGCTGCCCCGCCTCCGACTCCGCCAGACCCGCCGCATCCGCGTCGGCCCGCGACCAGGCCTGGTCGGCCAGCGCCTGCTGCGTGCGGGCCTCGGTCAGCGCGCGTACCGCCGCGGCCTCGGCGTCGGCAGCTGCGTCGACCTCGTCGCGGCTGGCCTGCCCCGGCTGCCGCCGCGCCGGCGCGGGATGCTCGCACGAACCGCACACCGGGCACGGTTGGGCGTCGGCCAGCTCGGCGGCCAGATCACCCGCCAGGCCCGCCAGCCAGGCCGCATGCAGATCGTGGTGACGCCGCGTCGCCTCACCGAGCCCGGCCACCGCCTCATCCAGCCCGGCCTGCCGCTCGGCACGCTCCTGCGCCAGCCGGTCGCGGTCTGCCACCTGCTGGCGCACCTGGCGCGCGGCCCGCTCGGCCGCCTGCGCCGCCGTCAGCCCGGACGCCCGCTGCTGCGCCTGCTCCAGCTCGTGCCCCAGGTCATCCAGGGCCGTCTGCGCACGGTCCGCGGCCGTCTGCGCCTGCGCCAGGGCGTCCGTCCTCTTCTGCAACGCCTCCTCGGCCTGGCGGCATCGGTCCTGCGCTGCAGCCACGGCGTCCGCCCGGGCCTGCCAGGCGGTCACCTCGGCACGCTGCTGCTCCACCAGCAGCCGGCCCGCCGTCATGCCGGGCAGCACGGCCTCGGCGCCCGGCGCATCCGTCCACACCCCCCAGGCGTCGTCCCAGCCGTCAAAGACCACCGCATGGGCACCGACCTTGGCCACCTCGGCCCGGTCCTGCGCCCCGACGAGCGCCTCCTGGGCGCGCTCCCGTGCCGCAAGCGGACGCCGGACTCGTTCGGCCCGCTCGGCCGCCGCCAGCACCGCGCGCTCCGCGTCCACCTCCCCCGCATGCTCGGACAACCGCTGCTGTTCAGCCAGCAGGTGGGCACGCTGCTCCACCAGCGCATTGTCGCGTTCGATGTCCGCCAGCACCCGGCGCGCGGCATCAAGCTCGTCCTGCGCCTGCTGCGCAGCCTGCGCGGCCTGCGCCCGGGCGGCGCCCAGCGCGCCGCAGCGCTGCCGGGCCAACGCGTCGGCCGCGTCCGTGTCGTGCTCGTCCACCGCACCGGTGAAGCCCTCGTCCGCCCCGCCCGGCCAGGCGATGGCCGCGAACGCCGACGCCGCGGCCACCCATGTGCCGATCGCCGCCTCGACCGCCTTGGCCGACTCCTTGCCCGCCGCGTCCAACTGCGCGAGCAGACCGTCGTAGATCTGGGTGCCGAACACCCTGGTCAAGATGCCCTTGCGATCTTCGGGCGTGGCCCGCAGGAAGCTGGCGAAGTCACCCTGGGGCAGCACGACCGTCTGCGTGAACTGCTCCCGGCTGAGCCCGACCGCCTGCTCCAGCTCGTGGGCGATCTCGTCATGACGGGCGCTCACCGGCGTGCCGATATCGTCCGGATCGGCCAGCTTCCACAGCTTCACGGCCGTCTTCTCGATGGCCTGCCCGGAGGCCGCGCGCTTGCTCGGACGGGTGTACGCCGGCGATCGCCACACCCGGTACAGGCCGTGCCGGGTCTCCAGCGTCAGCTCGACCCACGGCGCATCGCCGGGGGCACGGAACGTCGACACCAGCCTGGCGTCGTCCGAATCCCTTCCCGACACCTTGCCGTACAGCGCGAACACGATGGCGTCGATCAGCGTCGTCTTGCCCGCCCCGGTGGGCCCCTCCAGCAGGAAGGGGCCGTCAAGACCCAGCTGGGTGAAGTCGATGCCGACCGGACGGACGTACGGGCCCAGGTTGGCCAGCCGCAGCCTCAGGATGCGCATCAGCGGCTCCCCTCCTCGCGACGGGCCGCCTCGTAGGCGCGGCGCAGCACGTCGCGCTCGGGCGCCGTCGGATCGGCACCGGTCGCCTGGCGGACGAACGTGGCGGTCACCTCCAGCGGGTCGACCGCACCCCGTCCCACGCCGGATCGCGGCTGGGTCGCGGTCTGCAGCGGGGCGAAGTGGTGCTCCAGCACGTGGGGGAACGTGCGGCGCAGCGTGGCAAGCAGACCCTCGGGGCGGACGTCGCCGCGCACCGTGATGCGGACCCAATCGTCGCGTTGGGCCGCGAACCGCGGCGACAGCACCTCATCCAGCGTGCCCGAGACGTCGCTGAGGTGGCGCGGCACGGGCGTGGGCACCAACTCGACACCGCCCAGGCGTCCGTCCGCGTCGAAATCGACCAGCGCCACCGACTTGTGGTGGTCGGCCTCGGAGAACGAGAACGCCAGCGGCGACCCGGCGTACCGCATCGCGTCGCCGCCGCCGACCCGCTGCGGCCCGTGCAGGTGCCCCAGCGCCGCGTAGTCGAAGCCCTCGAACGCCTGCGCCGGCACGGCATCCACCCCGCCCACGCGGATATCTCGTTCCGATTCGCTCGGCTTGGCGCCCGTGACGAACGCGTGCGCCATCACCACGGCCGGGAGTCGCGGCCCGGTGGCGCGGCGGTGTTCCAGATCGGCGCGGGCCAGCGCCAGCACCCGGCCCAACACCGCCTCGTGCGAGCGCGCGATGCCGTCGGCCGGCTCGCCACACAGGTCGGCCACGCCCGGCCGGGCCAGATCGGGATCCAGGTACGGGATCGCATAGATCAGCGCGCCCCCCGCCTGGATCGGGGTCGCCGCGGCGGCGACATCGGCCTGGATGTGGATCCGGTCGGTGAACCACCGCGCCCCGAAGCCCAACCGCGGACCGGAGTCGTGGTTGCCCGGGATGAGGACGACGGGCGCCCTCGCCGACAGCTCATCCAACCCCTGTTCCAGCACCCGCACCGCATCCAGGCCCGGCAGCGCCCGGTCATAGACATCACCGGCGACGACCACCACATCCACGCGCCGGTCACCCACCAGCTGCGCCAGCCAGCGCAGGAAATCGCGCTGCGCATCGATCAGCGGCACGCCGTGCAGCGTGCGCCCCAGGTGCCAGTCGCTGGTGTGAAGGATCCGCATGTCCACCACGCTAGCGCGCGCCACCGACAGACCGGATCAGGCCGCCTCGTCCGGATCGTCGTCATCCAGATCGTCGCCGGACGCGCCCGGATCGCGCACCTCCAGCGCCGCGATGCCACGCACCGCGTCGCGGGCATCCATCGCCGGATCGACCTGCACGAGCACCATGCCCAACTTGAACAGCGTCTGGATCATCGGCGGGCCCATGTGCGCAAAGCCCACGCGCTCAATGCCGAAATCGCGCATGAACCGCACGATGCGGGCATGGTGCAGGCCATGTTCGCCCTGGTCGTGCAGCAGATCCCACTGCACGTTCTCGACCGCCCAGTCGGTGATCTCGCCGTCGTCCACCGTGGCCACCGCCATCAGCGGGGCCCGGCCGAATCGTGCCTCGATGCCACCCTCGGGGGTCACCGGAATCGTCACTCGCATGCATCCATCCCAGCAAACCCGCACCGTCGAGCGCAATTCACGACGCTTCGTCCTCCACCAGTTGAGGCTGTCCGGGGCCGCTGGCCCTGCGGGCGCGGGGCCGCCTCCCCGGCCGGCGCAACCGCCACGTGCCACAGTCGGCCACTTCGACCAGCTCCAGGTCGGCCAGCTGCATCAGCGCCGCCTGGCAGGCGGGCATGGAAAGCCCGCTGCGCAGCGACAGCTCCCCCGCCGAGATCGTCCCCCGGCCCGGGAACGCGTCGTGCACCGCCCGCTGGGGCTGGGTGAGCTGGTCGAGCACGCGCGTCTCGCCGAGCCCGGTCGGCTCCACGACGGCACCGAGCGGCTCGACGAGCGTCCGGATGTCGCCCGCATCGGTCACCAGGCTGGCCCGCCCGTCGCGGATCAGCTGGTGCGTGCCCTGGGACATCGCCGACTGCACCGGCCCGGGAACCGCCATGACCGTGCGGTTGAGCAGTCCGGCCCACGCGGCCGTGTTCTTGGCACCCGAGCGGTACGCCGCCTCGACCACCACGACCCCCACACTGAGCGCCGCGATCAGCCGGTTGCGGGCCAGGAACCCGCGCCGGGTCGGACTGATGCCGGGCGCCACCTCCGAGATGACCACCTGCTCGGCGCGCAGCCGGTCGAACAGGCCGGCATTGTGCGGCGGATACGGGGCGTCCAGCCCGTTGGCGTACACGCCGATCGTCGCACCCTGCACGGCCAGCGTGCCCCGGTGCGCGGCGGCGTCCACCCCGAACGCACCGCCGGACACGATCGTCCAGCCCGGCTGCCCGCCCGATGGCACGCTGAGCTGGCTGGCCAGGTCGACACCGATGCGCTCGCCGTACGCGGTCGCGGCCCGCGAGCCCACGATGGCCACCGCGCGGGCGGACATCGCCGCCACGTCGCCCGGTCCGACCACCCACAGTCCGATCGGCACGCCGCCCATGCCCTGCCACAGGCCACACCAGGCCAGATCACCCACTCCCGCCGGCCATTCCGCATCGCCGGGCACGATGAAGCGCATCGCGCCCGCCCGGGCCCTTTCGACCACCGCGTCCTCGTCGGCCGCCTTGGCCCGGCGCGGCCAGGCGTCCTCGCGCGGGCTGGCACGCAGCCCCGCCAGCACCGCCGCCGCGCCCTCGCGTTCCAGCAGCGGTGCCAGCCGCGGATCGCCCGCGTCCACCACCTGCGTCAGCACCGCCCGCGCCAGGCGTTCTTCGTCCCATTCCATCTCAAACCCCCCACCATTCGCCTCCGTGCAGCCCCATGGCTGCCGCCAGGTCGTCCTCATCGATACGGTCATGCCCGGCCAGGTCGGCCAGCGTCCACGAGATCCGGGCCACCTTGTCCACGCCGCGCGCGCTGATGCGGCCCTTGGCCAGCGCGTCGTCCAGCACCCGCGTGCCCCGCGGCGCGGGCAGCGACTTGCGGACGATGCCGCCCGGCACCTCCGCATTGAGCGTCCAGCCCGTGCCGGTCAGCCGCGCCCGCGAGCGATCGCGCGCCGCTGCGACCCGCTGGGCCACCACGGCCGTCGGCTCCGGCGACGGATCGAGCACACTGGCCACCGACACGCGCACCGGCATCAGGTGCTGGTGGATGTCGATCCGGTCGACGATCGGGCCGCTGATTCGCTCCCGGTAGCGGCGCACCGCCATCGGCGTGCACTGGCAGAGCGCGCCGGGCGTGCCCGACTGCCCGCACGGACACGGGTTCGCCGCCAGCACCAGCTGGAACCGCGCCGGAAACCGGACCATGCCCTGGCTACGGGCGATGGAGATCGTCCCGGATTCCAGCGGGGTCCGCAGCGCATCGAGCACCCGGGGCGAGAACTCCGGGGCCTCGTCCAGAAACAGCACGCCCCGGTGGGCCAGCGAGATCGCGCCAGGCCGTGCCAGCCTGCTGCCCCCACCGACCATGGACGCCAGCGTCGCGTTGTAGTGCGGATCGGCGAACGGCGGGCGCCGGATCAGCTGCCCACCCAGATCCTCCCCGGCCAGCGAGCGCAGCGCCGACACCTCCAGCGCCTCGTCCGCGCCCAGATCGGGCAGCAGCCCGGGCAGCCGCATCGCCAGCATCGTCTTGCCCAAGCCGGGAGCCCCGTGCAAGAACAGGTGATGCCCCCCGGCAGCCGCGACTTCCAGCGCCCAGCGCCCCTCCGGCTGGCCGACCACATCCGACAGATCCGGCGCATCGTCCTGCTCGGGCCACCTGTGGACGGCCTCCTCGTCGCAGCCACCCGGACGTGGCAGCACGGGCCGCCCATTGAGCGCCTCAACCAGTTCGTCCAGGGTGGCCACACCCCAGATCTCCAACCCCTCCACGAGCCGCGCCTCGGCCTCCTGACAAGCGGGGACGATGGCGCGCCGTCGTCCGGAATCGCGGGCCACCAGCAGCGCCGGCAGCACGCCTCGCACGCGCCGCACCCGTCCATCCAGCCCCAGCTCGCCGAGCAGCACCGCCTCGCGCGACACGTGCGCCGGTGCGGCACCCGAGGCGACCAGCACGGCCGCCATGATCGCCAGGTCGTAGTGGCTGCCCGCCTTGGGCAGGCTCGCCGGCGTCAGGTTGATCGTCAACAGCTGGCTCGGCCACCCCAGTCCGGTCGCCGTCGCGGCCGCACGACAGCGGTCTCGCGCCTCATACAGCGCCGTGTCGGGCAGGCCGACCAGCACCGTCTTGGGCAGGCCGGCCCCGAGCGCCGCCTCGACCTCGACCAGCTGCCCGTCCATGCCGTTCAGCGCCACCGACCACGCGGATGCGTTCGTCATCACAACCCCCGCACGTGCGTCAGCATGGGCGCCATGCCGACCGGCTTGACGATGCCCACCGCGTCCAGCCGCAGCCCCTGGCCCACGCCCGGATGCTCGCGGTACCACCGCGTCGCCAGGCCGCGCAGGCGCCGCAGCTTGGCCACCGTGATCGCCTCCAACGGATCGCCATACCCCGATCCCGAGCGCGTCTTGACCTCGACCGCCACCACGCGCGCCGGGGCGCCGTCCGGACGCGGCTCCAGGGCGACGATGTCGAGCTCGCCCTGTGAGCAGCGCCAATTGCGCTCGACGATGCGCCAGCCGAGTGCACGCAGATGCCGGGCGGCGAGATCCTCGCCGCGTTTTCCTGTCATCGATCCCACGTCCCCAACCTAGAAACGCCTGCCCGCGCCACCCGTTTATCCACAGGCAAATCGCGCACCACCGTCATCTGTGGATAACTCGGCCTTCTTGCGCCCCTCGGTACCATCCCCGTCATGCCCCAGATCACTCCGAGCGAGGAACTCGCTGCGCTGTTCGAGCAGGCGGAGCTTCTGGACGACGAGACGTCCCCCGCCCGGGACAGGCTGCGCAAGCTCGTCGACCAGATCACCGACCTGGATGCGCGTGTGGGCGGACGGTTCGCCAATCCCGACGAGCAGCTGCGCCTGCTGCACCTGCGGGCCCGTTCCGGACGGTTCCTGTACCAGCTCGGCGAGCTCGACCGGGCCATCGCCGACGGCCGGGCGCTCGTGGCCGATGGGCAGCGCCTGCTCGGGCCCGACCACCCCGATACCCTCGTTTTCTGTAACAATCTGGCTTCCCTCTACAGGGCGGCTGGACGCCTGGACGAGGCAATCGCGCTGCAGGAGCACACGCTCATGGCGGCGCAGCGGCGTCTGGGGCCGACGCATCTGGACACGCTCGGCTACTGCAACAACCTCGCCTGCGCCTATCAGGCGGCCGGGCGCACGGACGAGGCCAGGCCGCTGTTCGAGCACACCCTCGCCGACCGGGAGCGCCTGCTCGGCGCCGACCACCCGGTCACGCGCGTCTCCCGCAACAACCTCGCCGACGCATGCTGTGCGGCCAAGCAGTTCGACCGGGCGATCGGGCTGTACGCCACGACGCTGGATTCGTGCGAACGCACGCTCGGAGTCAACCAGCTGCGCACGCTGGTCGCCCGCGACAATCTCGCCGGGGCGCTGCGCGCCGCCGGATCGCACGACGAGGCCATCCTGCTCTACCGTTGCACGCTCGCCGCGCGCGAGCACCTGCTGGGGCCGGACGATCCAACGACCATCGCCTCGCGCGGCGTGCTGGCCGACGCCTGCTACGCGGCAGGTCGCAACGACGAAGCCGTCACGATCTACGAGCACACGCTCAACGACGCCCGGCACATCCTCGGCCCGCGCCACGCCAGCACGCTCGCCTACGAGGACAGCCTCGCCTGCGCCTATCAGATCGCCGGACGCCTCGCAGATGCACTGCCACTGTACGAACACGCCCTCACCGGGCGCGAGCAGCTGCTGGGCCCCGAACACCCCGACACGCTGGCCAGCCGCAACGACCTGGCCGTCGCCTATCACGTGGCCGGACGCATCGACGAGGCCATCGTGCTCTACGAGCGCACCCTGGCCGCGCGCGAGCGCGTGCTCGACGCCGACAGCATCGACACGCTGGCCAACCGCAGCGATCTCGCCCACGCCTACCGCGCCGTCGGCCGGCTCGTCGAAGCCATCGTGCTGTTCCGGCGCGCCGCCACTGACTGCCGCCGCCTGCTCGGGCCCGAGCACCCCACGACCCAGACCCTGGAACAGAACCTCGCCGACACCCGGGCCCAGGTTCGCTGACCTTTCGCCCGCGTTTCGCCGCCCGCGCGGATAGAGTCTGAAGCGCAGTTCGGGACGGCCAGGGGGTGGACGACATGAGGCGCACGCGCGCGGGGCGCTGGACGTTGGTCGTCACCATCGGTCTGGCGGCCTTCGCCGCCTGCTGGGCGATCCTGGCTGCAATGCACTGGCACGGCACCAGCGAGCAGCTGGGCATCGCCGCCGTTCCCCTCGCCGTCGTGCTCGCCAGACTCGGACCGTGGGCCGAGCATGCTCGCGAGCATGCCCCGAGCACCGTGAGCATCGGCCGCGACAACAATGCTCCCCTCATCACGGGCTCTGTCACCGGCGACGTCACCGACAGCCACAAGCGGGATGGCCATGGTCCGACGCGCTGAGCATCCCGACAACAAGCCCGGGCGGCCACCCGACGGCGGCGTGCAGATCGGCCGCGACAACAACGGCCCCCTCATCACCGGCTCCGTCACCGGCAACGTCACCGACAGCCACGATGTGCACTATCACCTGCCGCCGGTTCCAGCTCCCGATGACGGCCCCATCGTCCTGGGGGACATTCCTGCCCAGCCCATCGCTTTCCAGCCCCGCGACGATCTGGTTGAGCTCGTCGCCGACGCCCGCGTGGCGGTGCTGTGTCCGCGGGATGTCGGCCCGGGCGTCGGCAAGACGCATGTGGCCGCCGCGTATGCCCGCCGGTGCGCCGCTGCGGGCTGGTGCCTGGTCGGCTGGTTGGACGCATCCAGCCTGGACGCGGCCGCGCTCGGACTGGCCGGCCTCGCCCAGCACTTCCTCGGTGTGCCACCGCACGAGGATGTCCAGACGACGGCCACAAGGTTTCGCGACTGGCTGGCGACCCACGGTGACCAGACTCTGCTGGTTTTGGACAATGCCGACAGCGCCGACACGGTTCGTCCGTTCATCCCCACCACCGGCACCTGCCACGTCGTCATCACGACCAGAGACCAGAAGCTGGCGGCCCAGATCGGCGCCACCGCGGTCGAAGTTGGCGAGTTCAGCCCGCAGGAGGGCCTCGCCTTCCTGCAAACAGCCAGCGGCATCCAGGACGAAGAAGGGGCCCGTGCCGTCGGCGACGAGCTCGGCTGGCTGCCCCTGGCGCTGGCGCAAGCCGCCAGCCGCGTCAGCGGAATTGGCTACGACGCGTACCGCAAGCGACTCAGGCAGATGGACCTCGCCGCCTATCTGACGCGAAGCGAAGGCGACGAATACCCCCACGGCGCGGCCGAGGCCATCCTGCTCTCCATCGACCACGTCATCAAGAGCGATAGGCCAGGGCGACTGCGCATCCGTCTGCTGGAACTGATCAGCGTCCTGTCCGAGGCTGGCGTCTCGCGGTGGCTGCTGCACGCGTGTCTGTCCCAGGACAACGCCATGGCGATCGATGAGGCGATCGATGCATTGCGCAGAGCGTCACTCGTCGCCTTCAGCGACGGCTCCGGCACGCAGCAGAGAATCATCGCGCACCGTCTCGTGATGCGAGTCATACGAGAACGCGCAGACAAGCGAGGGCAGCTGCTGAACGTCTCTTCAGTGGCTATGCAGGCGCT
>Ga0209738_10000113_pt1 | contig 18385 bp, 11 predicted proteins | sample TergutNc150P5_FD_187289 | JGI IMG/M metagenome (GOLD analysis project Ga0209738, IMG submission 187289) | Nasutitermes corniger P5 segment gut microbial community from laboratory colony in Florida, USA - Nc150 P5 (SPAdes) (version 2) | ecosystem: Host-associated > Arthropoda: Insects >...
GCCCGGCTAGTGCCTAAAACAGCCCCCGCGCCAAACTGAAACACCTAGTCACCGCAACTCCGACCTCAAAATCCCGATTTCGTGACCCAACTCAGGTCGAACTGACGGTCGCGGTGTAAACACGGTAGCCATAGCCGACTGCTCTTCTGCCATGCACGCCGGCCTAGCGGCAACCATCGTCCAGAATCCAGCGAACCAGACAGCAAGCGAAAGTTTGCTGAGCGGCGCTTGGTGGTTTCGCTGGAACTACGCCAACACGTTGCTGGAGAATTGCCGCCCTACAGCTCCAGCTCTGGGTAGAGCGGGTGCGGGGCGAGCAGATCGGCGGCCTCGGCGTGGACGCGGGCGGCGATCCCCGGGTCGACGACGTACTTGGCCTTGCTCGGCTCGCCCGCCGGGGTCGTCGTGGGCGTGGTCGCGTGCAGTGCCTCGACCATCAGGGCGGCGACGGCGTCGAAGTCGGCCTCGTCCAGGCCCCGGGTGGTCAGCGCCGGGGTGCCGATGCGGATGCCGGACGTGTACCACGCGCCGTTGGGGTCTCGGGGCACCGAGTTGCGGTTGGTGACGATGCCGGCATCGAGCAGCGCGGCCTCGGCCTGGCGCCCGGTCAGGCCGAACGACTGGGCGACGTCGAGCAGCACGAGGTGGTTGTCGGTGCCACCGGTGACCAGCGTGACGCCGCGCTTGAGCAGCCCCTCAGCCAGGGCTTTGGCGTTGTCGGCGACGTGTTGGGCATAGACCGCGAACTCGGGCTGGCGGGCCTGCGCCAGCGCGACGGCCTTGGCGGCCATCACGTGACCGAGCGGGCCGCCCAGCACCATCGGGCAGCCGCGATCCACCGAGGCCGCGTACTCCTGCTGGCACAGCACCATGCCGCCGCGCGGGCCGCGCAGGCTCTTGTGCGTGGTCGTGGTGACGACCTGGCTGAACGGCACCGGGTTCTCGTCCCCGGTGAACACCTTGCCCGCGACCAGCCCGGCGAAGTGCGACATGTCGGTCATCAAGACCGCGCCCACCTCGTCCGCAATCTCGCGCATGATGGCGAAGTTGACCCGGCGCGGGTACGCCGAATAGCCCGCGACAAGGATCAGCGGCTTGAAACGGCGCACCGCGCGGCGCACCTGCGCGTAGTCGATCAGGCCTGTGGTGGGGTCGGTGCCGTACGAGCGCTGGTTGAACATCTTGCCCGAGATGTTGTTGCGGAAGCCGTGCGTGAGGTGCCCGCCGGCGTCCAGGCTCATGCCCATCAGTCGCTGGTTGCCGAGCAGGTTGCGCAGGTAGCTCCAGTGCCAGGCGTCGAGGTCGTCCAGCGTCTTGGCGCCGAACTCGGCCAGCGTGGGCAGCTCGATGCGCTGGCTCAGGATCGCCCAGTACGCCACCAGGTTCGCGTCGATGCCGCTGTGCGGCTGCACGTACGCGTGGTCGGCCCCGAACAGCGCGCGGGCGTGCTCGGCGGCGACGTCCTCGACGGTGTCGATGTTGCGGCAACCGGCGTAGAACCGGTGGCCGCTGGTGCCCTCGGCGTACTTGTCGGACAGCCAGGTGCCCATCGCGGCCAGCGTGGCCAGCGACGCGTAGTTCTCGCTGGCGATCAGTTTGAGGGACGCGCGCTGGTCGTCCAGCTCCGCCCGGATCGCCCCGGCGACCCGTGGTTCGACCGGTTCGATGAGCCGCAGCATGGCCTGGTACGCGGTGGTGGCGTCTGTCATGCTGCAATTCTAGGGTTCGGGACGGACGCCGCCCGACCGTGACCACGCGGGTGCTTCCGGCATGACAGCTGTGGCGCACTCCGGGCGCCCCACATACCGCATAGCGACCCTCCGCACGTCCGTCCAAACGCGGGCGTATAGTCGCATCCATGCAGCGCCGTCCGGCCCGTCGTGGGCTGTTGCTTGGCCGCCGCAGCGGGGCTTTGCTGTAGAGCAAGCCAGAATCCCCGCTGCGGAGTTTCGTCACGTCTGGCGCCAGCACCCGTAGCGAGAAGGAACAACCATGACCACCCATCCAGCGCCGCACACGGCGACGCAGCCCAAACCCATCCCCACGCCCACGTCCATGCCGTACGCGCGCTACCACGCGTTCGCGCCCATGAACCTGCCCGACCGCACCTGGCCCGACAAGCAGCTGACGAAGGCGCCGCGGTGGCTGTCCACCGATCTGCGCGACGGCAACCAGGCGCTGATCGAGCCGATGAGCCCCAGCCGCAAGCGCAAGATGTTCCAGCTGCTGGTGTCGATGGGGTTCAAGGAGATCGAGGTCGGCTTCCCGTCGGCCTCGCAGATCGAGTTCGACTTCGTCCGGTCGCTGATTGAGCACGATCTGGTGCCCGACGACGTCACGATCTCGGTGCTCACGCAGTCGCGGCAGGACCTGATCGAGCGCACCGCCGAGTCGCTGGTGGGGGCGCCGAAGGCGACGATCCACCTGTACAACGCGGTGTCGGAGCTGTTCCGGCGCGTGGTGTTCCGGCTCTCGGGCCCCGAGACCGTCGAGCTGGCCAGACAGGGCACGCAGTGGGTCATCGACGCGGCCGAGAAGTTCCTGCCGGGCTGCCAATTCGGGTACGAGTATTCGCCGGAGATCTTCAGTCAGACACCCACCGACTTCGCGCTGGAGGTCTGCGAGGGTGTCATCGACGTCTGGCAGCCAGGCGGCGACCGCGAGATCATCCTCAACCTGCCGGCCACCGTCGAGGCGTGCACGCCCAATATCTTCGCCGACAAGGTCGAATACTTCTGCCGGCACATCTCGCACCGCGACAGCGTCTGCGTTTCCGTCCACACGCACAACGACCGGGGGACGGCCGTGGCCGCCGCCGAGTTCGGCGAGATGGCCGGCGCCCAGCGCGTCGAGGGCTGCCTGTTCGGGCACGGCGAGCGCACCGGCAACGTCGATCTGGTGACGATGGCGATGAACCTGTACAGCCAGGGTGTCGACCCGATGCTGCAGATGGGCAACATCGACGAGATCCGCAGCACGGTCGAGTACTGCACCGGGCTGCCGGTGCCGGTGCGCCAGCCGTACTCGGGCGATCTGGTCTACACGGCGTTCTCGGGCTCGCACCAGGATGCGATCAAGAAGGGTCTGGAGGATCTGGAGCAGCGCGCCGCCGCGCAGGGCATCAGCATGCACGAGATCGACTGGGAGGCCCCGTACCTGCCGATCGACCCGGACGACGTCGGGCGCACGTACCAGGCCGTCATCCGCGTCAACGCGCAGTCGGGCAAGGGCGGCATGGCGTACCTCATGAAGACCGACCACCACCTGGAGCTGCCGCGCCGCCTGCAGATGGAGTTCAGCCACCTCGTGCAGCGCGACGCCGACAGCCTGGGCAAGGAGGTCAGCTCCGACGAGCTGTGGCGCCTGTTCAGCAGCGAATACCTGCACCGGGATGCCCCGCTGTCGCTGGTCGACCGCACCGTCCACACCGTGGACGGCCAGACGCAGCTGCAGGCAACCGTGCATCAGGACGGTGCGGCCAAGCGCCTGGACGGCGAGGGCAACGGCCCGGTCTCGGCGTTCGTGGACGCGCTGCACGGCCTGGGCCTGGACGTCGCGGTGCTCGACTACGCCGAGCATGCGATGACCAGCGGCGAGGGCGCGCAGGCCGCGGCCTACGTCGAGTGCGAGCTCGGCGAGGACGGCCAGGGCGGGGTCTGGTGGGGTGTCGGCATCGACCCGGACATCACCAGCGCCTCGCTGCAGGCCGTGCTGAGCGCCGTCAACCGGGCGCTGGCCGGTGCCGCGGCCCCGGTCGCGCGCCCCGGCGCGTAGCGGCGCTGGCGTCGTTGGGACAAACAGCGTGCTGAACGGCCGCAGAGGGCCAAGAAATGCCCTGCGCAGACGTTCAGGACAACATGTCCCGCGGTTTGCCTGCCAGGGGGCTCAGGCGGTGGCCGGCACGGGCTGTGGGGACGAGGCGGGTGGCCGATCCGGCTGTGACGCCGGTGCGGGCGTCGACGCGGCCTCGGCCGCGATGAGGCGGCGTCGCATGACGATCCACGCCGGCACGAGCGTCGACAACGATCCGGCCCAGGCCAGCGGTGAGGCCCAGCAGGCGCCGAGGAAGCCGAGGTGCGTCACGAGCACCAGCCCGGCCAGCGAGCGCAGCGTCAGCTCCATGACGCCGGCCAGCGTCGGCACGCCCGTCCAGCCCATGCCCTGGATGGTGCCGCGCAGCGCGAACAGCACCGCGAGCAGGCTGTACGTCGAGCCCTGGATGATCAGGTACCGATGCGCCATCGCCACGACGTCGGCGTGCGCCTGCCCGATGAACAGGCCCACCAGGTTCGTCCCGAAGACGATGTTGACGCCGCCGAGCACCAGGGCCAGCGCGAACGACAGGCAGCAGATCTGGAACACGCCCGTGCGGATGCGGTGCCACTGGCGCGCGCCGCGGTTCTGTGCGGCGAACGTCGACAGGCCCACGCCGAAGGAATTCAGCGGCGCCGAGGCGACCTGGTCGACGCGGGACGCGGCGGTGAACGCGGCGATCGCGGCCGGGCCCAGCCCGTTGACGGCGAACTGCAGCACCAGCGTGCCCACGGCGATGATCGAGGCCTGGAAGCCCATCGTCAGGCCCATGCGGGCCGATTCGCCCAGGTCGTCCGCGCGCAGCCGCCACTGTCGCAGCGGGATCGCCAGCGCGGGCATCTTGGTGCGGATCAGCCGCAGGCACAGCCCCACCGACACGCACTGCGCCACGATCGTGGCCAGTGCCGCACCCGGCACGCCGAGCCCCAGCACCCCGACGAAGCCGGCCGACAGCGCGGCATTGAGCACGCACGCGATGACCAGGAAGATGAGCGGTGTGCGTGAGTCGCCGAGCGCGCGGATGATGGCCGACAGGTAGTTGAACGCGACCGTGACGGCCGAGCCGCCGAACGTCACCAGCAGGAAGCCGGTCGACTCGTCGATCAGTTCGGACGGGGTGCGCAGCAGCGACAGCAGGTCGCGGGCGAACGCGGTGCCGACGATGGTGATGAACGCGGCGATGCCGATACTGATGTACGCGCCGGCGACGACGCGGCGGCGCATCTGTGCCATGTCGCCCGCGCCGAACGCCTTGGCGACGGGGATCGCCAGGCCGGCCGACGAGCCCCAGGTGAAGCCGATCAGCAGGAACGTCAGGCCGCCGGTGGCGCCGACGGACGCCAGCGCGTCCACGCCGAGCAGGCGTCCGACCACGGCGGCGTCGGTGAACAGGTAGAGCTGCTGGAACAGGTTGCCGATCAGCAACGGGATGGTGAACAAGACGATCAAGCGCGCTGGCGCGCCGACGGTGAGGTTTTTGATCATGGGCTTTCCTCCACTGTAGCCCGGTGTCGGTAAGCGTGATCATCGAGATGGGCATGTCGCATGCCCGGCGTGCGCAGATCAGCAGGTTCGGGCCCGCCACCAGCAGCACGGCGGCCACCAAGCCGGACGCTGCGTCTGGCAGCCGGTGACGACGGGCGTCTGGATCGTCACCGTCAGCACCCCGGACAGCACGCGCGAATACAGCTGGTGGACGACGGGCTGGCCCGGCCCGAGCGCATACTGCACCGGGATCTGGACGGTGCGTGCCGTGCCCGGCACGATCCCGATCTTGCTCACGCCGTCGTACGTCACCGAGTAGCCGGAGCCGGGCAGGGTCTGCAGGGCCGGGTTCGGATCGCTGGCGTACGCGGCGAACGTCTGCATGGGGGTGTGTCCCGCAACGCCGATGACCGACGCACCCAGCCCGCTGCCGGCCTGCACGGGCCCGAACATGCCGGTCGTCGCGCCGACCGTCACCGGCTGGAGCCCCTTGCCGAGCGCCTGGTTGGCCTGGAAGGCGGCGCCGCGTCCGTAATTCGCCAGATCGGCGGCGGCGTAGCTGATGTGGACGAGCGAGCGCGGCCCGCCGTCCGGGCCGGACATGACGTCCGCGATGACCTGCGCCGGCGTCGAGTCGCAGATGATGTCCTGCGCGTCGCAGACGTTGAGCACGCGCGAGGCCTGCGTGGCGTCCAGCGCCGCCGGCAGCGGGAGGGCCGTGGCCAGCTGGGGCATCTGGGTGAGGATGCCCGCCAGCAGGCCGACGCGTCCCGTCTCGTCCGCGGTCGCCGTGTCGGAGGCGGTGCCGCGTTGTCCGTTGTCGCCGTTGAGTATGCCGTACTGCCTGCCCCCGGTCGAGGCGGCATCGCCGATCAGCACCACGCCGCCGAGGCTGGCGTCGAGCTTCGCGGACGCAGCCGGGGTGGCGTTCGCGGCCGCCAGGCCCGCGTGCACGACGAGCGCGCCCTGCGAGTAGCCGGCGAGCACGACGACCTGGCCCGGGCACTGGGCCGCGGCGGCCAACACGGCGACCACCTGCGCCACGCCCTGGTTGACGCTGAGCAGGAAGGGGTTCTGGGCCACGATGTCGCTCGCGTGGGACGGATCGGTTGCCACCGCAGCCAGGGCCGTCCACAACGACGTCGTCGCGACGGCCGGATAGTCGATGTAGATGGGCTGCACCGTCGTCCCGGCTGCGATGCCGCTCACGAAGCCGGTGAAGACGGCGGGCACCATGTCGCCGAAGCCGTCGTTGGTTGCCGTGACGGTTTCGCTGCTGCCGCGCGCGCCGATGAACAGCACGTTGGCCGAGCAGAGGGAGGTGGGCAGGGCGGTCGAGGCGATGGATGGCAGAACGGTGGCGGCGCTGGCGGCCTGGGCGTTCGGGGCCACGGCACAGACGGCGGACAGCCCGAGGGCTGCGGCCACGACGACGGGGACGATGCGACACGACATGGGAGGTCCTTTTCAGATCAGCGTGAGAACAGGGGATGCGCCACGGGGATGGCTTGTTCACAAGCGATTCTACTGCGCGCGGCGGGCGCGGGTGCTCCGTCGGCGCTGCCGGTGATCGACCAGTGCTCCCACACCGCCCACGACCAGGACGAGGGCGAGCATGATGAGCACGCCGCGCAGCACCCAGGGGTTGCTCGCGGCGGGCGCGGCCAGGGCGGTGGGCGACGGCGTGGCCCGGGATGTCGGCGTGGGGACGGACGCGGTGGGCGTCGGCGTCGGCGTCGGCGTGGGGGTGGCGAAGATGACCGACAGGTCGCCGGACAGCACGCGTGAGAACAGGTCGTGGACGATCGGTTGGCTCGATCCGAGCGCATACTGCACCGTCAGCGCGACGGTCGTGGCGCTGCCGGGAGAGATCTGCAGCTTGCTCTGCCCGTCGTACTGCACGCTGGCCCCGCCCTGGTCGAGCGTTCGGGACGCGGGCGTGCCGTTCGTGTAGGCCGTGAACGTCTCGGCGGCGTCCAGGCCCGGCACGCCCAGCACCGACACGGGCAGCTCACTGCCGCCTTGGACGGGCTGGAACCACACCGGGGCTGCGGCCGGGTCGAACGTCTGCGGCTCCAGGCCGTGGCCGAGCAGCAGGTTGGTCTGGAACGCCGCTCCGGCCCCGAAATCGGGCAGCACGCCGGTGTCCAGGTATCCGGCGTGCACCGCGGCGCGGGGGCCGGTGCCCGTCCCGCCCGCCGCGTCCTGCACCGCCAACGCCACGCTGGTGTCGCAGATCAGGTCGTTCGCGTCACAGATGTTGAGCACGCGCCCGGCCTGCGTCGCGTCGAGCGGGCTCGGCATGGGGGCGTACGCCGCCAGCGCCGGAAACTGGGCGACGAGCGCGGGCATCAGGCCGACTCGTCCGCTCTCGGAGGCGGTGGCGACATCGCTGGCCGACCCGCGCTGGCCGTTGTCGCCGGCGACGGTCGGATACGCGTCCGCCCCGTTGGAGGCCGGGTCGGCGATCAGCACGAGCGCGGCCAGGCGCGCATCCAGCGTGCTGGCCGATTCGGGCACGCTGTCGGCGATGGACAGCCCGGTGTGCACCACGAGCGCGCCCTGCGAGTAGCCGGCGAGCACGACCGCCTGGCCCGGGCAGTGCGCCACCGCGGTCAGCACCGCGTTCACCTGCGTCATGCCCTGGTTGACGCTTTGCAGGAAGGCGTCCTGCCCCAGGATGGACGACGCGTTGCCCGGGTCGGCGGTCAGGGCCGCGACGCGCGTGAGCAGCGAGTCGGTCGAGGCGGCTGGGTAGTCGACGTACACGGGCTGGACGGTCAGGTCGGCCGCGAGGTCGGTGGTGAAGCCGCTGAAGACGGAGTTGACCTCGGGGCCGAAGCCGTTGGTCGCGGTATCCACCGCCTGGCTGCTGCCGCGCGCGCCGAGGAAGACGACGTTGGTCGAGCAGGACAGGTCCGCGATGGCGGACGAGGCGAGGGTGGGCAGCACGGTCGCCCCGGACGCCCGTGCGGCCGGGGCGTTGGCGCCCAGCGCGCCCATTCCGAGGGCCGCTGCGACGACGAGGGGGACGAGCACGCGCTTCATGCAGGCCTTTCCTCGAAGAACGATGGTGCGCGGGGATGCTGTCGTGTCAGGCTACCACCGCGGACCGGTGCCGCGCGGGTGCCCCACAAACGCCTGGGGCCGGTGGCGCATGCGCCACCGGCCCCAGGTGCCCTCCATCCATGAGTCAGGCTTGTATCACCACCGGATCACCAGTGCCACGGCAGCCAGCCGAGCGGGAACCACCACCAGGAGTTCGGCTTCGGCTGGGGCTGGGGCTGTGATGGGGCGACGACAGTGAAGGTGGCGCTCGTGGCGCCAGAGGTCGCGCCGGTCAGCAGCACGGTGTGCGAGCCGAGCGCGGCGGAGCTGTCCAGCGTGATGCGCAGCGTCGCGACGCCCGCGGCGTTGGCCGTGATGCTGCCGTCGGGCAAGCTGAGGTCGGAGCCGACCGTGACCAGCTCGCCGGGCTGGAAGCCCGTGCCCGTGATCGTCAGCTGCTTGCCCTGCTGCACGGTGGCCGGGGAGGCGCTGGCACCCAGGAAGTTCACCGTGACGGCGTTGCCGAGCAGGCGTCCGCCTCCCAGCATCTGGATGCTGTAGCGGCCCGGCGTCGAGGACACGGCCGTGAAGCTGTACGTGCCGTCGCCGTTGTTGACCGGGTTGCTGAGCTGGACGCGGGCCGACGACGCCAGAGCCTGCAGCCCGGTGCCGAGGTTGGGCAGCGGCGTGCCGTCCGCGGTCTTCACCGTGGCGGTCAGCGTGTACCAGTCGGTGCCGGTGGCCAGGCGCGCGGTGCCGCCGGAGGCGCCGACGCCCGGTGCCACCGCGAGGTCAACCGCCGGGATGGGGACGGTGACCGACGACGACATCGCGGAAACCGTGACCAGCCCGGTCTTTGTTCCGGTCACGCACAGCGAGATCCGGTGGCCGATGTCGGCGGCCGTCGGCGTGTAGATCACGTCGGTGGCGCCCCAGATGGGCCATCCGTCGCGGTACCACTGCACGTGGAGATCCACGAAGGCCGACGGGTCAGCCCCGCTGCTGAATCGCCAGGTGCCCGAATTGGCCGCGTACTTGATCGCCAGTGGCGCAGAGGCCTCCGGCGCGGTCAAGATCCAGGGCTTGCCCGGCAGGATCCGGTCGTTGATCGGGAACTGGTCGGACATGCCCGTGACTGTCGTGCCGTCCGGGGCGGTGGCGATGACCTCGACGCTGATGTCATGGTTGAGGTCGGCGGCCGCGATCGTGTAGCTCGACCCGGTCGCTCCCGCGATCACCTGGCCGTCGCGCAGCCACTCGTAGCGCAGGGTGATGCCGCGGGCGCCGGAGGCGGTCGTGAAGGCGCGCAGCGTGTCGTTGGTCACCCAGTGCAGCACCGGCTTGCTCACGGTGATGGTCTTGGTTTGGGACGGCGTCGCGGTGATCGTCAGCTTGCCGGTGAAGACGTCGCCCGGGATCGTCCAGGTGACGATGACCTGGCCAGCCTGCGGCACCGTGATGGTGCCGTCGGTGATCGTCGCGTTGCCGTAGGTGATGGTGTACGACACGGGCCGGTCGGCCAGCGGGAAGCGCACGGGCAGGGCGGTGGCCTGGCCCGCGACGACCGAGAACGGTGCGGTCTGCGTGGTCACCGTCGAGCCGCCGGACGGCGTCGTGCTCGTCGTCCACCGCAGCGACGAGCTGGTCAGCGACGACAGGTCGGTCACGTGGTTGTTGTTGAGCGTCAGGAAGACCAGGTGCGACAGGCCGGCGAGCGGCGTGACGTTACTGATGTTGTTGTTGCTGGCCTCCAGCGCGTTCAGCTGCGTCATGCCGGCCAGCGGCGCCAGGTCGCTGATCTGGTTGCCGTACAGGAAGAGCTGTTCCATGGCGGTCATGCCCACCAGCGGCGCGATGTTGCTGATCTTGTTGCTGTCGAGCACCAAGGTGGTGAGGTTGACCAGCCCGGCCAGCGGCGCGATGTTGCTGATCTTGTTGCTGTCGAGCACCAAGGTGGTGAGGTTGACCAGCCCGGCCAGCGGCGTGACGTTGCTGATCTTGTTGCTGTCGAGGATCAAGGTCTTCAGGTTGACCAGCCCGGCCAGCGGCGACAGGTCGCTGATGGAGTTGTTGTACAGGTCGAGCGTCGTGACATTGACGAGGTACTGGGCGCCGGCGATCGACGCGATCGAGTCGCTCAGGCAGTTGATCGTGCCCTGCGGGGGCGTCAGCGCCTCCAGCTGCGCGCGGCTGATGGGGGCACTCGCGTCCTGATCCAGGTAGTCGGTGTTGAGGCAGGCCCGGAAGCCCTGGTCCGGCACCGCGGAGACGTCGGGGTTGATGATCGTGGGCTCGGTCTGTTCGTCGGTCGTGGTCACCGTCGGTTCGTCTACCACGGGTTCGTCTACCACGGGTTCGTCCACCACGGTTTCGTCTACCACGGGTTCGTCCACCACGGGCTCGGCGTCGTTGATCGGCTCCTGCGTCACGGTCTGGGTCACATCGGTCGTGCTGACGTCCTCATCCGTGGTGGTGACCGGCTCGTCGGTGACGGCGACCGGCTCGTCCACGGCGGTGATGGGCGCGTCCGTGGTCGTGATGGGCTCGTCCACGGCGGTGATGGGCGCATCTGTGGTCGTGATGGGGATGGACGTGGCGGTGATGGGCGTGGTGCCCGCCGTTCCGTCGTCGGCCCGGGCCGGGGCGCTCAGGCCCAGGCTGCCGAACGCGAGCGCGGTCGCAGCGAGCGCGCCGACAAGCCGACGCGACGTGAACAGATGTCGAATGGGTTGCATGCAGAGTCCTTCGGTCAAGAACGTCCGAGCTCGCACAGACGGGAAGCGCGCGCCCGGTGATACGGGGTACTACGGGGAGGTCACACTGTGACCGTTGCGCCCATTATTCCCTGCTGGGGATGCCAGAATCAAGGGTTTGAGCCGGGTGGTGCTCCCCATGTCCCGCTCAGCGGACGCCCTGCAGCCCGTGGACGGTATCTGCGCTTGTCAGCGCGATGCAGATGCGCTACCAGATCTTGACGCGGTCGGCCGGGTCGAGCCACATGCCGTCGCCCGGCTGCGTTCCGAACGCCTCGTGGAACGCCGGGACGTTCTTGGGCACCTGGTTGGCGCGGTGTTCTTCGGGGCTGTGCGGGTCGACGGCCGCCATCGTGCGGGCGTACTCGGGACGGGCCTTGCCCTCCCAGATGCGCGCGTAGTTCAAGAACAGCCGCTGCGCGGGCGTGAAGCCGTCGATCGGTTCGTCGGACGAATCCGCGTTCTCGCGGCTGATCCGCCAGGCCAGGTAGGCGATCGACAGGCCCCCCAGGTCGCCGATGTTCTCGCCCAGCGTCAGCTTGCCGTTGAGGTGCACCTCGGGCGCGTCGATCGGGCTGAGCGCATCGTACTGGCTGACCAGAGCGGCCGTGCGTGCCTCGAAGGCGGCGCGGTCGGCGTCCGTCCACCAGTTGCGCAGACGTCCCTCGGCGTCGGTGGCCGATCCCATGTCGTCGAAGCCGTGGCCGATCTCGTGGCCGATGACTGCGCCGATGCCGCCGTAGTTGACGGGGTCGTCGGCGTCCGCGTTGAAGAACGGGGGCTGCAAGATGGCGGCCGGGAAGACGATGACGTTGCGCAGCGGGTGGTAGTAGGCGTTGACCGTCTGCGGAGTCATGTCCCATTCCTCGCGGTCGAGCGGGCGCGACAGCTTGCCGATCGCGTACTCGGCCTCGAAGTCGCGGGCCGCCAGCACCGAGCCGACCAGGTCGCCCGGCGTGATCGCCAGGCCGGAGTAGTCGCGCCACTTGGCCGGATACCCGATCATCGGCTTGAAGCCGTCCAGCTTGGCCAGCGCTTCGCGCTTGGTGTCGGGCGTCATCCAGTCCAGCGCGGTGATCGAGCGGCGGTAGGCCTCCAGCAGGTTGGCGACCAACTCGTCCGCCCGAGCCTTGACCTGGGGCGGGAAGTGCCGCGCGACGTACAGCTGCCCGACGGCCTCACCCATGGCGTTCTCGACCAGGTTGACGCCGCGCTTCCAGCGGTCCTTCAGCTGCGGGGTGCCGAGCAGCGTGTGGGAGTAGAAGTCGAAGTGTTCGTCCACGAACGCGTGCGACAGGTACGGCGACAGCGACGAGATGGCATGCCACCGGGCCCAGCTGCGCCAGGCGTCCAGCCGGTCGGTGCTGACCAGCGCGGCCAGCGCGGCGGGGAAGGTCCGCTGTGCGTTGACCACCTCAGGCAGCACGCCCGCCGGGATGTTGGCGGCCTCGCGCAGGCTCTCCCAGTCGATGCCGGGTGCCTCGGCCGTGAACTGCGCCCACGGCTGCAGGCAGTACATCTGGACGAGGTCGCGGGTGCGCACCTTGTCCCAGTGGTTCTTGGCGATCTCGGTTTCCAGCGCCATGACGGCCTGCGCCTGGGCTGCGGCGTCGTCGATGCCGGCCAGCCGCAGGCTCCTTTCAATGTGCGCGACGTAGGTGGCCCGGATGGTGGCGTGCTGGTCGAGGCGGTAGTACTCCTCGTCCGGCAGCCCGAGCCCGCCCTGTTCCACGAACCACACGTAGCGGCCCGGATCGCCCGGATCCGCTTCGGGGCCCATCGCAATCGCGGCGCCCAGGCCCAGTCGGGATGCCCAGCCGAAGTAGGCGGACAGCGCCTCGGTGCTGTCGATGGCGTCGATGCGCGCCAGGATGGGTGTCAGCGGCGCGGCGCCCAGCTGCTCCACGTGCGCCTCGTCCATGAACGCCGCGTACAGATTGGCGATCTTGCTGGTCTGCGTGGTCGGATCGTCATCCGGTGTCAGGCTGGTGATGATCTCGTTGACGGCCTGCTCGGCGGCGTCGCGCAGCCGGTCGAACGCCCCGAAGCGCGGACGGTCCGCCGGGATCTCGGCCGTGGCGAGCCACGTGCCATTGACATGGCGGAACAGATCGTCTTGTGGACGGACCGCGCGATCGAAGTCGGCGAGTTTCAGTGCGGGCTCACTCATGTGCATGAGCCTAGCTCACTCATATGACAACAATGATTTTCGCAAGCGCCCGCCAGGGCCGCGTGACACCGTGTGATGCTGTTGACGCAGGATGTCGCGGGCAAATGGCGACACGGCGCTGGCTGGGGTTTGTAGGCTGTGAAGCGTGAGGGAAGCGACGCACACCTGGGCGGGGGAGTTGGCGCGGTATTGCCGCATCCAGCTCGGCGTCGCCTGGCACCAGCGCGGCACGCGGCGTGGCTTCATCGGGACGCTCCTGATCGCGGTCGGCTCGCTGTCGCCGGCCTTCCTGCCGCGTTCGTCCCCCTTCTGGGCGCTGTTCGCCCACGCGCAGTCGCTGGCCACCAGCCCGATCGTCCGACTGGTGGGCACGGGCCTGGCGATGGCCGGTGCGCTGTTGCTGGTGGACGCCTGGCTCCGGTTGCGCCCGCAGGATCCGGACGGCGTCTCGTCCCCGGATAGCGTGGCCGCCGAGCGCGCCGGCGTCAAGCACTGGGCCGTGCTGGTCATCTGGTCGCTGCCGTTCCTGGCGGCGCCGCCGATCTTCAGCCACGACGCGTACGCGTACGCCGCACAGGGGTGGCTCGCGCACAACCAGATCAACCCCTACGACGTGGGCCCCGGCTTCCTGCCCGGCGCGTACGCCGACCAGGTCGACTGGGTGTGGCGCATGTCGCCCGCGCCGTACGGGCCGCTGAGCCTGCAGATCAGCCATCTGCTGGTGAACGCGACCGGCGGTTATCCCTATCTGACGGCCTGGGCCGAGCGGGTGCCGGCGCTGATCGGCGTGCTCATGATCGGGCTGCTGCTGCCGCGCGTGGCGCGCCGGGCCGGGGCGGACGTGCGCTTCACGACGTGGTTCGCGATGCTCAACCCGATGCTCGTCATCAGCTTTGTCGGCGGGGCGCACAACGATGCGCTGATGATGGGGTTCGTCCTGCTGGCGCTCTGGTTCGCCTTCTGGCCGGGGCCGGCGCGCTGGCCGGCGCTGTCGGGGTGGTGGTGGCTGGTCGGCGCGCTCGCGATCGGCGTGGGGGCGGCCGTGAAGCAGCCGGCCATCCTCACCGCGTACGCGCTGCCGCTGATCGTGCGTCCCTGGGCGTCCTGGCACCGCCGCGACGTGCTGATCACCGCCGGGCGTGCCGTGCTCAGCTTCGCGGTCGCCGTGGGCTCGTTCGCGCTGGTGACGCTGGCGAGCGGCCTGGGGTACGGCTGGATCCATTCCATCGGCGTGCCCGGGCGCAACATGACCGTCGCGCCGACGACGATGCTCGGCTCGGGCCTGGCCTGGGTGCTCGACCGCGTCAACCCGGCCGTGTCGCACCACTTCCTCGTCACCGACTTCCAGACCGTCGGCACGATCATCGGGGCCGTGATCATCGCGGTGCTCGCGGTCACGGTGGCCCGGCGCAAGCCGCTGACGTTCCTGAGCTTCGGGTATCTGGCCGCCGCGATCGCCGGGCCGAGCCTGCGCACGTGGTACGTGCAGTGGTGTGTGACGCTGGCGCCGCTGGCCGACATGCGGGCGCGCATGGTGCGCATCGCCGTGTGGGGCACGCTCGTGATGCTCGGCTTCGACGCCGTCCAGATGGCCTGGCGCAACTCGGCCGTGGCCGTGGGGGCGGTGGCGATGGGCGTGTGCGCCGGCATCGCATGGACGCGCGACCGCCAACACCGCCGTGGTCTGCGCCCCTCGGTGCCCGCGTCGGCCGGTTCGCCCGCGTGATCCGGGACGCGCGATCGATGTGGTCACATCGGATTCAGGTTTGCCAAACTGCCTGGTAGGCTGTGGTGCGTTGTCGCCAAACCGGCGATGATCCCGCTATGCCTGCTAAGGAGAGCGCCCGGATGTTGTCCGCCTTCGCTCAAGTGTTCCGCACCCCGGAACTGCGCAAGAAACTCGCGTTCACCCTGGGCATCCTGGTGATCTTCCGACTCGGCGCCACCATCCCCGTCCCCAATGTCAACTACCAGGCACTGGCCGCCGCGGCGGGCGCGGTGACGTCCAACGAGGCCACCGCGGGCATGTACGCGATGATCAACCTGTTCAGTGGCGGCGCGCTGCTGAGGCTGTCGATCTTCGCGCTGGGCATCATGCCCTACATCACCTCGTCCATCATCTTGCAGCTGCTCACCGTCGTGATCCCGCGGCTGGACGCCCTCAAGAAGGAGGGCTCGTCGGGCCAGCAGAAGATCACGCAGTACACCCGGTGGCTGACCATCGTGCTGGCCGTGCTGCAGGCCACAAGCTTCACCATGCTGGCCGTGTCCGGCAAGATGTTCAACACGACGACGCAGGTCGTCTACTCGTCCGACCTGTTCCCGATCATCGTCATGATCTTAACGATGACGGCCGGCACGTCCATCATCATGTGGCTCGGCGAGTTGATCACCGACCGCGGCATCGGCAACGGCATGAGCGTGCTGATCTTCACGCAGATCGTGGCGCAGTTCCCGACCGGCATGTGGGAGGTCCGGCTCAACTGGGTCGGCAACAAGGGCATCCTGATCTTCTGCGTCGTGCTGGCCGTCGGCCTGCTGGTCATGGCGGGCGTCGTGTTCGTCGAGCAGGCGCAGCGCCGCATCCCGGTGCAGTACGCCAAGCGCATGGTGGGCAACCGCCTCATGGGTGGCAGCACCACCTACATCCCGATCAAGGTCAACCAGTCCGGCGTCATCCCGATCATCTTCGCGTCGTCGATCCTGTACCTGCCGGTCTTATACGCACTGTTCAACCCCACGGGCCGTGGTGCGACGTGGATCACCAACAACCTGGCGGGCAAGGGCGACGGCCTGTGGTACAACGTGCTGTACCTCGTCTTGATCGTCTTCTTCTGCTTCTTCTACGTCGCCATCACCTTCAACCCGAAGGAAGTCAGCGACAACATGGCGAAGTACGGCGGCTTCATCCCGGGCATCCGGGCTGGTCAGCCGACCGAGAACTACCTGAGCTATGTGCTGAGCCGTCTGACGGCCCCCGGCTCGCTGTACCTGGCGGTCATCTCGCTGATTCCGACGCTGGCGCTCGTGTTCCTCGGCGCCTCGGGCAAGTTCCCGTTCGGCGGCACCAGCCTGCTGATCATCGTGGGCGTCGGCCTGGACACCGTGAAGCAGATCGAGAGCCAGCTGCACCAGCGTCACTACGAGGGCTTCCTGCGCTGAGGTTGTGCCCTTCCGCGCGGCGCGCAGCCCGATCGGGCTAGAGTGTGCAGCAGGGGATCGTCCCCTCGCGAGGAGGTTCAACGATGAGGCTGCTCATCATCGGAGCGCCCGGCTCCGGCAAGGGTACACAGGCAGACGCGATCGCACAGCATTATGGCGTTCCCGCCATCTCGACCGGAAACATGTTCCGGGCCGCGGTGGCATCGGGTTCACCGCTCGGCGAACAGGTCAAGGCCATCATGGAGTCCGGGGCGCTGGTGCCGGACGAAGTCACGGATGCGGTGGTCGCCGACCGTCTCGGCCAGCCCGATGCCGCGGGCGGCTGGCTGCTGGACGGCTATCCGCGCAACCTGGCCCAGGTGGCCACGCTGGACGCGTACCTGGGTGCGCAGGGCCAGGCGCTGGACGCGGTCGTGCTGTTGGATGTGCCCGCGGATCTGCTGATCGACCGGCTGCTCAAGCGGGCCCAGATCGAGGGCCGCGCCGACGACACCGAGGCGACGATCCGACACCGCATGGACGTCTACCAGGATTCGACCGCACCGCTGATCCAGGCCTTCCAGGCCCGCGACCTGCTGGTGCGTGTCGGCGGTGTCGGCGAGGTGGACGAGGTGCGCGAGCGCATCGCGGCGGCGCTGACGGCCCGGCTGGGGCGCTGAGCGTGCGCACGGGCATCCAGATCAAGACTGCAGATCAGATCCGGGCGATGCGCCGGGCCGGCCTGGTCGTCGCCGAGGGCCTGGCCGCAATGGGTGCGGCCGCGGTGCCGGGTGCCACGACGGGCGACCTGGACGCCATCGGACGCGAAACGCTGGCCGAGGCGGGGGCGCGGTCGAACTTCTTGAACTACGGCCCCGAGTTCGGCTATCCGCCGTACCCGGGCGTGGCGTGCATCAGCGTGAACGAGATGGTGGTGCATGGCATCCCCGGGCCGCTCGTGCTGCGCGAGGGCGACATCGTCTCGATCGACTTCGGGGCGATCGTGGACGGATGGCACGGTGACGCCGCGCGGACGTTCCTGGTCGGCGGACACTCCAGCGACGAGGCCACCGCACTGGTGGAGGCGACGCGCGAGTCGATGTGGGCGGGTATCGCGGCGATCAAGCCGGGTGCGCATATCGGCGACGTGTCGTACGCCGTCGAACGCAGCATCCGCTCGCACAAGCCGGTGCGCTACGGCATCGTCCGCGAGTACACCGGCCACGGCATCGGCACCGCGATGCACCAGCCGCCGGACATCCCCAACTGGGGCAAGCCACGGACGGGCCCGCGCATCAGCAAGGGCATGGTGCTGTGCGTCGAGCCCATGCTGACGCTCGGCACCGACCGCGTGGTCGAGCTGGCCGACGGCTGGTCGGTGCGCACCGCGGACAACACGTGGGCCGCGCACTGGGAGAACACCACCGCCGTCCTGCCTGATGGCCTCTGGGTGCTCACCGAGCCCGACGGGGGGCAGGCCGAGCTGACCGCTCGCGGCCTGTCGTACTCACCCCTTGACTGATGGGGTGGGGTGTCGACTCGGCGCCGGTAGACTCGCCGCATGCGGTACATCTCGACGCGCGGGGGCGTGGCCCCGGCGCGGTTCACTGATACGTTGCTGACCGGCCTGGCCGCCGATGGTGGGCTCTTCGTGCCCCAGACGTACCCGCAGGTGGACGCCGCCACGCTGCACCGGTGGCGCGCTGTGCTGGGCAACGAGGGCTATGCGGGCCTGGCCTGGCGGGTGCTGCAGCTGTTCATCGACGACATCCCCGACGACGACCTGGCCGCGGTGTGCATCGGCGCGTACAGTCCTGCGGTGTTCGGTTCGTTGGCGGTCGCGCCGGTGAGCCGCATCGGCGATGATGGGCTGTATCTGGCGCACCTGTCCAACGGGCCGACGGCCGCGTTCAAGGACATGGCCATGCAGCTGCTCGGTCGGCTGTTCGACGACGAGCTGGCCCGCCGCGACACG
>Ga0209738_10000114_pt1 | contig 18367 bp, 17 predicted proteins | sample TergutNc150P5_FD_187289 | JGI IMG/M metagenome (GOLD analysis project Ga0209738, IMG submission 187289) | Nasutitermes corniger P5 segment gut microbial community from laboratory colony in Florida, USA - Nc150 P5 (SPAdes) (version 2) | ecosystem: Host-associated > Arthropoda: Insects >...
CGGGTCTGGCTGCAGATCGGGCGCTGGGTGGGCGTGCTGGCGGCGCTGTGCGCGGGATGGTTCGTCATGCAGGGCGTGTTTTGGCTTGTCGGACGCCCGCCGGGCGTGGTTGCGTACGTGCTCACGGTCATGGTGACGCTCGCGCTGGCGGGCACGGTCGGCACGATCTGGGCGCGGCTGACGGGCCACCAGCCGCGCGACCCGCGCGAGGTGGCGGGCGAGATCGTCACGGCGCTCGACCGCATCGCGCACGGCGACTTCAGCGCGCGCGTGCCGCTGTCCGAGAATGCGGGCATGCGCGACCTGGCGGCCTCGGTCAACCAGATGGCGCGGCAGCTCGGCGATCTGGAGCGCCAGCGACAGGACTTCATCTCCAGCGTGTCGCACGAGATCCAGTCGCCGCTGACGTCCATCGGCGGGTTCGCGGCGCTGCTGCGCCAGGGCGGGCTCGACGACGCCACCCGCGACCACTACCTCGACGTCATCTGCTCGGAGACCCGCCGCGTCTCGGCGTTGGGCGACAACCTCTTGCGGCTGTCCGCGCTGGAGGAGTCCGTCGACCTTGACAAGCGCGAATACCGCCTAGACGGCCAGCTGCGGTCGGTCGTGTTGACCCTGGAGCCGCAGTGGTCGGCCAAAGGTCTGGATGTGCAGCTGGATGCCGCGCAGGTGAGCGTGGTCGCCGACGAGGACATGCTGCGCCAGGTGTGGACCAACCTCGTCCAGAATGCGATCAAGTACACCCCCGAGGGCGGACGGATCACCGTCGCGGCTGTCGGCGAGGAGGACGGTGTGCGGGTGAGCGTCTCGGACAGCGGCATCGGCATCGCGGCCGACGACCTGCCGCACGTCTTCGAGCGCTTCTTCCGGGCCGACCGGTCGCGCACGGGCGCCGGCAACGGCCTGGGATTGGCGCTGGCGCACCGGATCGTCGAGCTGCACGGTGGTGGCATCGAAGTCTCCAGTGAACTCGGTGTCGGGTCGGTGTTCTGCGTGCGCCTGCCGGGTGCGTTTACACGCCGTTGACCTGGTGGTGAGCCGGCGTTGATGCGGGGGTTCCAGACTGGTCGTGTCCGTGAGGGGGGCACAGTATGGAACCGATCATCGAGGTCAAAGACCTCGTCAAGCAGTACAAGAAGACCAAGGAGCCGGCCGTCAAGGGCGTGAGCTTCGACGTGCGTCCGGGCGAGTTCTTCGCGTTTCTCGGGCCGAACGGCGCGGGCAAGACGACGACCATCTCGATCCTGACCACGACGCTGTCGCTGACGTCCGGGTCGGTGCGCATCGCCGGGTACGACGTCGTCACGCAGTCGAGCCAGGTGCGGGCCAACATCGGCATCATCTTCCAGGAGCCGAGCCTCGACCAGAACCTGACGGCCGAGCAGAACATCCGGATCCACGCGTGCATGTACGGGCTGTACGGCTACCGCCCCGCGTACACCATGATGCCGGCCGAGTATCGCGCCAGCGTCGAGCGGCTGACCGAGGTGGTGGGCATCCGCGACGCGCTGTTCAAGCCCATCGGCAAGCTGTCGGGCGGCATGAAGCGCAAGCTGGAGATCGTCCGTTCGCTGATTCACAACCCGCGCGTGCTGTTTCTGGACGAGCCGACGCAGGGTCTGGACGCCGTCGCTCGGCGCAACCTGTGGACGTACATCGACCAGGTGCGCCGCGAGCTGGGCATGACGATCTTCCTGACGACGCATTACATCGATGAGGCCGAGGGGGCCGACCGCGTCTGCCTGATCAATCGGGGCCGCATCTCGGCCTGCTCGACCCCGCAGGAGATGAAGGGCGCGCTCGGGGTCGATACCCTGGAGGACGCCTACATCGAATACATGCGGCGCGACGCCGGCGGTCTGGACCTGGACGCGCTGGTCGCAGGCGATGCGGAGGTGGCGGCATGAGCACGATCAGCCTGGTGCGTCCGACAGATTCTGGACGTCCGATGGCCCCGGCCCGGTCGGCGGTCTGGCGGTTCGTCAACGCGGCCGTCGCCGTCGTGGCCCGCGACATCACCTTGACGTTCAAGACCCCGCAGACCATCGCATTCACGCTGGCCATGCCCATCTTGATGATGGGCCTGATCGGCGGCAACCTGATGGAGAACATGGCCAAGGGCCTGCCGTTCAGCTTCGGGGAGTTCATGCTCGTCGGCATGTTCGTCAACATGCTGTTCATGAGCACGACCATGAGTATGACGTCGCTGATCGACGACTCCGACGAGAACTTCAGCGCGGAACTGCTAGTCAGCCCCGCATCGCGGTATGCGATCGTGATCGGCAAGATCCTCGGGTCGAGCTTCCTCGGCCTGCTGTCGGGGGTCGGTGTGATCGTGGTGGGCCTGTTCATGGGCATCCACCTGGCCGGGTGGCAGCTGGTGGTGCTGTTCGCGCTGTCGCCGCTGATGTGCCTGTCGGGCGGCGCGGTGGCGATGATCGTGTTCGGCGTCGTCCGCAATCGCCGGGCCGCGAACACCGCCGTGATGCTGATCACGATGCCGCAGATGTTCCTGTCGGGCGTGATCATCCCGATCTCCAGCTCGACGGGGATTCTGTACGTGCTCAGCCGCGTGTTGCCGATGACGTACTGCGTCGATCTGGGGCGCGCGGTGGCGTACGCGGGCACGGCGCAGTATGCCAGCGTCGTGCTGTTCAACCCGGCCATCAGCCTGGTCGTCATCGCCGCGCTCACCGTGCTGTTCCTGATCGTCGGCACGTTCCTGTACGTCCGCTCTGAGAAGGATCGCTGAGCGGTGCCATCCCTTGACCGCGGGTGGGTGGCGATCTAGCCTGAACGATGGTTGTGGAAACGCCCAGTGCTGCTGGCTCACCCCGCGGCGAGGATGGCGTGTCCCTGGGTCCCAGGAGGGGATAATGAGCGTTCTGGAAGAGCATTTCACGTTGTCGAACGGCCATCAGATTCCGAAGCTCGGCTTCGGCACCTGGCAGACGCCGCAAAACGTCGCGCCGGGCGCGGTGCGCGCCGCGCTGAAGGCGGGCTACACGCACCTCGACACGGCTCGGGCCTACCGCAACGAGGACGGCGTCGGGCAGGGGCTGCGCGACTCGGGCGTGCCGCGCGAGCAGGTCTTCGTGACGACGAAGGTGCCGGCCGACGCCAAGAGCTACGAGGACGCCAAGGCCGAGATCGCCCAGTCGTTGGAGCTGCTGCAGACCGGCTGGATCGACCTGCTGCTGATCCACTGCCCGCGTCCGTGGGCGAAGTTCCGCGACCTGTCGAACCGCTATTTCCCCGAGAATCTGGCCGTGTGGCGTGCGATGGAAGAGGCCGTGAAGGCGGGCCAGGTGCGCTCGATCGGTGTCTCCAACTTCGAGATCGATGACATCACCAACATCACCGACCATGCCGAGATTGCGCCGGTCGTCAACCAGATCGAGTACCACATCGGCTGCACGCCCGACGAGCTGGTGGCCTACTGCCAGTCGCACGGCATCCTGGTCGAGGCGTACTCGCCCATCGCGACCGGCGAACTGCTGTCCAACCCCGCGGTCGCCCAGGTGGCCGGACGCTGCGGGGTGTCGGTGGCGCAGGTGTGCATCCGCTACGCGCTACAGAAGGGTACCCTGCCGCTGCCCAAGTCGACGCATCCCGAGTTCATCGAGCAGAACACCCAGGTCGACTTCACGATCAGTGACGCCGATATGACCATGCTCGACGCGATCGCTTTGTGAGCACGGTTCGGGTAAACCGAACAATCCCGGTTACCTGGCCGCCGCGCTGCGACTGACCCGTCCCGGTGCAGTCATCGTGTTCGACGACATTGCCGCGAACGCCGATCTGGACGCGACCGCGCTACAGACCGTCGGCGTCAAGGGTTGGGACGGATTCATCCTCGCCCGCCGACGGCGTGGATGAGATCAGGCGGCTGCGTGCTGCCTGTCGTAGTTCTCGGCGAATCGGCGTCGAGCATCTTTGATCAGTGTGACGATCGAGTATCCCTCGGCGCGCAGATCGGCGGGATCGTACGACGATGTGTCTGCCGAGTAAGCGGCGAGCTTGTCCTGGAAATCCTCGTCGATGGGGTGGAAGTTGGACGGCTCGTAGGTGTGGGCGCACGCTGCAGCCACCATGGCGTCGATGTCATCGTTGTTCAATCCTCGTAGCCACATCAGCATTTCCCCTCTCCAGTGAGCATGGTATAGATCTGCCACTCGATGGCGCTGGCCATCTGCGGTGACGTGATCATCGTAGCGAGCGCCTCTGCCACCAGTTCGTTTCGACTGTCGATCGCATAGCTTGAGATCAGGTGCTGTTCGTAGGCTGCGACACGAGCTTTGGTGCCAGATCTGCCCACTGTCTGTTCGACGATGCGCTGGGCCTGTCTGACTGTCGGTTGATTCTCGGCGACGATGTGGTCAAACTCGTGGGCCATCTGGTACACATGCCGGTTCACCGTGTCGGCGGCGTGGAAGTAGCACTCGTGGGCGTCGGTGGCCGTGAGCCATTCCTCTTGGGTGAAGGGGAGCACGGAGACGATCAGTCTCGTCCCTTTCCACTCGGCATAGATATCCGGGCTGGACATCTGTCGAGTGAAGATCAGGCGTTTCAGTTTGTGACGGTGTCCGGGGTATCGGTCGCACAGGGCGCCGAGCGCGTCGATCTGGCGGGCGGCCTGATCGCAGTCGATCACCGCGTCCAGGCCAGAGACGCTCGTGATCGGAAGCGCCCGGGCTGCTCTCTCCGCGAGGATCTTGGCGACTGCGGCGCTCATGGCAGGTACGTCCCGACGAGGCCGCCGATAATCGGGACGACGCCGACCAACAGGAAGGCGGGCAGGAAGCAGCACATCAGCGGCAAGGCCGACATGACGCCCACCGAACGGGCGCGGGTCATCAGCGCCGCGGCGCGCGTGCGGCGGGCCTGATCGGCGCGCCCGCGCAGGATGCCGGCGCTGGCGGCGCCCGACTCCACGCTGCGGGCCAGCTCGCGCGCCACCTCGCACCACAGGGGGTCGTCCGCCAGCCTCATCCAGGCCTCGGCGTCGGTGCAGCCGACACGGCAGGCGGCCACCACCGTCGTCAGCGGCTCGTTGTGCGGGGCGCCGACGATGTCGCCGACCTGTTCGGCCGCAGCGCGCAGCGGCGCGCCCGCGTCCACGACGCCGGCCATCAGCTCCAGCACGGCCGCGAATCGCGCTCGCATCACGGCCGTGCGTCGGCGGGACGCCCCGCTCTCCAGTCGGGACAGCCCCAACCAGGCGGCCAGGCCCGCGCCCAGCCCGGCGAGCACGCCGAGCACGCCGCCGAGCAGCGCCCAGCCGGCGCCTGCGCAGCCCGCGACCACGAGGCCGCGCATCGCGATCGTCCCGGCATCGGGCGCCAGGGCCGATCCCAGCGCCGAACGATGGTGCGACACGCCGCGGGCCGACCCCGCCAGCATGCCCGGACGGGCACCGCCGAACAGCAGCAGCCCGAACAGCGTGCCCGAGACCACGAAGAGGAGCTGGATGCCGGTCATGCACGCTCCTCCGACAGTCGCTGTGTCCAGATCAACCCCGCGCTGACCAGGCAGGCGGCCCCCAGCAGGCACAGTTGGCCGGGCCAGGTGCCGAACAGGAACCCCAGCGGATCGGCATCGACGAAGTAGCCGAGCATCATGCCAACCCCGGGCAGCACGACCATCAGCCGCCCGGTCGACCGGGCGGACGACAGCTCGGCCTCCCGGGCGGCCTCGTCGTCGGCCTGCGCGCGCACCGCGTCCGCGACCTGCCGCACCGTCGGAGCCAGCGGCATGCCGGTGCGCTCGCACAGCTGCCAACCGTCGGCCAGATCGATCAGCCCCGCACATCCGGGTCGGGCGCCGATCATGCGCATGGTCGCCGGGGCATCCCCGCCCACGTCCAACGCCGCGGCGACCGGCGCCAGCAGCGGACAGTCCTGCGCGGTGACGCGCACGGCGCGCGCCGAGATCTCCCCGATGTCGAGCTGGCCAGCCATGATGCCGCAGGCCCGGACGACCTCCGCCCGGTGGCGCAGTCGCCGTCGCTCGGCCATGCCGCGGCGCATCGTCCAGCCGACGGTGGCCACGACCACACCGGCGCATCCCGCCAGCGTCCAGCCTCGCAGCGGCAGCAGCGCCAGGGTCGCCACCGCCGCGACCGCGATCGGCACCCACAGCGGCAGGCCCCGGCGGGCCGACGGCGGACGACTCGCCCGGGCCAGGCGTCCGGGTTGCCGGTCGCCCGGAAGCAGCGCCCACGCGCCGAGCAGCGACGCGAGCGCGGCGAGCACCACGAGCCCCGTCATGGCAGACCCGCCAATCCGCACACGGCGGCGTAGCCCGGGCCCGGCTCGATGCCGTCGCCGCGCGCCGTCGCGGCCGGCAGCACCTCGATCAGCCCGTCATCGCGGCGGCGCAGCAGCGCCACCTGCTCGACCGTGCGGCGTCCATCCTTGTCGCGATGCAGATGGACGACCGCGTGCAGCGCCGCGCCGATCTGCGCGTGACAGGCATCCCGGGGCATGCCGCTCAGCGCGGCCAGGGCCTCCAGGCGTGCCGGGACGTCGGCGCACGAGTTGGCGTGCACGGTGCCGCAGCCGCCCTCGTGGCCGGTGTTGAGCGCCATGAGAAGGTCGGACAGTTCGGCGCCCCGCACCTCGCCGACCACAAGCCGGTCGGGTCGCATGCGCAGCGCCTGGCGCACCAGGTCGGTCAGCGTGACGGCGCCAGCGCCCTCGGCGTTGGGGTGCCGGGCTTCCAGGCGGACGCAGTGCGGGTGGTCGGGCAGCAGCTCGCGGGAATCCTCCACGATGACGATCCGCTGGTCGCGTGGCACGACCGACAGCAGCGAGGCGAGCAGCGTCGTCTTGCCGGTGCCCGTGCCGCCGCTGATCAGGAACGCCGCCTTGGCATCGATCAGGCCCCGCAGCAGCTCGCCCATCTCGTGGCTCATCGATCCGGACGATATCCATGCGGACAAGGGGATTCCCCCGTGGGCGGGCACGCGCAGCGACAGGCATGTGCCCGGTTCGGCGATGGGTGCGAGCACGGCATGCAACCGGGTGCCGTCGGCCAGCCGGGCATCGACGCAGGGCGACGCGTCGTCCAGTCGCCGCCCCGCGCTGGCTGCGAGGCGGCTGGCCAGCCGACGGACCTCGGCGTCGTCAGTGAACGACACGCGGGCGCGCTCCAGCCCGTTGCCGCGGTCGACGAACACCTGCTCGGGCCCGTTGACGAGCACGTCGGTGACGCCGGGCATCCGCAGCAGCGGCTCCAGCGGGCCGGCACCGACGCTGGACCGGCGCAGCTCGTCGATCGTGCCGAGCAGCAGCGCGTCCGAGACCATCAGGTGCTGCTCGCGCAGCGCCTCGGCGACGTCGGACGGCTGCCATTCCCGGCCGAGGTTCGACAGGTGGGTGCGCACGCCCGCCAGCTGGCGCTCATCCATGCTCGTCCGCCTTCGGGTCCAGCGCGCGGTCGAGCAGCTGATCCAGCGCGCGTCCGCGCCGGCCGCGGGCGCGTCCGGGCGGATCCCCGGCCTCGGCGCACTCGGGTGCGCGCCCGTCGTGCAGGAGGGTGCCCAGCAGCGGCCGGTGCAAGGTCTGCGCGACGAGCGCCGGATCCAGACGGCGCCCCGGCCCCGTCCGGACGATCAGGTGCGTCGAACCCGGCGCGGAGCCCTTCAGCCACGCCTGTGCGCCGAGCACTCCCCGCACATCGGCGGCCACCAGCAGCAGCGTGCGGTCCAGGCCCGTCCAGCCGCTGCGCGGACCGCTGGCCCGCCTCGCCGTGGTGCCCGGCCCCGGCTCCGGATGGCTGCCCTGGTCGAGCACGACCAGGTCGTAGGAGCGGCGGGCGGCGGCCAGCACCGAGCGTCGTGCCTCGTCATCGGCGAATCCATCGAGGATGTCGTCGGGTGGATCGTCGTCGGTGACCGGCAGCGGGGTCGCCCGACCGACGGCGATGAGGTCGACACCGCACACGCTCGGCAGGTGTCCGCGCAGCTCGGCCAGGTGGCCCCGCGCGGAAGCGAGATCGCCCCAGCGCCATCCCGGCTCGTCCTCGGCGCCGAACATCAGGTCGATGCCGCCGCCGTACGGATCGAGCTCGACGAGCACCGTCGCCAGGCCGCGGCGGGCGCCGCGGACGGCCAGGCCCGCAGCCAGTGTCGAGCCGCCCAGACCGCCGCCCGCACCGACAACGCGCAGCACGTCCGCACGGCCCTGGTCGTGTGCGGACGAGGCCGGGTCGAGCAGCGTCGTGAGCATCGCTGCCTGGTCGGGCAGCACGAGCCCCGAGGCGCGCAGCGGCGCCGACCAGGTGAGCACCTGCCCGGGGTTCGTCCCGACCACGTGCACGCCCAGCCGCAGGGGCAGGTCGAGGCCCGCCACGGCCGGGGCCGCGTCGACCCCGACCAGCACCGTGCCTGCGCGGGCCCACCCACGCACGGCCGCACGCGCCCGGGCGCACACCTGCACGTGCGCACCCGTGGCGGCGGCCGCGGCCTGCACCAGATCGGTGAGGCTCTCGTCGGCACTCACCAGCAGCGTTTCGTCGTCCATGCCCCCACTCTGTCGATGCGAGCGCCGCCTCGTCCGCTTGATGTGCCCGCCTGTGGACAACTCCTCGACGGGCCGTCGACTGTGGACGCCGTTACGAGCCGACTGGTAAGCGCGTCACGAGATCGTAATGCCATCGTCACTGAAAGCGCGTCGTGGCCGCGAAGTCCGGTGATAGCTTCGTGGGCGACAAACCCATCGCGGCAGGAGGTGCAGCTGATGCTGGTGGATTCTGGCGACACGGCGTTCATCATCGTGTCTGCGGCACTGGTGTTCTTCATGGTGCCCGGGCTCGCGTTCTTCTACGGCGGCCTGGTGCGCAAGAAGAACCTGCTGAACATCATGGCCTGCTCGTTCGTCATGATCGGTGTCGTCTCGCTGCTGTGGGTCATATGCGGCTATTCGCTGGCCTTTGGCTCCGACCACGGGCACCTGATCGGTGGTGTGGCATTCTTCGGCATGCACAATGTCGGTGTCGCCCCGAATCCGAACTATGCCTCGGGTGTGCCGCAGGCGGTATTTCTGCTGTTCCAGATGATGTTCGCGATCATCACCCCGGCCATCATTTCGGGCGCCATGGCCGAGCGCGTCAAGTTCGGCGTCTTCATCGCTTTCGGCGTGATCTGGTCGCTGGTGGTGTATGTTCCGATCGCGCACTGGGTGTGGGGCGTCGGCGGATGGCTGAAGAATCTGGGTGTGCTCGATTTCGCCGGCGGTGACGTGGTGCATGTGGCCGCGGGGGTGTCGGCCTTCGTGGCCGCGCTGGTGCTGGGCAAGCGCCGCGCCTTTGGGCGCAGCCCGATCATCCCGCACAACATCCCCTTCGTGGCGCTGGGGGCGGCGATTCTCTGGTTCGGCTGGATGGGCTTCAATGGGGGCAGCGCGCTGAGCGCGAATGGCATCGCGGTGAGTGCCATTGTCTGCACACATCTGTCCGCCTGCGCGGCCATGCTGGTCTGGATGGCGATCGAGTGGAAGCTCACCGGCAAGCCGTCCCTGCTGGGTGCGCTGACCGGGGCGGTGGTCGGGCTGAGCGCCGCCACCGCCGGTGCGGGCTATGTCGCGCCGATGTGGGGGATCCTCATCGGGGCGATCGGTTCGGGCTTGTCATATATTGTGATCTATAAGGTCAAGTCCAGGTTCTTGTACGACGATGCGTTGGACGTGTTCGCCTGCCACGGCGTGGGTGGGGCCTGGGGAATTGTCGGGGTCGGCCTGTTCGGAAGCAAGGCCGTCAATGCGGGCGGCAACAACGGGCTGTTCTATGGGAATCCGCGCCAGCTGATGGTGCAGGTGCTCAGCATGCTTGTGGTCGGGGTGTTCTGCGCGGTCATGACGTTCGTCATTCTCAAGGTCATCGCATGGGTGACGCCGCTGCGCGTCAGCGAGCAGGATGAATACGACGGCCTGGACAGTTCGCAGCACGATGAAGAGGCGTATCCGCGCGACGATGCGTTCTTCCATGGAGTTTTGGTGCGGGAGGGCGCCTATGAAGAAGATTGAGGCCATCATCCGGACCAACGAGTTCCTGGCCGTCAAGAACGCTTTGTATGCCATCGAGGTGCACGGCATGACGGTGTCGGAGGTGCACGGCTGCGGAAAGCAGAAGGGCAAGAAGGAAATCTATCGGGGCGCCGAGGTGTATGTCGATCTGCTGCGCAAGATGAAACTGGAGATCGTCTGCCACGATGAGACCGTCGAAGATATCATCAGGGTCATCTGCCAGGCCGCACACACGGGCATGGTGGGCGACGGCAAGATCTTCGTCATGCCGGTCGAGCAGGTGATCCGCATCCGCACCGGAGAGCGCGGCGAGGCGGCCGTGTAGCGGCGAGCGGCGGTTGGTCGGCCGTCCCCGCGGTGGGGACGGCCGGTTCGCCACCTAGGCCTTCGCAACCCGGAACCGCAGCCCCAGATCGTCCTCGCTGAACACATCGGCGTCTGTCAGCGCCGCGTCCTCGGTCATCTCGACGGCCAGCACCTCGTCCGCGATCAGCTCGGCGTGCGTCCGCACCGCGGCGGCGGTGTCGCCGGCGGCCGTCCACACCAACCGAATCCGGTCGGACACGTCGAAGCCGCTGGTCTTGCGGGCCTCCTGCACCGCCCGGACGACCTCGCGGGCCAGGCCCGCGGCGACCAGTTCCGGCGTCAGCTCCAGGTCGAGGGCGATGGTCTCGCCCGCGTCCTCCAGCACCGACCAGCCCTCGCGCGGACGCTCGGTGAGCAGCACGTCGTCGCTTGTCAGGCTCACCTCGCCGACGCCGGGCACGTCGAGGCTCGCGACCCCGGCCGGTCCGTGCAGCGCCGCCGCAAGCGCGCCCGCGTCGGCCGATGCGACGGCCTTGGCGACGATGGGCGTCTGCTGTCCGAAGCGCTTGCCCAGCGCGCGGAAGTTGGCCTTGGCCACGTGGTCCACGATGTCGCCGGACTGGGCGAACGAGCCCACCTCGCCGACATTCAGCTCCTGGCAGATCTGCTCGCGCAGCTCGTCGGTCAGCTGGGCGTTGCTCGCGGCCGAGATGAGCGCGCGCGACAGCGGCTGTCGCGTCTTGACCTTCGCGTCGGCCCGCGCCGAGCGTCCCAGCTCGACGAGCTTGCGGACGACGACCATCGCGGCCTCCAGCCCGTCGTCCAGCAGCGATTCGTCCGCGGTCGGCCAGCTGGCCATGTGCACCGATTCGGTGCCCGCGGTGCCGCTGGCGACGAACAGGTCCTGCCACACGCGCTCGGTGATGAACGGCGTGATCGGGGCCATCAGGCGCGTGAGCGCGTCGAGCGTCTCGTGCAGCGTCCACAGCGCGGCCGGGTCGCCCTCCCAGAAACGCCGCCGCGAGCGGCGCACGTACCAGTTGGACAGGTCGTCGATGAACGCGGCGAGCAGCGAGCCGGCGTGCTGGGTGTCGAAGTCCTCCAACCGCTCGGTGACGCCCTTGATCAGGCGCTGTGTGGCCGAGGCCAACCAGCGGTCGAGCACGCCGCGCTGCTCGATGGGCACCGGCGTGCCGGTGGGCGTCCAGCCGTTCGCGCGGGCGTACAGCGCCTGGAAGCTCACGGTGTTCCAGTACGTCAGCAGCACCTTGCGGACGACCTCCTGCAGCGTGCCGGTGCTCACGCGGCGAGCAGCCCACGGCGAGCCCGCGCACATCATGAACCAGCGCACAGCATCTGCACCGTGCTCGTCCAGAAGAGGGATAGGAAGCAGGATGTTGTTCAGGTGCTTGCTCATCTTGCGGCCGTCTTCGGCCAGGATGTGCCCCAGGCAGACGACGTTGCGGTACGAGTTCTGCCCGAACAGCAGCGTCGAGTTGACCATCAGCGTGTAGAACCAGCCGCGCGTCTGGTCGGCGGCCTCGCAGATGTAGTCGGCGGGGAAGTGGTCGTGGAAGGCCTTGTCAGAGCCCTCCACCCACGGATAGCCCCACTGCGCGAACGGCATCGAGCCCGAGTCGAACCACGCATCGATGACCTCGGGCACGCGCCGGTACGTGCCCTCGACGCCCGGCAGCTCGAACGTCACGTCGTCGACGAACGGACGGTGCGGATCCATCGTGGCCACCTCGGGGCGTCCAGACAGCTGGGCCAGTTCGGCGCGCGAGCCCACGCAGACGAGCTTGGACGGATCCAGCTCGTTGCGCCAGACCGGCAGCGGCGTGCCCCAGTAGCGGCTGCGCGACAGCGCCCAGTCGATATTGTTGCGCAGCCAGTCGCCGTAGCGGCCCCACTTGACCGTCTCCGGGTACCAGTTCGTGGCCTGGTTGGCCGCGAGCAGGTCGTCCTTGCGCGCGGTCGTTCGGATGTACCAGCTGGGCACCGCGTAGTAGATCAGCGGCGAGTGGCAGCGCCAGCAGAACGGGTACGCGTGCTCGTACGGCATCAGCGTGTGCAGCAGGCCTCGCTCGCGCAGGTCGGCGATGATCGGCTCGTTGGCGTCGCGGAAGAACAGGCCCCCGACAAGGGGAAGCTCCGGCTCGAACGTGCCGTCGCGGCGCACCGGGTTGACGGTCGGCAGGCCGTACTCGCGGCACGACGCCATGTCGTCGGCGCCGAAGGCCGGCGCCTCGTGCACCAGGCCCGTGCCCTCGTCGGTGGTGACGTAGCCCGCGAGCACGACGTAGTTCGCATCGGCGCCGTCGAAGCTGACCATGTCGTACGGGCGGCGGTAGTGCCAGCGCTCCATGTCGGCGCCCGAGCAGCGGTCGAGCACCGTCCAACCCTCGCCGAGCATGCTCAGGCGCGGCTCGGCGAGCACGAGCTGCTCGGAGCCGTCGCTGGCGAGCACGTACGGCACGTCCGGGTTGACCGCGACGGCCGTGTTGCTGATCAGCGTCCAGGGCGTGGTCGTCCAGACGAGCAGCGCTGCGTTGCGATCCGCCCACGGCCCCGACGTCAGCGGCATCCGGATGAACACCGACGGATCGGTGATCGTCTCGTATCCCTGGCTGACCTCGTGGTCTGACAAGGTCGTTTCGTCGTGCGGGCAGAAGGGGGTGACGCGGTATTCCTCGACCAGCAGGCCCTTGCTGAAGATCTGCTGCAGCGCCCACCACTCGGAGTCGATGTACTCGGGCTTGAGCGTCCAGTACGCCTCGTCCAGATTGACCCAGTAGCCCATGCGGTGCGTCAGCTCGGCGAACTCGCCGACGTAGCGGGACACCGATTCGCGGCACTTCGCGTTGAACGCCTCGACGCCGTACTGCTCGATCTCGCTCTTGTGGTCGAAGCCCAGCTCGGCCTCGACGGCGAGCTCGACGGGCAGGCCGTGGCAGTCCCAGCCGCCGCGCCGGTCGACGCGGTAGCCCTGCATCGTCTTGAAGCGCGGGAAGATGTCCTTGAACGCGCGGGCCTCGATGTGGTGCGTGCCGGGCGTGCCGTTGGCGGTGGGCGGGCCCTCGTAGAAGTTCCAGTGCGGGCCGTCTGCGGTGGCCTGCCACGACTTGGTGAAGATGTCGCGTTCGTCCCACAGCGCCAGCACGCCCCGGTCGAGCGTGGGCAGGTCGAGCTGCGCCGGCACGGCGGCATACGAGTGTTGCTGCTTGTCAGATGCGGTCATGTGGTCCCTCGTCCTTCATCGATGAAGGGACGAGCTCCGTGGACGATTGTCGCCCGCGGCCCCGCGGTACCACCCCTCTTGGGCTGCCTGCGTGCGCGGCGGCCCCGCTTCGTTGGTGTCCACCGCCGGTTCTAGTAGGCGCGAGCGCCGTTCTTCCGGCAGCTCCGGGGTGATGGCCCCATCGTCGCCTTGTGGACGTCCCGCCAGTCTAGCGCAGGTGGCTGGGAGGCCCCACGTGGATTTCCGCAGCGGACGCCGACCCGGCTTGGGGTCCTCGCTAGGCTGACGAGCGGCGCAAGAACGGGGGGCGAGCGTGTCGTTGTGGGGCATCAGCGAACGCGCGAAGCAGGCCCAGGGGCCCGAGTCGGCGGTGAGGATGATCGCCCTGGGCATCACCTGCCTGGCGGTGACGGCCGCCCTCTACATCGTGACGGGGGTGCCGTGGTGATCATCGCATTCCTGGGCCTGGCACTTCTCGGCAACGGCATCCGGGCCGCCGTCACGCGCCCCTGGGAGAATCCGCCCACGGTGCCGGACGTGCCGTCGTACGGCCCCGACTACGGTCAGCTGCCGCGTTCGTAGTCTCCAGAGGCGGGGCTGTCGAGCCGCGACGGCCGGAGCTGGCGGGAGCTCGTGGTGGGGAGCACGCCTTGGCGGTGCGGGCTACGCTCGCTGTGAGTGTCGCTCGTTGGCGCTCAGGAGGGAATCGCCGTGTCCATGCAGACTGTACCTACCAGGCGATGTGGCATCCCGTGCGGCGTCAAGACGCGCGGGCGTGCGCTGTTCCTGCTGATCGGGGGCATTGCGCTGATGGCGCTGATCTCGCTGCTGTGGGCGGCGACCGGCACCCTGTTCTGGTTCTTCGGTCTGCTGGGTGTCGTCGTGACGGCCATCGGCTGTCGGTCGCTGCGCATCCGCCGGTGGGAGCATCCGGAGGCCGCGATGGACGATACCTGCCCGCTGCCCGTCGCGTAGCCGGAGGTTTCCGGCCCGGCGCCGCGTCGTCTGGGCTGTCTGGGAGGGCCGGTTGGCTACGGAAGTGGGACAACCGTGATGCCAGAGGTCGGTTTTGGGCCATTTTCCATGCGAATCAGGCATCTGGCCGGACCGTTGTCCCATTGTGCGGGTTCCGCGCGGGCGTGGCGACCGCTCAGATGTCGATGTCCTCGTACGACCTGGGGTCGTCGGAAGGTTCGAGGTGTGCCGTCACGCGCAGATCGGGCATGGCGGCGACGAGGGCGTCGGTGAGGTCTTCGCAGAGGTTGTGGCCCTGGGTGACGGTCCAGTTGCCGGGGACGAGCACGTGGAGGGACAGGAAGCTGCGGTTGCCGGCCACGCGGGTGCGCACGGCGTGAAACTGCGCGCCGCGCTTGCGGCGGTATTCGTCCAAAATCTCGTCGATAGCCGCAAGTTCTTGGGCGGGAAGCGCTGCATCCATCAGGTTGTTCACCGAATCGCGGATGAGTCGGAAGCCCGTCCAGCAGATGTTGATGCCCGCGAGCAGGGCGACGATCGGGTCGAGCACGGCCACGTGCGTCAGCGCGACGAGCAGCACGCCGACGAGCACGGCGGCCGAGGTCATGACGTCGGTCATCAGGTGCTTGCCGTCGGCGATGAGCGTGGCCGATCCCTCCTGGCGTCCCTTGCGCAGCAGCACGAGCGCGACGGCGAGGTTGACGAACGACGCGGCGACGCTGATCGCCAGGCCCAGGCCCAGGCGCTCGGGCATCGTCGGCGTGATCATGCGCCGGATGGCCTCCGTGATGATGAACGCGGCCGCCACGAAGATCATCGCGCCCTCGACCATCGCCGAGAAGTATTCGGCCTTGCTGTGGCCGAAAGGATGTCCCGCATCCGGCGGCTGGATGGCCACGTGCAACGCCAGCAGCGCCACGATCGCGGCGACGAGATTGACCAGCGACTCGGCGGCGTCCGACAGCAGGCCCACCGAGCCGGTCATCAGCGCGGCCGTCCCCTTGATGGCGATCGTCACGAGCGCGGCGCCGATCGACAGCCACGCGAACCGGGTCAGGTCGACGGGCGGCCGGTAGCGCTGCGGTGGGAGGTCGTGGGACATGGCGTTCAGCCTCAGCCCGCCTGGCGCGCGGCCTGGACGGCGTTGGGGAACGTGGTCGACACGAAGGAGTTCCACTCGTCCGGCTGCGCGTCGTACGCGTACACCAAGATGTTGTTCACCAGGGCCAGGTTGACCACGTGCGAGCTGGCGTCCGAGGGGTCGGTCTCCGTGAGCGTCCACGTCTGGACGTCGCCGGACGTCCCCGTGCTCTGCTGCGGCGCGAAGCCCGTCTGGGAATCGCACGTCTGGGTCGCGTTGGCCGCGGCCAGGGCGTCGTCAGTGGTGGTGAAGTTGAGGACGTACATGCCCGCGCCCCCCAACGCGCCGGTCGAGGCGGCGCCCGACACCAGCGCGCTCGCATCGAGGGCCTGGTAGGCGGGACACTGCTGGATGTCCGTCATCGCCACGTTGCGCTCGAACTGGAACTGCGGGATCGAGCTGTCGGCGGGCAGCTGCACGTTGACCAAGTTCAGGAACTGCGCCTGCGTCAGCGGCTGCGCGCGGTGCTGGTTCCAGGCGCCGATCCCCACGGCGATGAGGGCGATCACCAGCACGATCACGCCGATGACAACCCCGGGCCGATGGCGGCGGCGCACCGGGGCTGTCGGCATCACCGGCGCGTACTGCATGCCCATGGGGGCGTACTGAGGTCCGGCGTACGTGTCCGTCGGCACCGTCTGGCCCGCCGCCCGAGCGGCGTACGGATCGAACGGCGCATCCTGCGGCGCCGGGGCGGACGGCGGCGCGGCGTACGTCCCCGCCGGCGGGAAGGCGGGGGCGGGCGGCACCGGGATGGGGGCGGACGGCGGCGTCCACAATCCGGTCGGCGGCGCGATCGGCTGCCCGGACGGAAGGCGGTAGAACACCCAGCCAGCGGGGGCGGGCGGCCATGCGGGATCGGGCATCCAGCCGGCCTGCGGCAGCCAGCCCGACGGGGGCGGGGGCCAGCCCGGCGCGGGGCAGAAAACGATCGGATTCATGGATGCTCCTAGCAGTTGCCGACAGGTGCAGGGGTGGCTGCGGGTGTCCGTCCCAGCGTAGTCGTACCGTGCGTTTGTGTGTTCCTCGTCGCGATGACGCGCGCCCCCGCGCCGGTGCCCCACGGGGGTCGTCAGGGGTGGGCCGTATCATCGGACATATGGCAGGACATGGATGGTTCGACTTTCTGACCCGGTTCAGGTCGGATGCCGAGGAGCAGGTGCAGGGTCTGGTGCTGTCCGGGGGCGGCTCGCGCGTGAGCTTCCAGCTCGGCGCGCTGGAGTACCTGTACGGGCACGACATCATCGCGCCGACGCGCATCGTCGGCACCTCCGGCGGCTCGATCGTCGCCGCGATGCTGGCGCAGTCGGCCGATCCGGCCAAACAGGCCGAGGCGCTGGCCGAGCTCGGCCGCTACTGGATGGCGATGACCTCACCCGACGAGATGTTCGCCGAGCAGGCCTGGTTCACGCGGCTGCGCTCGCAGGCCGGCGACCTGATGGGCCTGCTGGGCGGCAGCGAATCGGCGGCCGCACATCCGTCCACAAGCGCGGATGAAGACCCGGTCGACTCCGAGACCAGGATCCGCCAGGCGATGGCCGACGATCCGTCCCGCGACGTCAGCTGGACGGCCTCGCAGGCCTGGACGCTGCTGTCGTCCCTGCCCAGGATCGGACGGACGGGCGTCAGCCTGGCCAGTTCGGTGCGGGGCGCCAGCCTGACGCAGTCGATGTACCGGCCGGGCCCGATCGTCGAGCGGTTGCTCTACCAGAGCTCGTTCGACTCGGCCAGCGTGCGCACGTCGGGCGTCGAACTGCGCATCGCCATGGTGGGCCTCAACAGCGGGGAGCTGCACTACATGCGCCAGGACGGACGGCTCGTCGACCGCTTCGACGCGCCCCTGCCGGACGTCGAGCAGACGTACGACATCGAGCTGGGCATCTGGGCGTCGTGCGCGATCCCCGGCGTCTTCAAGCCCGTGGCGCTCGGCAACGAGCAGTACGTGGACGGCGGCGTGCGCGAGAACGTCCCGGTCGAGATGGCCGTGAGCGGACTGGGCGTGACGCGTCCGTACGTCGTGGTCGCCTCGCCGCTGGGCGTGCATGCGGACGACTACGCCGACCGCGACATCATCTCGACGCTCGTGCGCGCCAACTTCATCACCAGCGACGAGGCGGAGGCCGACGAGGTCGAATGGGCTCGCAGCGCCGGCGCCATCGTGATCGATCCGGTGGTCAACGTGCACGATTCCATGACCGTCGTGCCCGAACTGCTGCGCATGAACCGTGACTACGGCTACATGCGGGCCGCCGAGGAGGTGCTCGGCGTGGCCGAGGCCGGCGTCGCCAACCGCATGGCGCAGGCGCGTCTGGACGCCTGGCGCCTGATGAGCGAGCCCGAGGACGAGCCCGCCGTGCCTCCGACCGTCGAGGACGTGCAGGCCGCCTATGCCCATGTCCGCGCCCTCGTGGCCTCCTGTGATTCTGCCCTATTACCCCCCACCTCCGACACCTGGGGCTACGAAGCCGGGTAGCCACGACGCTGGCGGTGTCGCGCTTCGGCTTGCGTGTGTCCAACACGCGGCGCCTCGCGCTCCTAGCCAGCGTCGCGGCTACGTGTGGTGGTGGCAGGCGGGAGGCTGCGCCTCCTTGGGGTTGCCACGACGCTGGCGGCGTCGCGCTTCGGCTTGCGTGTGTCCAACACGCGGCGCCTCGCGCTCCTGGCCAGCCCCGCGGCTAC
>Ga0209738_10000115_pt1 | contig 18313 bp, 16 predicted proteins | sample TergutNc150P5_FD_187289 | JGI IMG/M metagenome (GOLD analysis project Ga0209738, IMG submission 187289) | Nasutitermes corniger P5 segment gut microbial community from laboratory colony in Florida, USA - Nc150 P5 (SPAdes) (version 2) | ecosystem: Host-associated > Arthropoda: Insects >...
CGCAGCCAGCATGGACGAAACAGAGCTGAACGACCTCATCGATGAGGCCGTGCAGTGGGCGCGCAAACACTGATGCGCGTCATTCTGGACACCAACGTGCTGCTTGCCGCACTGATCTCGCCGCACAATCCGCCCAACGCCATCTATCGCGCATGGCGCGCGGCGCGTTTTGAGCTGGTCACAGCGGCAGCACAACTCGACGAGCTGCGCCGCGTAAGTCGTTACCCCAGGATCAAGGCCATATTGCCGGCACATCGCGTTGGCACCATGATAAACAACATGCAGCATGCCCTTGTGCTGGGCGCATTGCCTGATCTGGCCCGTGACATTGAGGTCAGCGATCCGAATGACGCCTCCCTGCTGGCGATGGCGCTAGCCAGCGAGGCCGATTATCTGGTGACGGGCGACCGCCACGCTGACCTGCTGCAACGTGGCCGCATCAAGCACACGCGAATCGTCACGCCAGCCGCATTCTGCGTTGAGGCGCTGTGACGATAGAAGACCTGGATACCCTGGGTGAGCAACGGCTTTTGACTCTGGGCATGGATGCGCTTGGGCGTGTGCTGCTGGTAGTCCATACCATGCGCGGAGAGCGGACGCGCCTGATTTCCGCTCGCAAGGCCAGCCGTGGCGAGGCAGAGGAATACCATGCGTGACGAATACGATTTTAGCCAGGGTAAGCGCGGAGCAGTGCTGGCCTCGCCGGGCAAAACCCGCATCACGATCATGCTGGATAACGACGTGATCGAAGCCTTCCGCCAGCGCGCCGAAGCGGCGGGGCGTGGCTATCAGACGATGATGAACGAAGCGCTGAAGGCTGGCGGCGGATTAATCACGCGCAGACCGGTGCACCCACCCCGACAAAATGGACGCAAGCACGATGCACGCGCCGCCCGCCCATTCGCGCGGCCCGGGCGCCTCGTGCGCAAGCCACCAGGCCGTCAGGGCCGTGACGACCAGCTCGAACAGCATCACGATCGACGCGCGGTTGGCACGCACGCGCACCATGCCCGCCTGCACCACCAGATTCGTGCCCGCCAGCACGCTGCCCAGGCCCAGCGAAAGCAATGCCGCCCAGGTCAGCCGCAGGCCCGTGGGCGGCGCGACCATCGGCTCGAAACACGCGGCCACCGCGCTGAAAATTGCCGCGCCGCCAAAGATCACCACCGTGCGCATTTCCGGCTTCATCTGCGGCAACACCTGCACGGTTTTCACGCTCAGCACATTGTTCAGCGCAAAGCCCATGCCGCCCGCCACGCCCGCCCATTCCGCCAGGTTTGCAGGCAGCGGCACGCCTGCTGCGGGCGAATACAGCATCAGCGCCGCGCCGGTCAGCGCCAGTAACGCCAGCAGGATGCCGGCCACCGTCAGGCGCTCGTGCAGGATGAAATGTGCGAACAGCGCCGTCCACGCGGGCGTCAGATAGAACAGCAGCAGCACGCGCATCACCTCGCCATGAATCGCGCCCCACATATAGCCCAGATTGGCCACGCCCGAGGCCAGCCCCAGCAGCGGCAGCGCCCAGTGCCAGCGCAAGCTCGCCAGCGCGCGATAGCGCAGCGCCATCACACACAGGCAGCCCACCGCGCTGGTCACCGCGCTGGCCAGCGTGCCGCTGACGCCCAGCGCCGCCAGCAGCCGCAGCGGATACCAGATCACGCCCCACACCGACGCGCCCAGCAAAATGGCCAGCGTGGGCGGGATGCCCAAAGGCAGCATCGTCATTGGCGTGCGTTTCATCGCGTTTCGTCCGATAATCCGCTCATTCTTTCTACGCTTCTTTCCACTCTCTTTTTCCTGCCCGGTTTCATCGTGAATCCGTTACTTGACACCCTGCATCCCTATCCGTTTGAAAAATTACGCGTGCTGTTCAGTGGCGTCACACCGCCCGCGAACCTGCCGCACATCAGCTTTGGCATTGGCGAACCGAAGCACCCCACGCCCGCGTTCATCCGCGAGGCCGCCGTGGCAGCGCTCGGTGGCCTGTCCCTCTATCCGGCCACTGCAGGCACGGGCGCATTGCGCGAAACCATCGCGCGCTGGCTCGAACGGCGGCACGGGTTGCCCCATGTCGATGCGGCCACCGAAGTGTTGCCCACCTCCGGATCGCGCGAGGCGCTGTTCGCGCTCGCCCAGGCCGTGATCGACGCCACGATGGGCGTGAAAGACCCATCGCAGCGCGCCATCGTACTCTGCCCGAATCCGTTTTATCAGATTTACGAAGGCGCGGCATTGCTCGCGGGCGCGCAGCCGTATTTTGCCAACAGCGATGCCACGCAGAATTTCGCCTGCGATTACGATGCCGTGCCGCCCGCCGTGTGGGCGCGCACGCAACTGCTGTATGTCTGCTCGCCGGGCAACCCGACGGGCGCGGTGCTGACGCTGGATGACTGGCGCAAGCTCTTCGCGCTCTCCGATCGTCATGGCTTCGTGATCGCGTCCGACGAATGTTATGCGGAACTGTATTTCGACGAAGCCTCGCCGCCCATTGGCGTGCTGGCCGCCGCGCATCAGCTGGGCCGGGACTTCACGCGCATCGTGATGCTCTCGAGCCTGTCCAAGCGCTCGAACGTGCCCGGAATGCGCTCGGGCTTTGTTGCGGGAGATGCGGCCCTGCTCAAGGCGTTCTTGCTGTATCGCACCTATCACGGCTCGGCCATGTCGCCCGTCTGGCAGGATGCCAGCATCGCCGCGTGGAACGATGAGGCGCATGTGCGCGAGAACCGCGCCATGTATACGAAGAAATTTGCGACGCTGACGCCGCGGCTGGCCAGCGTGCTCGATGTGCGTCTGCCCGATGCGGGCTTTTACCTGTGGGCGAATGTGGCGCGCACGGGTTTGTCCGATACGGAATTCGCGCGCCGTTTATACGCCCACTATAATGTGACGGTGCTGCCAGGCTCGTATCTCGCGCGGGAGGCGCAGGGCGTGAATCCTGGTGAGAATTTCGTGCGCATCGCGCTGGTCGCCACGTTTGATGAATGTGTCGAAGGCATACAGCGCATCGTCGATTTTTGCCGCGCGCTGCCCGCCTGACTATTTGACTATTACGTTTCTTCAACCTTCCCGTTTTTCTTTTTCATTTCTATTTCCGCACCATGCCGCAATCCCTTGAACAAACCATCAACGCCGCGTGGGAAGCCCGCGCTGAACTGTCGCCCCAGGCCGCGCCCGCCGAAGTGCGCGAAGCGGTGGCGCGCGCAATTGACCTGCTCGATAAAGGCGAATTGCGCGTAGCCGAAAAGCAGAACGGCGGCGCATGGGTCGTCAACCAGTGGCTGAAAAAGGCGGTGCTTCTGTCGTTTCGCCTGGAAGACAACGCGCCCATGCCCGCTGGCGGCTACAGCCAGTTTTACGACAAGGTGCCCTCGAAATTCGCGCATTACACTGCCGCCGATTTCGCGGCAGGCGGCTTCCGCGTGGTGCCTCCCGCGCTGGCGCGGCGCGGCGCGTTTATTGCGAAGAACGTGGTGCTGATGCCCTCGTATGTGAATATCGGCGCTTATGTGGATGAAGGCACGATGGTGGATACCTGGGCCACCGTAGGCTCGTGCGCGCAGATTGGCAGGAACGTGCACCTGTCGGGCGGCGTGGGCATTGGCGGCGTGCTGGAGCCGTTGCAGGCCAACCCGGTCATCATCGAGGACAACTGCTTTATCGGCGCGCGCTCGGAAATCGTCGAAGGCGTGATCGTCGAGGAAAACTCGGTCATTTCGATGGGCGTGTATCTGGGCCAGAGCACGAAGATTTACGACCGCGAAACCGGCAAGGTCAGCTATGGCCGCGTTCCAGCAGGCTCGGTGGTGGTGGCGGGCAACCTGCCTGCGAAGGATGGCTCGCACAGCCTGTATTGCGCGGTGATCGTGAAGAAGGTCGATGCGAAAACGCGTGCGAAAGTCGGCCTGAACGAATTGCTGCGGGGCGACTGAACGTGCCGAATGCGCAGAACGTGTCTGCCACGCTCGACCTGGCGAAAGCGCTGGTTGCGCGCGCATCCGTCACGCCCGATGACCAGCATTGCCAGCAGCTGCTCGCTGACCGGTTGAACGCGATCGGGTTTGAGTGTGAAACGATCACCTCGAATGGCGTGACGAACCTGTGGGCCATCAGGCGCGGCGCGGCGGATCGCAAGAATCCTGGCCCGCTGCTGGCATTCGCCGGGCACACGGATGTGGTGCCGCCCGGGCCGGTTGACCAGTGGCAATCCCCGCCCTTCACGCCCACGCAGCGCGATGGCAAGCTCTATGGCCGCGGCGCGGCGGATATGAAAACTTCGCTGGCCGCGTTCGTCGTGGCCTGCGAGGAATTCGTCGCGGCGCATGCGCGGCATCGCGGCGCGCTCGCGCTGCTGATTACCAGCGACGAGGAAGGCCAGGCCACGGATGGCACCGTGAAGGTCGTCGAAGCATTGCATGCGCGCGGCGAAAAGCTCGACTACTGCATCGTGGGCGAACCCACCTGCGTGCGCGCGCTGGGCGACTGCGTGAAAAACGGGCGGCGCGGTTCCCTGCTCGGCACGTTGACCATCCACGGCAAGCAAGGCCATATTGCGTATGCGCAGCGCGCGAAAAATCCGGTGCATCTGTTCGCGCCCGCGTTAGCCGAACTCGTCGCCGAACAATGGGACGAGGGCAACGAATTCTTTCCGCCCACCTCATGGCAGGTGTCGAACTTCAATAGCGGCACGGGCGCGGTGAATGTGATTCCAGGCCACGCCACCGTGCTGTTCAATTTCCGCTTTTCCACCGCCAGCACGGTGGAGCGCCTGCAACAGCGCGTGCATGCGATTCTGGATCGTCATGCGCTCGATTACGATCTGCAATGGACGGTGAGCGGCCTGCCGTTCCTGACGCCGCGCGGCGCGCTGGTGGATGCGCTGAGCGCCGCGATACACGACGAAACCGGTCTCACGCCGGAGCTGTCCACGTCGGGCGGCACATCCGATGGCCGCTTTATCACGCGCATCTGCGCGCAGGTGGTAGAGTTTGGCCCGCCCAACGACAGCATTCACCAGGTGGATGAACACGTGAACCTTGCCGATATCGAGCCGCTGAAAAATATCTACCGGCGCGTGCTGGAACAGTTGATCGCCTGATGATCGCCTGATGCAAGGCGTCTTTATCCTTCTTCGCCATCGCCCCAAAAACCTGACGCACCATGCCTCATCCGCCCGCATCCCCCTTCCGCACCGTGCGCGATCTGCTGCGCTACGCTGTCACGCGCTTTAACGCCGCGCATCTCGCGTTCGGCCACGGCCTGACCAACGCCTATGACGAAGCGGCTTATCTGATCCTGCACACCTTGTCGTTGCCGCTCGATGTGCTCGAGCCGTTTCTGGACGCGCGCCTGATGCCCGACGAAATCGACGCCGTGCTCAGCGTGATCGAGCGCCGTGTGACCACGCGCGAACCTGCCGCCTATATCACCCACGAAGCCTGGATGCACGGCCTGCGCTTTTATGTGGACGAGCGCGTGATCGTGCCGCGCTCGCTGATCGGCGAAGTGTTGCAGGATGGCTTGCAGCCGTTTATCGAGACCCCTCTGGAAGTGGGTGCGGTGCTGGAACTGTGCACAGGTTCTGCAAGCCTGGCGATTCTTGCCGCGCATGCGTTCCCGAATGCGGATATCGATGCGGTGGACCTGTCCGCGCCCGCGCTGGAAGTGGCCGCGCGCAACGTGGCCGAACATGGGCAAGACGAGCGCATCACGCTGTTTGCCGGCGACCTGTTCGCGCCACTGCCCGCGGAATATCGCGGGCGTTACGAGGTGATCCTGTCCAATCCGCCTTATGTGAATGCGCAGTCGATGCGCGCGCTGCCTGATGAATACCGGCACGAGCCGGAAATGGCGCTCGCTGGCGGCGAGGACGGCATGGATATCGTGCGCCGCATCATCGCCGATGCACGCGCGTGGCTGGCGCCCGAAGGCGTGCTGGTCATCGAAACCGGCAACGAGCGCGCAAACGTCGAGGCCGCATTCGGCGGGCTGGAGCTGCACTGGCTCGACACCAGCGCCGGCGCTGACCAGGTGTTCCTGATACGCGCCGCTGACCTGCCGCAATGCTGAATTTCGCCATCTTCCTGATCTTCCACAACTGGCTGACCCTGGGGTCGCTGCTGGTGTGCATTCACCTGCTGGGCATCGTTGCCGCGTGCCATGCCATCCTGCACACGCGCACATCGCAGGGCGCCATTGCGTGGGCGGTATCGCTGGTGGCCATGCCGTATCTGACCTTGATTCCATATCTGTTCCTGGGCCGCAGCAAGTTCGCGGGTTATGCGGATGCGCGCCGGCTGCGCAATGAAATACTGCGCCATCATCCCTGCGCGCCATCGCCGCAGGAAAAGTCCGCCCCTCACGCGCCAACAGCGCCCCTTGATGCGACCCATGTCGACTTTGACGAGCGCACCCTCCAGACCCTCACGCGCCTGGGCGGCATGCCGCCCGTCGAGGGCAACCAGGTGCGCCTGCTGGTGAATGGCGCGGAAACGTTCGAGGCGATCTTCGCGGCCATCGAACAGGCGCAGCGTTATGTGATCGTGCAGTTTTTCATCGTGCGCGACGATGCGCTCGGGCAGCGCCTGAAGGACGCGCTGCTGGCCTGCGTGGCGCGTGGCGTGCGCGTGTATTTCCTGTATGACAGCATCGGCTGTTTCGATCTGCCCAAACGTTATGTTCAGGCGCTGCGCGCGGGCGGCGTGAACGCGCATCCGTTCTTCACGCATCATTATTTCGTGAACCGATTCCAGCTCAACTTCCGCAATCACCGCAAGATCGTGGTGGTGGATGGCGAGCGGGCCTTTGTGGGCGGGCACAATGTGGGTGTGGAATATCTGGGAGAAAAACCGCCGTTGTCGCCGTGGCGCGATACGCATATCGAGGTGCGCGGCCCCGCCGTGGCCAATATCGAGTTTGTGTTTACCGAGGACTGGTTCTGGGCCACGCAACGCCTGCCCGAGCACTACCCGGCGTCTGGCACGGTGAAAAAGGAAGCGCACGACATGCGCTGCCTTGTGATGCCCACAGGCCCCGCCGACCATTACGAAACCTGTTCGCTATGCTTTGTTGAGCTGGCGCGCGCTGCGCGCAAACGGCTGTGGATCACCACGCCGTATCTGGTGTTCGATGAAGCCGTGTTCGCCGCGTTGCGCCTGGCGGCGCTGCGTGGCGTGGATGTGCGCGTGCTGATCCCGGCGCGGCGCGACCATTACGTGGTGTTCGAGGCGTCGATGCTGTATGCGTGGGACGCCGTGCGCGCGGGCATTCGCGTGTTCCGTTACCAGCCAGGCTTTCTGCACCAGAAGGTGGCGCTGATCGATGACACGGCTGCCGCGATCGGCACCGCGAATCTGGACAACCGCTCGTTCCGGCTGAATTTCGAGCTGATGGTGCTGACGGTGCATCGCGGCTTCGCGGCACAGGTCGAAGCCATGCTGCTGCATGACTTCGCCGACTCACTGGAGATCAGCCAGCGCGAATACCGCAATGCGCCCGCATGGCACAAGATGGCCATGCACGTGGCGCGGCTGTTCGCGCCCATCCTTTGAGCTTCTATGGTTTGAGCATCCTGACCTTGAAGATGGCCCGGTCATTTACGAAATACTGTATGCCGGGTTCGGCCAGACCTGCATCATGCGCACCGGTTCTTTCCGTCCAGACAAACAGCCGCGTTTGCCCGCCCGCAGCATAGGTTCCGAAAACCTTTGAGCCGTCAAAGGACACGCCCGACACCCGCAGGCTACTGCCAGGAAACAGCTGTTCGAGGCCGCTGCGTTGCGTCCAGCGGAAAATGATGTAGGGCGTATCGCCCGTCATGCCGAACAGGATCGAGCCATCGATGGACACAAACATCCATTGCGGCAAACTCGTCAGGCTCTGGCCGCGACCAATGATCTGCACATCGCCGCGCGCGCGGTCGAGGCGGAAAATGGCCCACTGCCCGGTTTGCGCGTTTTTCGCCCATCCTGCAATGACCGATGGCGCGTTATACGAAATGCCGTAAGCCCCCGTGTCTGTCGGCGTGAATTTCAGCAGGGCGGAAATCCTGTCGTCAACCAGCGGGCGCACGCCTTCCTGCGCTGTCCAGTAAAACGCGCGGGAATGGCCGTTGTCATGGGCATACCAGGCTGTGCCCACCACGGTTGAGCCATCATTGGCGCCCTCCTGGACTTCGACGCGCGTCCAGTTCGCATCGCCGATTTTTTGCAGGCCGCCACGGGTTGTCCACTGGAAGCCATAAACATGATCCTGCGTGTCCACAAACGTGCCGCGCACCAGCGAACCATCTTCCGAAATAAAGCTGGCTTCCGATTTTTTCGCCTCGGGGATCACGATATCCTGCACGCCATGTTCCGCCGTCCAGCGAAAGGCGGTGGAGGAGCCGGATTGCCGGTCGATTCTTGTCCCCGAAAACGCGGGCCCATCGTTGGACATCTCGGAGAGCTGGAGATCCAGCCCCGCCGGATTGTGTATGTCCAGCGCCCTGACCGGCCACAGCGATGCGTCCACGGCGGGCAACACGGAGGATTCCTGTGGCCCGTCCGCCCAGGCGCGCGGCGCGCCCAGGCTGGCGCCCACCAGAACCATCGACACAAAGCCCGCGCCAGCAAGCAGACGGCGCAGTACAGAAAAATTGGATAACGGCGTCATATCAGCAACCTCCTTGCGTTTCGGTCTGTCTGCGCGGCCCCAATCCAGGTCACACGCGTAAAACCGTAAGAGGCTATAGTAGCAAGTTCCGCTTTTCTCCTGCTTGAGCCTGGCAGTTTCGTTCATGGAACAGATGGAACAGATTCGCATTCGTGGGGCAAGAACCCACAACCTGAAAAACATCGATCTCGATTTGCCGCGCCACCAGCTGGTGGTCATCACGGGGCTGTCGGGTTCGGGCAAGTCATCACTGGCATTCGACACGCTTTACGCGGAAGGCCAGCGGCGTTATGTCGAAAGCCTGTCGGCGTATGCGCGGCAGTTCCTGCAACTGATGGAAAAGCCCGATGTCGATCTGATCGAAGGATTGTCGCCCGCGATTTCGATCGAGCAGAAAGCCACGTCGCATAATCCGCGCTCCACGGTGGGCACCGTCACGGAAATTCATGACTATCTGCGCCTGCTGTTTGCGCGTGTGGGCACGCCGTATTGCCCGGAGCATGGCGTGGCGCTGTCTGCGCAAAGCGTGTCGCAGATGGTGGATGCGGCGCTGGCGCTGCCCGACGATACGAAACTGATGATCCTGGCGCCCGTCATCACGGATCGCAAGGGCGAGCACACCGAGCTGTTCGACGATATGCAGGCGCAGGGCTTCGTGCGTTTTCGCGTGCGCTCGGGCGGCGGCGCGGCGCATGAGGGCGAAGCGAAAATTTATGACGTCAGCGCATTGCCCAGGTTAAAGAAGACCGAGCGCCATACGATCGAGGTAGTGATCGACCGGCTGAAGGTGCGCGCAGACGCAAAGCAGCGCCTGGCCGAATCGTTCGAGACGGCGATGCGCCTGGCCGATGGCCGCGCGATTGCACTGGAAATGGACACGAACCGCGAGTATCTGTTCAGCGCGAAGTTCGCGTGCCCGGTCTGTTCGTATTCGCTGCCGGAGCTGGAGCCGCGCCTGTTCTCGTTCAACAATCCGCTGGGCGCCTGCCCGGAATGCGATGGCATCGGGCAGATCATGTTCTTTGACCCGAAGCGCGTGGTGGCATATCCATCCCTGTCGCTCGCGGCGGGCGCGGTGAAGGGCTGGGACCGGCGCAACCAGTTTTATTTCCAGATGCTGCAAAGCCTTGCGGCGTTCTACGATTTCAATATCGACACGCCCTTCGAGGAGCTGCCCGAAAAGATCCGCCACGTGCTGCTGTATGGCTCGGGCGACGAAGTGATTCCGTTTGCGTATATCAACGAACGGGGCCGCGCATCGGCGCGCGAGCATGTGTTCGAGGGCATTCTCCCGAACCTGGAGCGCCGGTTCCGCGAAACCGATTCCACCACGGTGCGCGAAGAGCTGGCCAAATACCAGAACCATCGGGCCTGCCCGGCGTGCGAAGGCTCGCGCCTGCGCCGCGAAGCGCGTTTCGTGCGCATCGGCGCGGGTGAGGATGCCCGCGCGATTTACGAGGTCAGCGCCTGGCCATTGCGCCAGACGCTGGGTTATTTCCATACGCTGCGCCTCGAAGGCGCGAAACGCGACATCGCGGACAGGGTGATACACGAAATCGTGTCGCGGCTCACGTTCCTGAACAACGTCGGGCTGGATTACCTGTCGCTGGACCGAAGCGCGGAAACGCTGTCAGGCGGCGAAGCGCAGCGCATCCGGCTGGCCTCGCAGATCGGCTCGGGCCTGACGGGCGTGATGTATGTGCTCGACGAACCGTCGATCGGCCTGCACCAGCGCGACAACGACCGGCTGATCAGCACGCTGAAGCATCTGCGCGATCTGGGCAATTCGGTGCTCGTCGTCGAGCACGATGAGGACATGATCCGCACCGCAGATTATGTGGTGGACATGGGGCCAGGCGCAGGAGAACACGGCGGCCAGGTGATTGCGCAGGGCACGCCGAAAGAAATCGAAGCCGACCCGGCGTCCATCACCGGGCAGTATCTTTGCGGCGCGCGGCGCATCGACTATCCCGACACGCGCAGCGCGCCAGGCAGCCAGCGGCTGCGCATCATCGAGGCGCACGGCAACAACCTCAAGCATGTGACGCTGGATCTGCCCGTTGGGCTGCTCACCTGCGTGACGGGCGTTTCCGGCTCGGGCAAATCCACGCTGATCAACGACACGCTGTATCGCGCCGTCGCGCAGCATCTGTATGGCTCATCGGCTGCGCCTGCGCCGTTTCTGTCCATCGAAGGGCTGGAACATTTCGACAAGGTGATCGATGTCGATCAATCGCCGATTGGCCGCACGCCGCGCTCGAACCCGGCCACCTATACCGGGCTGTTTAGCCCCATCCGCGAGCTGTTCGCGGGCGTGCCCGCCGCGAAGGAACGCGGTTATGACCCGGGGCGTTTTTCGTTCAACGTGAAGGGGGGGCGCTGCGAAGCCTGCCAGGGCGATGGCGTATTGAAAGTCGCCATGCATTTTCTGCCGGATGTTTACGTGCCGTGCGACGTATGCCACGGCCAGCGTTATAACCGCGAAACGCTGGACATTCTGTACAAGGGCAAAAACATCAGCGAGGTGCTCGATCTGACGGTGGAACAGGCCCATGCGTTTTTCCAGGCCGTGCCGATCGTTGCGCGCAAGCTGAAAACGCTGCTTGACGTCGGGCTGGGTTATATTCGCCTGGGCCAGTCCGCGATCACGCTATCGGGTGGCGAGGCGCAGCGCGTGAAATTGTCGCTGGAGCTCTCCAAACGCGACACGGGCCGCACCCTGTATATTCTCGATGAGCCGACCACCGGCCTGCATTTCCACGATATTGCATTGCTGCTCGATGTGATCCACCGGCTGCGCGACCAGGGCAACACGGTGGTGATCATCGAACATAATCTGGACGTCATCAAGACGGCGGACTGGGTGATCGACCTCGGCCCCGAAGGCGGTGCAGGCGGCGGGCAGATCATCGCGCAGGGCGCGCCGGAGAAGATTGCGATGTCCAAAGCGAGCTTTACCGGACAGTATCTTGCGCCGCTGCTGGGAATCCAGCCCGCAGCCAGGCGCGGCAGAAAATCCACGGGATAACGGAACAGCGCCATGACCCAGCAAAAACTCTCCGCGGTGCAAATCTCCAGCTACGTGCTTGCGCTGCTGGCGCTCGTGGCCACGCTGGAGCTGCAACTGCTAAGCGCGCTGCTGGCGGGGATGCTGGTCTTCCAGCTCGTGCAGCTGATCTCGCCTGCGATCGAGCGGCACATGTCGAGCCAGCGCGCGCGCCTGGCAACCGTCGCGCTGCTGGCCACATTGATTGTCGGCGCATTGATCGGGCTGACGATCGGCGTTATCCAGCACGCGGAAAACGACGTGCCCGGCATGCAGAAACTGATGACGCAGATGATGGCCCTGATCGACCAGACGCGCGGGCGCATTCCCGCCGCAGTGGCCGACTATCTGCCCGTGGATGTTGACCAGATGAAAGATCGCGTCGTGGCGCTGATACATGAGCACTCGAACCAGCTGTCGCAGGGCGGCAGAAGCGCCGCGCGCATCTTCGGGCATATCGTGATCGGCGCGATCATCGGCGCGATCGTCGCGGTAGGCGCCAGGAAAAACACGTCGCAGCGCCCATTGATCGTGGCGCTGCGTGCGCGCATCACCTGTTTCGCGGACGCGTTTTACCGCATCGTGTTCGCGCAGATCAGAATCTCGGCGATCAACACGGTCTTCACCGGCATCTTTTTGCTGCTCGTGCTGCCGCTCATTCATGCGCCGCTGCCCCTGGCGAAAACGCTGGTGGTCATCACGTTTATCGTCGGGCTGCTGCCGGTTGTTGGCAACCTGATTTCCAACACGCTGATCGTTGCCATTGCGTTCACGGTCAGTGCAACCGCTGCGGTGATGTCGCTGGTGTTCCTGGTATTGATCCACAAGTTTGAATATTTCCTGAACGCGCGCATCGTCGGCGTGAAGATCGAAGCGCGCATGTGGGAATTACTGGTGGCGATGGTGGCCATGGAAGCCGCATTCGGCATGGCCGGCGTGATCGCCGCGCCGATTTTCTATGCGTACCTGAAGCGGGAACTGACGGATTTGCGGCTGATCTGACTAGCGAAATACCACCGTCTTGCTGCCATTGAGCAGGATGCGGTGCTGCACATGCCATCTGACCGCGCGCGCCAGCGTCACGCATTCCACATCGCGGCCAATCGCGGTGAGCTGCGCGGGCGTCATGCTGTGATCCACGCGCGCGATTTCCTGCTCGATGATCGGGCCTTCGTCCAGGTCGGTCGTCACGTAATGCGCGGTGGCGCCAATCAGTTTCACGCCGCGGTCGAACGCCTGGTAATAAGGCTTCGCGCCCTTGAAGCTCGGCAGAAACGAATGATGGATATTGATCGCGCGGCCAGCAAGCCGCTCGCACAGCTGTGGCGACAGAATCTGCATATAGCGCGCCAGCACCACGAGATCGGCCCGCGAGTTTTCGATGACATCCAGCACGCGCGCTTCCTGCGCAGCCTTCGCGTCGGGCGTGGCTGCGGCAAGCGGAAAATGATGGAATGGAATGTTGTAGCTGGCCGCGAGCTGATAGAAGTCCTGGTGATTGGAGATGATCGCCGGAATCTCAACGGCCAGCTGGCCGGTGCGATAGCGGAACAGCAGGTCATTCAGGCAATGGCCGATTTTCGACACCAGAATCACCACGCGCGGCTTCGCGCTGGCGTCGTGCAGTTCCCAGCGCATCGCAAACTGGCGGGCAAGCGGCATGAACGCCTCGCGCAGCGCATCCCGCCCAGGCGCATCGCCGGCCTGCTGGAAATGCACGCGCATGAAAAATTCGCCGGTATGGCTGTCGCCAAACTGCGCTGAATCCAGAATGTTGCCGCCGCGCTCGAACAGAAAACCCGATACCGCGTGAACGATGCCAGGCTGGTCAGCGCACGATAATTTCAGGATGAAACTGCGTCTGGATGGATTGGCCGGATTCACCGGACTGGATGGATTGGTCGGCATGACCCTGATGCTCCCTGCATGCAATACGCAGGCATTATAACGATGATGGCGCGCAAAACAGCGCATCGATGCCCATGCAGAACATTGCATCGATCCATTGATGGCGCAGCAGGCAATCGAGCGTCGCCAGGCTTGCATCCACCGTCATCGCACCCTGCGCAATCTGATGGGTCACTTCATCCACGGTCATCCGCCGGTGCTCGCTGACTTCCCCGTCCCGGTTGCGCGGCACAAAATCCTTCGGCAACACCAGGTCATACACAAAAATCTGCTCGACCTGCGTGCCCTCGGGCAGCGGCGCCAATACGTGCACACAGCGCCCCGCCGTGGCGCGCAACGCAAGCGATGCATCCATGCCCGCTTCCTCGTCGCATTCCTTGACCAGCGTCTGCATCACATCAAATCCCCAGCCGATGCCGCCGGCCACGATGTTGTCGAGCATCCCCGGGTCCGTGGCCTTGGTCGCGCTGCGCCGCGCAATCCACAGCCGCGGCGCGGGGTGCGCGCCCTGCGCGGCCTGCACGATGCCGTTCAGATGCACCGCCCAGGTCATCGTGCCAAAGAAGCGCGAGGCCGCGCGTTCGATCAATGCCAGCGGCGGCGCGTCAAACGCATTGCGGATCGCATAGGTTTCGTTGCGCCAGCCTGGAATCTTGCCCATTGCGGCCAGCGCATCGATCACTGCGCCCAGCGCGGCGCTGCGCGCCGGTACGTCATCAAAACGCGCGTGCAACGCAACGTGGGGGCCGCGGGAATCGGCGGCGGCCACAAAGGTGTCAGGCCACTGCGAAAGCAGCCAGGCCGCATCGGCCTCGCGCAGCCAGCCCACTCGTTCGCCGCCCATCCAGAACGGGCGATGCGCGCTGATATCGAACTGGCGCGCGGCGCGGATGCAAGGCAACGGCATCAGCGCGCCCTTACTCGCCCTCGAACGACACCACGCTGAACACCGGCAACCCCGCGTGCACCAGCCGTTGCGCGCCGCCCAGATCGGGCAGGTTGATGATCGCCGCGCCTTCCTGCACCTGCGCGCCCAGGCGCTCCAGCAGCTGGCGGCCTGCGAGCATCGTGCCGCCGGTGGCGATCAGGTCGTCGATAATCACCACACGGTCGCCCTTGCTGCACGCGTCCTCGTGAATTTCAACCACGGCGTCGCCGTATTCCAGGCCATAGTGCTGCGACAGGGTGCGATACGGCAGCTTCCCCGCCTTGCGAATCGGGATAAAGCCAAGATTGAGCTCATACGCCACGATCGGCCCGATGATGAAACCGCGCGCGTCAAGGCTGGCCACATAATCGAGCTTCGCGTCGATATAGCGTTGCACATACAGGTCGATCAGCATGCGCATGCCTTTCGGATCGGCCAGCAGCGGCGTGATGTCGCGGAACTGCACGCCTGGTTTTGGCCAGTCGGATACAGTGCGGATCCGGCTTTTGATGTACTGCGCAATCTGCGCAGGCGCGCTCGTGGCCGCGGGAACGATGGACATGGCTTCTCCAGTCAAACAAAAAACAACAAAACAACAAAACAACAAAACAACAAAACAATGAAACAATAAAACGATGAAACAAAAGCAATCAAACCGCCGCGCCCGCATCCGCAGCGTCAGCGCGCTGCAACCGCGACAGCCTCTCCCGCGCCTGCGCCAGCTGCTCGGGCAACCCCCGCAGCACGACCACATCGTTTTCGCGCAGCCGCATCTGCATGTCCGGCTGCGCGCCACGAATGCCATGGCGACGAATCGCCATCACATCAACGCCCAGCATTGGCAGCTCAAGCTCGTCGAGCGTGCGGCCTATTGCATCCGCCTGTGCGCGAACCGGCACGGATTGTAGCCGTATCTGATCATCGCGCTCCTCATCCACATCGTCATCGCCATGAAAATAGCCGCGCAGCAGGCTGTAGCGCTCATCGCGCAAGGCCTCCGCGCGCTGCAGCACGCGGCGCACCGGCACGCCCATCACCGCCAGCATATGCGACGCGAGCATCAGGCTGCCCTCGACGATTTCGGGAATCACCTCGGTGGCGCCCGCCTCAAGCAGCTGGTCAAGATCGGTATCGTCCACCGTGCGCACCACCACCGGCAACGCTGGCTCCAGCGCATGCACATGGCGCAGCACGCGCAATGCGGATGAGGTGTTCGCATAGGTAATCGCCAGCGCTGCCGCGCGATGAATACCCGCCGCCACCAGCGCCTCACGCCGCGCCGCATCGCCAAACACCACCGTGTCGCCTGCTGCGGCTGCCGCGTTCACGCGGTCAGGATCGAGATCGAGCGCAACATAGGACAGCCCTTCGGATTCCAGTATCCTGGCCAGATTCTGCCCGGCGCGACCGTAGCCGCAGATAATCACATGGTCATGCTGCTTGATGCTTTGCGTGGCAATGCGCGTCATCTGCAACGCCTGCTGCATCCATTCCGTGGATGACACCCGCATCACGATGCGGTCAGCGTTCTGTATCAGGAACGGCGCAGCGAACATCGACAGCAGCATCGCGGCCAGCACCGCCTGCAACAGAACCGGATCGACCAGATGTTCATCGAGTATCAGGTTCAGCAGCACGAACCCGAACTCCCCTGCCGAGGCCAGCCCCAGCCCCGTGCGCATCGCCACGCCGGGCAGCGCGCCAAAAAGCCGCGCCAGCCCTGTGACCAGCAACGCCTTGAGCAGGATCGGGCCAATAAAGAACGCGCACACCAGGAACGGATGCAGCCAGATCACCCGCGCATCGAGCAGCATGCCCGTGGTCACGAAAAACAGCCCGAGCAGCACATCCCGGAATGGCTTGATATCTTCTTCCACCTGGTGCCGGTACGGCGTTTCTGCAATCAGCATCCCGGCGATGAACGCGCCCAGCGCCAGCGACAGGTCGAACTTTTCCGTCACGAACGCCGCGCCCAGCGTGATCAGCAGCAGGTTCAGCATGAACAGTTCCTGCGAGCGACGGCGCGCCACCACGTTCAGCCAGCGCGTCATCACCCGCTGCCCCACGATCAGCAGCAATGCGAACGCCAGCGCGATCTTTCCCGCCGCGAAGCCCAGATGGGTCAGCAGCTGCTGGGGACCTTCCGTCGGGCCGCCCAGCGCCGCGATCACGATCAGCAGCGGCACCACCGCCAGATCCTGGAACAGCAGTACGCCCAGGATGTTGCGCCCATGCGAGGACTCGAGTTCGAACCGCTCCACGAGCATCTTGATGACGATTGCCGTGGACGACATTGCCAGCGCGCCGCCCAGCGCCACACAGCCCTGCCAGCTGACATGCATCCACGTGCGCAGCAGCCCGCCGGCCAGCACCGTGGCGGCAATCGTGACAAGCACCTGCGCCAGGCCCAGCCCGAACACCGCGCGGCGCATCGTGCGCAACCGGGCCAGAGAAAATTCCAGCCCGATCGAAAACATCAGGAACACCACGCCGAATTCCGCAAGCTCCTTGGCCCCATGCATATCGGGCACAATGCCGAATGCATGCGGCCCCACCAGCATCCCGACGCTCAGGTAACCCAGCATCGGCGGCAGGTTCAGAAAGCGGAACAGCGCCACGCCTGCCACTGACGCGAGCAGCAGGAACAGCGTCATTTCCAGCGGGGACAGGGAAGCAATCATGATGAAGGGCGCAGTCGGGCAAGGCTTGGGCAAGGCGCCTTTGCGCCCCTGCTTTGCTATACTTGCCTGAATGATAGCGAAAATTAATACCAACCGGGCACTCGCGCTGGGCCGCGATGTGCTGGATATTGAAGCGGATGCCGTGCGCGCGCTGCGTGAACGGCTGGATGGCGCGTTTGTCGATGCAGTCAGCCTCGTGCTGGCCTGCCGGGGGCGCGTGGTCGTGTCTGGCATCGGGAAGTCGGGGCATGTGGCAAGCAAGCTGGCCGCAACGCTCGCCTCCACCGGCACGCCGGCGCTGTTCGTGCATCCGGCGGAAGCCCGCCATGGCGACCTGGGCATGATTACGCCCAATGATGTGTTTATCGCGTTGTCGAACTCTGGCGAAACCGAAGAGCTCGTGTCGATCATGCCGCTCGTAAAGCGGCTGGGCGCAAAGCTGGTGGCCATCACCGGGCATCCCGACTCCACGCTCGCGCAGCTCGCCGATGTGCATTTGTATGCTGGCGTTGAAAAGGAAGCGTGCCCACTGAATCTTGCGCCCACCGCGAGCACCACGGCGGCGCTCGCGTTAGGCGATGCACTGGCCGTGGCCGTGCTGGATGCGCGCGGATTCAGCGCCGAGGACTTCGCCCGCTCGCATCCTGGCGGCGCACTGGGCCGCCGCCTGCTGACCTATGTGCGCGATGTGATGCGCACGGGCGACGATGTGCCGCGCGTTCCCGTCAGCGCCACCGTGCGCGATGCGCTGTTCCAGATCACCGCCAAGCGCATGGGCATGACCGCCATTGTGAACGCGCAGCAGCAGGTGATGGGCATCTTCACCGATGGCGATCTGCGCCGCGTGCTGGAGCGCCCGGGCGACTTCCGCGATCTGTCGATCGAAGCCGTGATGACGCGCGCACCGCGCACGATCGGCCCCGACCAGCTTGCCGTTGAAGCCGTTGAACTGATGGAGCGCCACCGCATCAACCAGATGCTCGTGACCGATCAGCATGGCCAGCTCATTGGCGCGCTGAACACTCATGATCTGCTGTCAACCAAGGTAATCTAGCCCGATGAACCCTGCTGCCGAACATGACGCACTGGCTCGCGCTGCGC
>Ga0209738_10000116_pt1 | contig 18282 bp, 17 predicted proteins | sample TergutNc150P5_FD_187289 | JGI IMG/M metagenome (GOLD analysis project Ga0209738, IMG submission 187289) | Nasutitermes corniger P5 segment gut microbial community from laboratory colony in Florida, USA - Nc150 P5 (SPAdes) (version 2) | ecosystem: Host-associated > Arthropoda: Insects >...
GACATTCGAGGTCAGCACGAAGTCACGCCTGGCCGCCGGACTGCTCGGCATCTTCCTGGGCGGGATAGGCGTGGGACAGTTCTACCGCGGCAACATCGGGCTCGGCATCTTGCAGATCCTGGTGTCGATCGTCACGATCGGCGTCGGCGGCCTGTGGGGCTTCATCGAAGGCATCGTGACGCTGTGCGTGCAGCCGGGTGCCCCGCTGACCCTCGACTCCGACAAGCGCCTCATGCCGATGAACTGAGCCTCACTGCTGCAACGGGTCGTCGTCCCCTTCTGCTTGCCCCCGCTCAGCCTCCACCTCCAAGAAGCGGTCAAAGTCCGACCTGAACAGATCGTCCTGAATCAGCCGGTACTTCTCGAACTCACTCAGCGCATGAGCACGCGCTATCGCCGCCGTGACCTTCCCGGCATCGTGGAGAACCATCCTGTCTGTCGTCTCAATGAAGATGTCAAGACGCTTCTCCCAATCGGCCATCGTCATCGGGATGTGCCTTCGGGCCATCGACTCGGCCAGGTCGATGTATCCCGAGACCAGACGCTCAAGTTGTTCGAGCTCATCCTCGGTCAGGTAATTCTTTGCAGCCACCACGTCGAACTGCTGGATCTTGCCGTCTGGAGCGTCTTTCCATGTCGTCAACCCCATGTGACTGCGGGAAGCGTCGGCACGTTCCGCGATCACCTCGGCGGACGTGCGGCCATGGATGCCCCAATGGAGCTTGTTCTGAACAGTCGTGAAGAAACGCCTGGTCGCAGTCGCCTGGGGATCATAGTCGATGGCAGTGGCGTAGATGTCGGTAATCTTCTGGTAGAAGCGCCGCTCGCTCATCCGGATCTCACGAACACGGGCAAGCTGCTCCTCGAAATAGTCAGGAGTCAGGATGGAACCGCCGCGCTTCAGCCGCTCGTCGTCCATCGCGAAACCTTTGATGGCGAACTCCTCGACGATCTGCGTGGCCCACTTCCGAAACTGCACTGCTCTTTCAGAATCGACCTTGTAGCCGACTGCAATGATAGCCGCCAGGCTGTAGTGCTGCGTCTGATACTTCTTACCATCCGCAGCAGTAGTCAAAAAACTTCTGATAACTGATTCTCTGGCCACCTCATTGTCTGCCATGATCTTGTTGATATGGTACGACACCGTCTGCACGGTGACACCATAGAGCGTCGCCATCATCTTCTGGGTCAACCAGACGTTCTCGTCGGCATAGACGGCCTCCACGCCGCCTTCACCGGTGGCGGCGACAAACGTCAGGTACTCGACCGCCGACGAGCGCACGATGTCCGCAGCCGGCCGGTTGCTCTTGGGGGCTCTCTTTCTGACCGTCACAGGGATGTCCCTCTCCTCGGGTGGTTCCATCCTGCCAGGCCCCACTGACAATTCTGATCGCATGGCAGACGGCCCGCCCAGGCGCCGCGCGCGGGCCTACTTTGCCGGCGAACCGCCCTGGGACGCGTCGTCGTCCAGACCCGAACCCATGCCGGCGCCCGGACCGAAGTCGACGTCGGCGGGCGCGTACGAACCCACGTCGCCGCTGGGCTGCGCGGGCGTCTCGGGCGGACGCCACGCCTGAGCGGGCACGCCGAGATCGGCGGGGATGCGTGCGAACGGGCTGATCAGCGTGGACGTGTTCTCGCTCGGCGACGGGATCGCGGGGCGCACCCAGACCGACGGCACCTGCGCCGCCGTCTCGGGCGGGGTCTCGGGCGGGGGCGGGGGTGCAGCCGCAGGCGCCGCGTCCGCAGCGGCCGCCTCCGCGGCCAGCGTGCTGGCCAGGGGAACCGTGACGGCGTCGGGCACGGGCCTGGGCGCCACGTCCGGGGCGCCGTCCAGCCGCAGGGTCGGCTCCGGCGCAGAGGCCACCGGGATCCCCCTGGCCGCCGCGGCCGGACGACGCCGCAACAGCAGCGCGACCAGCCGGTGCCGGAACACGACCGCGGCGACGATCCCCGCGAGCACGACCAGCCCGAGCAGGCTCAACAGCACCAGTCCGCGCATCGTCCACCCGCTGATGTCGAGCGTGATGGACGCCGTCGAGGCCGGCTTCCCGGCCGAATCGCTGACGACGCCGCCGCGCACGACGGGGGCCGATCCGTCGCCGGCACGGGCCGCATTGACGTGCACCAGGCCCCAGACCGTCAGCGTCTGCGAGATGCCCTGGGCCGGCGGCTGGCCGAGCAGCCCGGACACGTCCAGCTTCAGCGAGATCGTGCTCTTCGTGCGGAAGAAGCTGCCCGTATCGGTCATCGTCAGCGCCGTGCCGGGCAGGTAGCCGGAGATCTTGTTCGCGTAGTCGGCCAGCGAGGACGCCGTGAGCGTCGCGACATAGGTGGTGTCCGTCGCGTTTGCCTTGCGGACGAGGGATCCCATCCATGTCGGCGGCACGAACGCCGCCCGGTAGCGCTGGTCGTTGGCGGCGTCGTCGGAGGCCGAGACCTGGAAGCTGACGGTCTGCGTCACCGCACCGTCCGCCTCGATCTGCGTGTCGAACGAGACGGCCTGCACCGGCAGCACGGTGCTGAAGCCGAGCGTCGCACTGGTGGCGTCGTCCGACCGCGGCACGGCGTAGGACGTCGTCGCGCCGCTGACGGTGCCGGCGTCCAGGCCCTTGGCGGGCGTCCAGGCGGACGGGACGACCAGCGCGTCCGTCACCGTGGCCCCATCGGCGCAGATCGCGGCGCACTCGACGTACTCCGGGATGCTGATCTGATCGACCAGCGGATGATCGGTGGACGGCGTCCAGGTCGGGCTGAACACGGCGGCGGTCGAGCTGAGCGCCTGGTTGGTGTCGGTGACGATGACCGACGCCGAATCCGCCGAGAACGACATCGTCCAGGTCTGGGCGTCCGCGACCGACGGGCCCGGCCCCAGCTTGGCGCCCGGCGGCGTGGCCGAGGCGAAGAAGCCGTCGTACAGGTTCGGGTTGGCGGCGTAGTTTCCTGCGGGCACCTGGTAGGTGATCGTGCGCTCCACCGGACCGGACGTGCCGGTATATGTCGTTGTCACAGCCACATTGGTGAAGCCGTTGTCGATGCTGGACGACAGCGAGATCGGCTCCTTCACCGTCTGCGTGCGTCCGTTGATGACGACCTGGGTCGTGACCGTGCCGCCCAGGACGTAGCGGGCAGCGGAAGCCGGGACGACGCCGTCGTCCACAAGCCCGTTGGCCAGCCAGGCCATCAGATCCTTGGACGTGAAGTTCTCTTTGATCGTGCTGCCCTGCTTGAACGCGTTGCCGCTGTCCGACGCCAACAGCGTGACCTGCGGCGTGATCGCCACCTGGCCCGACCGCAGGATGTCGGTCACCTTGGCCAGGTAGTCGGCCTGCGAGGTGAACGTGATCGTGAACGTCGCGCTGATCGAACCGTCGCGGGCCTGCGTGATGCCCGAATAGCTGAGGTCGCTGGGGACGTGCGCCTGAATGCTCGTGTCCAGGCCCGCGATGCCGCCCTGGACGTCGCCGGACAGGCTCTGCGCCGACAGCGTCAGCTTCATGACGCGCGTGCCCGCGGCCCCCTGGCCCAGCGTGAGCGTCGTGTCGATGTTCGCACCGCACGCGCACAGCGTGAACGCCAGGGCCGCCGCCAGGGCAGCAAGCAGCCAGCGGCGCAGCCGAGTCGTCTTCGGCACATCCATCATGGGACACATCCCTCAAGAGGGTCGCCGGGGGCCCGGCTCTTCGTGGACAGAATTCTACCGGGCCGCTCTGACACCCCCGCATCGCCTCTGGATCGAGCCAGACTCAGGTAGCCTGGACTTCCAGACCCCCGCGCGCTGCTCCAAAGGAGGACGCTATGCACGAGTTTCCACTGCCCACTGCCGGCCCGCGCGCCGCGATGCGCTACCTCGACCTGCCGGGGGACGATCTGCCCATCCTTTTTGTGCACGGCCTGGGATGTTCCGGATCGGCCGACTATCCCGAGATCGCCACGAACCCGGCGCTGCGCGGGCACCGGGCGCTGATCATCGACCGTCCCGGGTTCGGGTACTCCGATTGCCCCGATGACTACGACTGTTCGGTGCGCGGGCAGGCGCAGACGCTGGCCGATTTCATCGCCGCGCTGGGGCTGGAGCGGGTGGCGGTGTACGGGCACAGCGCCGGCGGGGCCGTGGCCATCGAGCTGGGACGAATGCTGCCCCCGGGCGTCCTCGCGGCGCTCATCATCTGCGAGCCGAACCTGGACGCCGGCGGCGGGGCGACCAGCCGCGCGCTCATGGCGGTCGCGCAGGACCTGGGCCCGACGCTGCCCCCGGCCACCCTGCAAGCCGTCGCCGAGGACGCACCCGGCTGGGCCGCGACGACGCGCATCGCCGACACGGGCGTGCTGTTCCAGGAGGCGTCCGAGCTTGTCGCAGGGACGTATCCGTCCTGGCGCGAGCAGCTGTACGCCCTGGCCGCGCGGGTGCCCACCACCTGCCTGTTCGGCGGCCTGAGCCCCGCCGACCCCGACATCGCCCACCTGCCGCGCCAGCGCATCCGCGTCGACATCGTCCCCGGCGTGGGACATTTCATGGCCTGGCAGGACCCCGACGCCGTCGCCGAGGCCATCGCCCGGGCGCTGCGGGCCGCCTTGCCCTCCTTCTGATGCCCTCCGTGCATGACGGTCTTGTCTGCCAAGGTGACCGCGACAGGACAGGCCACGCGGGCCAGGCTTGAAACATCGAGCCCTCTGGGCGACAAAGCCGGACGGTAGGCTGAAGGCTTGGACGTCCGTGGGACGAAGGGAGCCTGGCCGGTGGCCGATCTAGTGCAGCGCAGACGCGGTCTGTTCATCGTGTTCGAGGGCGGCGATTCGGCCGGCAAGTCGACGCAGGTCGCGTGGCTGGCGGCCGCGCTGGAGCAGGCCGGCGTGCCGCACGTCGTGACGTTCGAGCCGGGCGGCACGTGGCTGGGGCAGCGGCTGCGAGGCCTGGTGCTGGATCCGTCCTCGGGCGACATCAGCCCGCGCGCCGAGGCGCTGCTGTACATCGCCGACAAGGCACAACACGTGCGCGAGGTCGTGGAGCCGGCGCTGGAGGCGGGCACGGTCGTCGTCAGCGACCGGTACACGGATTCGGTGATCGCCTACCAGGGCGCCGGGCGCGAACTGCGCGTTGACGAGGTGGAACGGCTGGTGGCGTGGGCGACGGGCGGGCTTCGTCCCGATCTGACGGTGCTGCTGGACGCCGATCCGTCCCAGGCCGTGGCGACCATCGAACGCAAGGACCGCCTGGAGGGCGCCGGCGCGGACCTGCACGAGCGCGCCCGCGAGCAGTTCCTGCGGCTGGCCGCGCGCGACCCGCAGCGCTACCTCGTCCTGCCCGCGCGGTCGGGGCGCGCCGGCCTGGCCCGGGCCGTCCGGGAGCGGCTGGCGGGGCTCGGCCTGGAATTGTCGGAGCCGTCTGCGATGCTGGATGCGGAGGGCGGTGGTGACGATGGACGATGACGACCTGCTGGAGGACGACTTCGACGACGACCCGTTCGACGACGACGAGCCCGAGGGGGACGAACTGCCCGACGGCGAGGACGAATCACCTCGTCACGAGGTGAATGTGGTCGGCGGCGTCTGGGGCGACCTGGTGGGACAGGATCACGCGATCGCGACGCTGCGGCGCGCGGTGGCGGCGGCGGACGCCGTCCTCGCGCAGGCCACCCGGCTGCCCGACGCGCACAGCGAGGCCGGGCTGGAGCATGCGATGACGCACGCCTGGCTGATCACCGGGCCGCCCGGGTCGGGGCGCAGCAACGCGGCGCGGGCGTTCGCGGCGGCGCTGGAATGCCCCGACGGCGGGTGCGGGGTGTGCAACGCGTGCACGACGGCCTTGTCGGGGGCGCATCCGGACGTCACCTTGGTGCGCACCGAGCAGCTGTCGATCGGCGTCGACCAGGTGCGCGAGCTGGCGCTGAAGTCGGCGCTGCGCCCGGCGCGCCGGCGCTGGCAGGTGATCGTGATCGAGGACGCCGACCGCGTCACCGACAAGGGCGCGAATGCCCTGCTCAAGAGCCTGGAGGAGCCGCCGGCGCGGACGGTGTGGGTGCTGTGCGCCCCGAGCGCGGACGACGTGATCATGACCATCCGGTCGCGCACGCGGGAGGTGCGGCTGGTGACGCCGTCCGACGACGCGGTCGCCGAGCTGCTGGTGCGCCGCGACGGCGTCGACCTGGCCACCGCGCGCCGAGCCGCCCGGGCCGCGCAGGGGCACATCGGACGGGCCCGGGCGCTGGCCACCGACGCCCAGGCGTGGCAGCGGCGCGAGGCGATTCTTGCGCTACCCGGCTCGCTGACAAGCCTGAACGCCTGCCTGCAGGCGGCCGCGCGGCTGATCGAGTCGGCACAAAAGGACGCCGAAGCCATCACCGCGCCCCTGGACGCCAAGGAGCGCGCGGCGCTCAACGAGGCCCTCGGCATCGGCGGCGGCACCAAGCCGCGCAACGCCCAGTCAGCCATCAACGAGCTCGAAGACCAGCAGAAGGCCCGCGCCAAGCGCCTGCAGCGCGACAGCCTGGATCGCGTGATCACCGAGCTCACCGCCTGGTACCGCGACGTCCTGGCCGTGCAGATCGGCGCGGTGGAACCGGAACCCGCACTGGCCGGCGCGCGCCCTGCGGGGCCGGGCCTGATCAACCCGCAGCAGTCGGACGCCATCCGGCAGACCGCCGCCGCCCTCGATGCGTCCCAGATCCTGCGCCGCATCGACGCCCTGCTGCTGGCCCGCACCCGCCTGGAGTCCAACGTGACCCCCCTGCTGGCGATGGAGTCACTCCTGATCGCGCTGGGTCAGTTCTGAGCGCCGCTCTGCTTGACTCCTGCTTGAGCATGCACACCTTCGACAGCCCATATGCTTAGCAGCGTCCCCAGCCAACCAGAGAGGTGAACCAGATGGCGCTTGACCGTCGCTCAACAGGCGACCTTGCTCGCCGAGCGGCTACCGAGCCATCGACGCAAGCCGCACCGACCGGTCTCACGACAGGACCAACACCCGTCCTCGACATCGCCAACGTGTCCTATCGGTACTCGCCAGAGGCACCGTGCCGCCGTGCGCCGTGACTGACGTCTCTGCGGGGCAGCGCGCTGCGGGAGGCGCCGCACCGACATCTGCCCCGGCCGCGTGTTGGTCCCCGGAACGGTTGGGGTGATCGGGGACGATAGTAGATGGATTACTACGCCTATCGAAGGAGCCGACGATGAGCGACAACCAGTTCGCACCCCAAGCCCCGTCCCCGGATGCGCCCGCGCAAGACACCACTGTCGAGCCGACGCGCCTGCTGGATGCCGCCGGGCACGACGTCACGGATGACGCCATCCGGCCGGTGGCCGGCACCGCATCAGCGCCCACGGTTCCGCTGACCACGCCGCTGACGGCCCCCGAGGCCGACCTGCCGCCCGCGTCCGAGGTCTTTGCGCGACTGAATCCGTCCACGTCGCCGTACGCACCGCCCGCCCCCACCGTGCCGGACGCACCGGTCACCGCGCCGCTGACCGCCGCGCCGCTGACCGCACCCGTGCCCGCGGCCGCCGATACGCTGCCCGATCCGGCCGCGCTGCAGGCCGAGCACGAGGCCCGCGATCGGCTGCTCGGCAACGTCGCCACGGTCGAGGACGACACCGAGGTGCCACCGCTCACCCGCCACGACAACGACAAGTTCGTCGGCTCGTTCGGGCTCTTCTGGCTTCGCATCGTCACCGCGGCCGTGCTCGGCATCCGCGGCGTCCAGATGCTGCTGCACACGTCCCGCACCTCGGATTGGCTCGACACGCTGAGCGTGCGCGTGCCCGAGCCGACCATCGTCGCCTGGGCGCTGCCGATCATCATGCTGATCGTGGCGGTTCTGCTTGTCATCGGCCTGTTGACCCGGACGGCCGCGGTGATCGTCGTGCTGTACGCGGCCGCGATGCTGGTCTTCGTGGAGTGGGGTACGGGCAACCCGTTCAGCGGCGCGCCCGTGCAGGGCGGCTTCGTCGGCGACTTCGATCTGCTGCTCGGTTTCGTCGGCATCGCGCTTGCGTTCCTGGGTGCCGGCGGCTGGAGCCTCGACGGCCACCGCCGCCTGGTCAAGGCCCGTCGCAAGCTGTACAACTAGACGATATGGACGGACGACGCCTCGCCGCCGGTCTGGCGGCAGGCCTGGTGGCATGCCTGACCGCGGCGTGCGCCCCGTCCGCCCCGACGCCCCCGGCGACCACCGCCACGGGTCCGCACACCGTCACGCAGACCAGCGGGACGATCTCCAGCGTCGCCGACGGCGACACGTTCACGATGATCGCCTCGAATGGGACAAAGACGAAGGTGCGCGTGCTGGGCATCGACGCACCCGAGATGGCCGAGTACGGCAACCCCGCACAGTGCGGGGCGGCGGCTGCGAAGGCCGCGATGCAGGCCATGCTGCCCCAGGGCACGGCGGTGACGATCGTGACCGATCCGGTGTCGGATCAGATGGACGTGTACGGCCGCGTGCTGGCCTACGCGACCACCGCGAAGGTGCCGGATGTTGGGCTGCACCAGCTCCAGGCGGGCCTGGCCGAGGCCTGGGTGCCGTCGGGCCAGCCGCACAACACCCGCTGGGCGCAGTACAGCGCCGCCGCCAAGGCAGCCAAGGCCGCCCGCACCGGCTCCTGGGCCACCTGCCCGAGCCTGGGCCGCTGATCGCGTGCGGAACCGCCGGGTCCGCACGAGACCGGCATGTGACTCATGCGCTGCCAGACGCGTTCGCTGAGCCATCTAGCTGCCTACCATGTCCGCTCTCAGTAAAATACCGCAGGAACTGTTGACGCATTTCTCTCGTCGGAGTAGACCAGAATGCGGAAGGACAAAGAGAGCAGAACACTCAAGGTTGCCGTATCTACCCCGCGCGGACGTTGAGTTCTACCCTTCCTTGGCTCTCCAGCTTGGTGGCAGCTATGTGGCTGCACTGATAGATTGGAGAAGGTTAACATGGAACTGACTATGTCGAGTTACTCCCAGCTGATTGATTGCGAGGAGTTGACCGATGACGACCTGACGACGATCAGTGGCGGGACGAACTGGTTCTACTTCTGGCAGGACACCGCACTGGCCATCGCTGGGGTCGCGAGCGCGGTCGCTGTCGTGGCGGCACCGGAGATCTCGGTGCCGGCACTGATCGCTGCTGGTCTCGAGTACGGCTCGGGCACCGCGGGGATGCTGTACGAGTACTTCTAGGAGTCCTCGACAGATGATCACTGGTTGATCATCAGGAACGACGAGACCATGCCGGATCCGCGACGCCCTGACCAGAGCGCGAAGCGGATCCGGCATGGCCCCGATGGGAGTTGGCATGAAACATCCACGGCTTCTAGCTTGGTGTTACACATTCGTGGGCATTGGCATCGTCGCATGCAATGTCGCCACCATTATCATGCGTCCCCAGGATGGCGCCTCGCCACGCGGGCTCATGATTATCGCAGCAACTGTCTTCTTGTGGTGGATGGCCATGAAAACAGTTGATCCACACACGCGCGCAATGAGCCGGTACCCCCATCTACAGACCAGTTGGATTGTGGTTTACTGCCTATTCCTGCCCTTCAATATCGCTTTGCTGCTGATCGGCATCCACGGATTGCCCGTGTCGGTCATGGTGGGGGGCCTAGCGATCATGATCGGCGCCGTCGTCGTCATGGGCGCGCTCGCGGTGCCCGCGATCCGCGCAAGATTCCGGACGACCGATGCCGCTAGACCGATACCACGCCGATGACCAGGCTTCGGGTCTGACGCACGTGCCCACAACGCGCGCGCCGAGATCAGTCGTCCTGGCCGGCGCCTTCGGCATCACAGGCCTCCCAGCGGACGAACCGCAGCGGGGTCCCGGGCGCCATCGCATCGACCAGATCGACGTACGGCGCCGCGATGTCGGCGACGCGCGCCTGCAGATGGTTCAGCGGACGATCGTGCTTCATCAGGTTGATCTCGCCGCAGTAGCGGCCGTAGCCCTCCAGGTCCATCTGGACGGAGCCGCGCGCCCGCACGTCCGCGTTGATGACCATGGACGGCGTCCGGGCCTGCCGGGATCCGTCCAACCGCCAGGCGGCATCGGTCTGCTCGGCGCGCAGCGTCCAGTCGCGTCCGAACAGGAAATCCACGCTCGGATCGACCCCTACTAGCGGGATAGTGAGCACGTGCTCGCGCTCGAAACGCTCGATCCAGCGCTGGTGGCGCGGGTACAGCGTGCCCTCGGCGCACACGACCTGGGAGCCCGGCCACAGCGTGGCCACCTCGACCAGGTTGACGTAGGCGTTGCGGAAGCGCTGGTGCTCCAGCATCGGCATGCCCAGGTGCAGCGGCGCCCGGAACGAGCGTTCGCCCGGGATGAACGAGTACACCGGCAGCCCGCGCTGCGCGAACAGCGCGCTCTGCGCCCGGAAGTACTCGACGGTGATGCCGGTCTCGGGCCGCGGGTAGTAGTTGTGCCACCCGACGAGCTCGATGTCACAGAACGCGTCGATGAAGTCCGCAGTGGCGCTGCTGGCGTTGATCGCGATCGCGTAGTCGCCGGACGCCGCGATCTCGCGCACCTCGTCCGCACTGAACCCGCAATCGATGCGCAGCATGCGCACACCCCAGTGGCGCAGGCGTCCCAGCTCGTCGATCGCGCAGCCCAGCTTGCCCAGCGTGACCGGCGAGATGTCTGCGCAGAACTCCAGGCCCGTGCGCGCGTGGACGCCCGCCATCCAGCCGCCGTACCCGGCCAGGCCCTCGGCCTCCGGGATGTGCAGCGAGGTGAACAGCATCGCCCCGTCCGACTGCGCATGCGCGGCGGCATTCTCCACAACGTCAGCGCGCTCGGGAGCGGTCTGCGTGGGATACACCGAAAACAGCATCATTCCTCCTTGTGGACGGGCAGGTGACGGGTCACGGGGGTGCATCGGCTCATCCGAGCCTTCGCACACCCTCAGCCCATGATGTACGACGCGCCCAAACCGAAGAGTTTACACAGTCGCCGACATCACAGAATCCATGCGTCCGCACGCGGCCGGACGGCGACAGAAGGCGGGGGCGCTGACGCAGTGATTCAGGTCTTCACAAGCACGGACGATGGCGCTCCACGGCGAGGACGGCACCTGTGGCCACGTTCAGGTGGACGACCAGCACCTCGGCCGTGTGCATCGGTTCGGCGATCTCGGCGCCCAGCGCGTGGGCCATGTCGGCCAGCACCGGACGGTGCCCGCACACGACGACGGCCTCGCGGGTCGACAGCGCGCGGTCGCGCAGACGGCGCATCAGCGTGCGGACGCGTCCCGGATCGGCGGCCGCGCCCTCCTCGCTGAGCGCGTCCAGACCCTCCACAACCCGACTAGTAGATGCCGCAAAGGGCAGCACGGTGGTCAGACAGCGCTCGCTGCTGGAGCTCACGACGCGCGTCGGCCCGTACGCACCCAGCAACCCCACCAGCGCATGAGCCTGCTGTTCCCCCTTGTCGGCAAGGGGTCGGTCGGCATCGTGTGCGCCGCGCCAGGCCGTGCGGTCGAGCGCCTTGCCGTGCCGCACGATCACGAACGGCACCGACGCCGGCGTCGCCAGCGCCCGCTGCACGATGGGCACCTCGTCCACGTACGACAGCTGGCGGCTGATGGTCGCGGCGCGCGCCCAGCGCACCTTGTCGATCTCGGTCTTGTCGAGCACGTCGCCGCGCACCGCGTCGTCGGCCAGGCGGCCCAGCCACCAGTGCACCTGCTTGGTGCCCGCCGGGATCGGGTATTCCAGCACGCCCAGCGGCGCCGACAGGCCCAGCAACGGGAAGCCCGTCTCTTCGGTGAACTCGCGCGCGGCCGTCTGCGGCAGCGTCTCGCCGACCTCGATGTGCCCCTTGGGCAGCGACCAATCCTGCAGTTTCGGACGATGCACGCTCAACACCGTGCGTTTGTCCCCGTGGCCGCGGATCACGACCACCCCTGCCGACACCAGTCCCTTGCCCATGCGCCCGCATCGCCTCCCTGATGTGCCCGGCCGCGCCCGGACCACGCACATGCGCCAGCCTAACGCCCTCAGCAACCCGTGACCGCGTCAGACCGACGCTCTTCGCGGCCGCCACGCGGGACAAACAGGCCCCTGGAACCTCAAAAACGGCCACAAACCGTCGTTTTCGAGCGTTTCGAGTCCCGATTGTCCCCGCCATCGGCGCCGCCGACAGTTTCCGGCGAAGTCAGTCCCCCGGAGGCAGGGCCAGCGCCTGATGGCGACGGCGGCCCTCCCACACGTCGCCCTCGGCGCCTGCGGTGAAGACGCGGCCCGGCTGCTCCCCGTCGAGGCCCGCGGTCAGCAGCTGCACCAGCTCGGCCAGCTGCTCGGCACGGTGGACGGCCTGGTCGAGCTGGTCGCCCAGCTCGATGATGCGCTTGATGCCGTTGAGATTGACGCCCTCGTCCTGGCTCAGGTGCTGGATCAGCCGCAGCTTGGCGATGTCGCGCGGGCTATAGCGCCGCCCCGACCCCTTCGCGCGGCGCGGGACGACCAGCTCCAGGCGGTCGTACGTGCGCAGCGTCTGCGGATGCATGCCTGCCAGCCGGGCCGCCACCGAGACCGTGAAGATCGGCGCATCCGGTGAAATGGCTTGTGGCAAGGTCGATCCGGTGTACGGCTGCTCCGCGTCATCGTGGGCCTTCGCCGTCTTGGTCGTCGTCTTTCGAGCCGCCATGGCTGCCCTCCTATGTCCTCGCCTTGGCCAGCAGATCGGCGCGCGGATCGGGCTGGCGCGCCGCCTCGGCGAACCGGGCCAGCGCGTCCTGCGCGTCCTTACCCAGCGTCTTCGGCACCGCCACCGCCACGGTGACCAGCAGGTCGCCGCGCTCGCCGTTCGGACGGCTCACGCCCTTGCCGCGCACGCGGAACGTGCGCCCGTTGGGCGTGCCCGCCGGGATCTTCAGCCGCACCGGCGGCCCGCCCAGCGTCGGCACCTCGATCTGCGCACCCAGCGCGGCCTCGGCGAACGTCACCGGCACCTCGACGGTCAGGTTGAACGCGCTGCGTCCGAACACCGGGTGCGGACGCACGTGCACGCTCACGATCAGGTCGCCTGCCGGGCCGCCGTCCTCGCCCGCGGAGCCCTTGCCCTTGATGCGGATGCGCTGCCCGTCCGTCACGCCCGCGGGGATGCGCACCTGCATCGTCTTGCTCGACGGCGCGCGCCCCGAGCCGCGGCAGTCGGGACACGGATCGTCCACGACCAGACCGCGCCCGTTGCACTGCGAACAAGGTTGCGACAAGCCCATCAGGCTGTTCGACTGCACGCCCGAGCCCTGGCAGGCGGGGCACACCCGCGGCACCGAGCCGGCCTTCGCGCCCGTGCCGCGGCAGGTCTGGCACGGCTGGTCGCTGACCATCCGGACGCCGACCGTGGTGCCCTCGACCGCCTGGACGAAGTCGATCGTGACCTCGCCCTCGATGTCGGCGCCGCGCCGCCCCGTCCGGGACGCCCGCGGGGCGGACGCCTGCGTGCGCCGGAAGCCCCCGCCCCCGGCCTGGCCGAACAGGTTGCCGAACAGATCGCCCAGCCCGGAGTCCTGCGCCTGGGACGCCGCGGTGCGGAACAGGTCGTCCCAATTGCCGCCGGCGGACGCCGTCCCGAAGCCGCCCGAGGACGGACGCTGGAACCGGAACGCGCCCGCGCCCGCCAGCCGGCGGGCCTCGTCGTACTCCTTGCGCTTGTCAGGGTCGGACAGGATGTCGTGGGCCTCCGAGGCCTCCTTGAACCGCGTCTCGGCCTTCTTGTCGCCCGGGTGCGCGTCGGGGTGGTTCTCGCGGGCGATCTTGCGGAACGCCTTCTTGATGTCCGCCGTGCTGGCGTCCTTAGCGACTCCGAGAGTCTTGTAATAGTCCTTCTCGAAGTAATCCTTCTGGCTCACTCACGTACCTCCCCTCTGCCTACGAGCGTTTCGCGGCACCTGGCACGCGCCCTGGCGGCGCGGTCGTCGGCCCTACTCGGGAACCTCGGTCGCCACGGCGACGCGGGCCGGCCGCAGCACGACGCCGTTGAGGCGATAGCCGGGCTGGACGACCGTGGCGACGGTCTCGGGTGCGTATTCGCTTGTCGGCACCTGATACAGCGCCTCGTGCGCGGTCGGGTCGAACTCGTCGCCGGGGGCGCCGAACGTCTCCAGGCCGAGCTTGCCGGCCAGCCGCACCATCTCGGCGACCACGAGGCGCATGCCCTCGGGCAGCTCCTCGTCGGCCTCCTGCGCGTGGTGCATGGCGTCGAGCACGGGCACCAACTCGCGCACGACCGACTCGGCGCCGCGCTGGCGCGCCAGCTCCCGGTCGCGGTCGACCCGGCGCTTGTAGTTGACGTACTCGGCCTGCAGCCGCTGCAGATCGTCCGTCCGCTCGGCCAGGGCCGTCTCGGCCTGGGCCAGGCGCTGCTCGTCCGTCATCGGCGCCGACTCGTCGGGCGCGGTCACCGCATGGACGTCCGCGTCGACGCCGGCCTTAGCCGCCGCCTCGTTGACCGAGGCGATCAGCTGGGCCAGATCGTCGTCCGAAATCTTGGGCGTATCGTCGCCGGACGTGTCGTCCGGTTCCGGGCCCGTGGTGGTGTCATCAGACATCATTGCAAGTCAGCTCCGGATCAGTTGTTCTTCGGCTCTTCGTCGATGATCTCGGCGTCCACGACGTCGTCATCGGCTGCACCCGCACCGTCCGACGGCGCCGACGCGTCCTGCGGCGCGCTACCCGCGGCGGCCTGCTCGGCCTGCGCGGCCTGGTACATCGCCTGGCCCATCGCGGACGCCTTCTGGTTCAGGTCGTCCATCGCCGACTTGATCTCGTCGTCGTTGTCGGTGCCCTTCAGGGCCTCCTTGAGCTTGGCGATCGACTCCTCGACGGGCGTCTTGACGTTCTCCGGGATCTTGTCGCCGTTGTCGGCCAGCAGCTTCTCGGTGCGGAACGCCAGCGAATCGGCCTCGTTGCGCATCTCGACGGACTCGCGGCGCTTCTTGTCCTCGGCCGCGTGCGACTCCGCCTCGCGCATCATGGTGTCGATCTCGTCCTTGCCCAGGGCCGAGCCGCCGGTGACCGTCATCGACTGCTCCTTGCCGGTGGCCATGTCCTTGGCGTAGACGTGCACGATGCCGTTGGCGTCGATGTCGAACGTGACCTCGATCTGCGGCACCCCGCGCGGGGCGGGCATCAGGCCGGTCAGCTCGAAGTTGCCCAGGCTCTTGTTGTCGTGCGCGAAGTCGCGCTCGCCCTGGTAGACCTGGATCATGACGGACGGCTGGTTGTCCTCGGCCGTCGTGAAGATCTCGGAACGCTTCGTCGGGATCGTCGTGTTGCGCTCGATGATGCGCGCCATCACGCCGCCCTTGGTCTCGATGCCCAGGCTCAGCGGGGTGACATCGAGCAGCAGGACGTCCTTCACCTCGCCCTTCAGCACACCGGCCTGGAGGCTGGCGCCGAGCGCGACGACCTCGTCCGGGTTCACGTTCTTGTTCGGCTCCTTGCCGCCGGACAGCTCCTTGACCAGGTCATACACCGCGGGCATGCGGGTCGAGCCGCCGACCAGGATGATCTGGTCGATGGCGCTGACGGACGTCTTCGCGTCCTTCAGCACGTCGTTGAACGGGCCCTTGCAGCGGTCGAGCAGATCCTGCGTCATGCGCTGGAACTCGGCGCGGGTCAGCTTCTCTTCCAGGTGCAGCGCGCCCTCGGCGCCGATCGTGATGTACGGCAGGTTGATCTCGGTCTCCTGCATCTGGGAGAGCTCGATCTTGGCCCGCTCGGCGGCCTCCTTGAGGCGCTGACCAGCCATCTTGTCCTTGGACAGGTCGATGCCGTTCTTGTTCTGGAACTGCTTGACCAGCCAGTCGATCACGCGCTGATCCCAGTCATCGCCGCCCAGCCGGGCGTCGCCCTTGGTGGCCTTGACCTCGAAGACGCCGTCGCTGATGTCGAGCAGCGAGACGTCGAACGTGCCGCCGCCCAGGTCGAAGACGAGCACCGTCGTCTCCTTGGTGGCCTTGTCGAGGCCGTACGCCAGCGCGGCCGCCGTCGGCTCGTTGATGATGCGGTCGACCGTCAGGCCCGCGATCTCGCCGGCCTCCTTGGTGGCCTGGCGCTCGGCGTCGCCGAAGTACGCCGGCACGGTGATGACGGCGTTGGTGACCTTCTCGCCCAGGTACGCCTCGGCGTCCCGCTTCAGCTTCTGCAGCACGAATGCGCTGATCTGCTGCGGCTTGTACGTCTTGTCGTCGATGCCGACCGTCCAGGACGTGCCCATGTGCCGCTTGACCGAACGGATCGTCCGGTCGGGGTTCGTGACGGCCTGGCGCTTGGCGACCTCGCCGACCAGCACCTCGCCCGACTTGGTGAACGCCACCACGCTCGGGGTGGTGCGGCCACCCTCGGCGTTGGGGATGACCGTCGGCTCGCCGCCCTCCAGGACCGCGATCACCGAGTTCGTGGTGCCGAGGTCGATGCCCACTGCACGCGCCATGTCTGTTGCTCCTTCTGTGTGCGCCGCCCCGGTCGGGTGCGGCGGTTGTTCGTCGTGGTGGCCCGGGCCGCCCCCTTGTGGACGGGGCGGGCCAAAGTCTTCTTGCAGCCAACGTTGCCCAGTGTACCGCACTGTGTCGGCAAAGTTGAGTCGCACAGGCTCAACGTGATGCGAGGGCTTCGTATTCCAGGGGCGCCGGCCCCGTCGCGGCACGGGCCTTGCCACACCATGGGACAAAGGCGACCTCAGACGCTGCCGCTGCGCGGTTTCACCGTCTCTGGAGCATCTGGCTGCGAGTTTGTCCCACTGTCTTTGCCCCATGGCACGATGTAGCACCGGGTGCTACCGTCGTCTCATGACCCTGACCCAGACCCTGACGCAGACCCAAGCGCAGTCCGAGCCTGCGACCCAGCCCGAAGCCGAGGCCCAGACGCCGCCCGAGACACAGCGTCGACGCAAGATCAGCCAACGGGATCTCCGGTTGCACTCGCGGGAGATCATGGACGCGCTCGAATTGGGACAATCGTTCACCATCACCCGCAACGGCCGCGAGATCGGCGAGTTCGTGCCGAAACCGCGCAAGCCGATGTTCCTCACTCGCGAGGAGTTCATCGAGCTGGGCCGCGGGTTGCCGCACATCGATGCAGACAAGTTCCGCGCCGACATAGACGCAGTGATCAACCCCTACGACGACAATCCCGATCCATGGAACCGGTAGAGCATGAAAACCGGACTCGTTGACACCAACATTGTGATGCACTGGCCATTGCTGCCCCTGAATGAGCTGCCGCCCCGCATCGTGATCAGCTCCGTGACGCTCGCTGAACTGTGGACCGGCGTTGACCTCGCCGACAACGCCGAGATGCGCGCCGAACGACTCGACATGCTTCAACGGGTGGAATCTGACATCGAGTGCATCCCGTTCGATCCTGCCGCGGCACGAATCTATGGCCGCATCGCGGCAGCCGCGACTAACCTGGGACGCTCGCCCCGTGCCCGCGTCGCCGACCAGATGATCGCCGCCACCGCCGCCGCACACGGCTGGCCGCTGTACACAACCAACCCAGGCGACTTCGCGGGCCTTGAGAGGATACTGACGGTCGTGCCGGTCGCGCGACCGTAGCCCGCGTGCCCGGTTCGCACCGGATGCGTGCCCGTCCGTTCACATGAATGGCCTAGCCGGTTGGGCGGATCCAGTTGCCCAGGACCTACGCCAGGCACTGCGAGCACAGGCCACTTTTGACGGTCGGCTTGACCTGGAGGCAGCTCAGACAGCGGTTGCCGCGATACGTCTCGACTGGAGGATTGTGTGTCGCAGGGAGGGGCTCGTCATCGGGAAACAGTGAAGCCCAGGCGGCAACGATCAACGGATGAGCTCGTCCGAGACGGGCGTGGAGCTGGGCGACAGTGCGCTGTGGATTCTTGAACCGCTGCGCGATGAAGGTGAGCGCCTCCAGATACCCTTCCTGCGTTGTCCGCACAGAGAGGAACAGATCGGGGTTGACGGCGGCCACACCGACGGCTTCGAGATCGGCTCGGCCGAAGTCATCGACGTCTTCGGTGACGATGAACAGTGCCTCAGCAGCTATGGCGTCCGCCAACACTTGGCGGTCCTTCGGCGAGGTTGTGACAAACCGGTCCGCATCTGCACCGATCGGGCTCAACTCACCACCGGTCACCGCACGCACTGCGGATGTGGTCGTTTGCCCGAATCGGGCATGACGGTCGGCCTCGGCCTCCTCGTACTGGCTCCACGTCGCACCGTAGCCGCTGCGCGCTCCGGCAGCCATGATGAGGGTCCGCGTCACGGGTTTGGCCAGCACGTTGGCGTCCAGAAGAACGACGAAACGGATGCGCG
>Ga0209738_10000117_pt1 | contig 18148 bp, 15 predicted proteins | sample TergutNc150P5_FD_187289 | JGI IMG/M metagenome (GOLD analysis project Ga0209738, IMG submission 187289) | Nasutitermes corniger P5 segment gut microbial community from laboratory colony in Florida, USA - Nc150 P5 (SPAdes) (version 2) | ecosystem: Host-associated > Arthropoda: Insects >...
CGTTGCCCACTGTGCCTCGGTGGTGAAATTGGTAGACGCGCCGGACTCAAAATCCGGTTCCGCAAGGAGTGCCGGTTCGATTCCGGCCCGAGGCACCACCCCCATCCACAAGCCAGCCACCGTTTGCGCGTTCCGCCATGATTAACAGTCTGGTTCTTCACAGCCTGATTTCGGACATCCTGTTCGGCTTCACGGCGCTGATCAGCATCATCAATCCGCTGGGCGTGGCTTTTGTTTTTTACGATCGCACGGTGGCGCTCACGGAGCGCGAGCGGCGGCGGCTGGCCAAGCGCGTGGCGGTGTATGCGTTCTTTGTGTTGCTGGTGGCGTTCTTCGCGGGCACGCCGGTGCTGAAATTCTTTGGTATTTCGATCGAGGCACTGCGCATTGGCGGCGGGCTGGCAGTGGCGGTGGCAGGCTGGCAGATGCTCAACGCGCCGGATATGCCTGTGGCTGACAGCGCGTTGCAGCTCACGCCAGGCGCCATTGCATCGAAGGCATTTTTCCCGCTGACCATTCCGCTGACCACAGGCCCTGGCTCGATTGCAACGGCCATTGCGCTGAACGCAAGCAGCCGCACGCACGAGCTGTTTGCGAACGGCAGCACGCTGTCCATGTTCTTGCTGTCATGGGTCCCGCCGGTGGTGATTTCGGTGCTGATGATGCTGGTGATCTATCTGGTCTATGGCTACGCTGCGCGGCTGGCGCGCTATCTTGGCGTGAACGGAATGCACGTAGCGCTGCGGGTATCGTCATTCCTGCTGTTATGCATTGGCGTGCAGATCATGCTCACGGGCCTGCAGGGCTTTCTGCTGCCGCTGGCGAGTTTGCATGGGGCACCATGAATCACCCAAAAATTTCTTCGCCAATATTCCTGATAAATATCAACATGTTAGCGATGTTTTTCAGCATCACCCCTTGAAAACACCCTGCCCGATCGCGCACACTAACGCCTTCCAGTGGATGATGCGACATGGCGACGAACCCCGAGCAGCAGCAACCCGATCAGCAACACGCAGCGCCCCTGCCGCATGAGGATGAAAATTCCGGCGCAGGCAGCTGCACGAGCTGCAATCGCCGCACCTGGCTGATTGCCACCTCCGTGGTGGGCGGCCTGGGCGGCATTGCGGCGGCGGTGCCGTTCGTGGCATCGCTTGCGCCGTCCGAAAAGGCCAGGCAGGCAGGCGCATCGATCGAAGTCGATATCAGCCAACTGACGCCCGGCAACATGATGACCGTGGAATGGCGCGGCCTGCCCGTATGGATCCTGCACCGCACCGCGGCCATGCTCGCCAGCCTCCAGAAGCCGGATGTGAGGCTCGCCGATCCGCAGTCGGACAATCCGTATTCGATGCCCCTGCCCCCCTATTGCCGCAACCGGTACCGCGCGCGCATGGAGCGCCCCGAGATTTTCGTCGCCATCGGCCTGTGCACGCATCTTGGCTGCATGCCGATTCCGGCTTTCCAGGCAGGCAAGCAGCCTGGCCTGCCCACAGACTGGCCAGGCGGATTCCTGTGCCCGTGCCACGGCTCCCTGTTCGACCTTGCGGGCCGTGTATTCAAAAACCAGCCCGCGCCACAAAACCTCGATGTGCCGCGTTACCTGTTCAGCTCGCCGGTGAAACTCGTGATCGGCCACGACGAGCACGGAGAAGCATGATGGCGCGCCCCCCCCGGCAAAACGGGTTCGTCGCATGGCTCAACCAGCGCCTGCCGCTTGCGGCGTGGTGGCGCGCGCACCTGAGCGGCTACCCTGTGCCGAAGAACCTGAACTTCTGGTATGTATTCGGTTCATTGGCGCTGCTGCTGCTGGCCAACCAGGTGCTCACCGGCATTTTCCTGACGATGAGTTACAAGCCCGACACGGCGCTGGCCTTCGCCTCCGTGCAGTACATCATGCGCGAGGTGCACTGGGGCTGGCTGATCCGCTATCTGCATGTGGCGGGCGCGTCGCTGTTTTTCGTCGTGCTGTATCTGCATCTGTTTCGCAGCATGCTTTACGGCTCGCACCGCACGCCGCGCGAGCTGGTGTGGCTGCTGGGCTGCCTGCTGTTCCTGTGCCTGATCGCCGAGGCGTTCTGCGGCTATCTGCTGCCGTGGGGGCAAATGTCATACTGGGGCGCGCAGGTCATCACGAACCTGTTTTCGTCGATTCCGGTGATCGGCCCTGATCTGGCGTTATGGATCCGCGGCGATTACGTGGTGTCCGATATCACGCTGAACCGCTTCTTCGCCCTGCATGTCATTGCGATTCCGCTGGTGATGCTGGCGCTCGCGGCGCTGCATCTGGTCGCGCTGCATCATGTGGGATCGAACAATCCCGACGGCACCGACATCCGAAACACGCTCAACGCCCAGGGGGCGCCGCTCGATGGCGTGCCGTTCCATCCGTATTACACCGTGCGAGATTTGCTGGCCGCGTGCATTTTCCTGATGATATTCGCGGCGATCGTGTTTTTCGCGCCGACGATGGGCGGCTATTTTCTTGAAGCGAACAATTTCGTGCCCGCCAATCCGTTGCAGACGCCCGCTGACATTTCTCCCGCCTGGTATTTCACCGCGTTCTATGCCATGCTGCGCGCCACCACCGGGACATTCAAGATGGTACTGATGATCGTGGCCGCGCTGTGTGGCCTGCTTGCACTGGCCAGGGCGCGGGGCAAATGGCGCGTGATTCTGCCGGCGCTGGCGCTGCTCGTGGTTGTGGTAATGCTTTTCACGCAGGCGAAATTCTGGGGCGCGGTGGTAATGGGCGGCGCGCTGCTCGTGCTGTTTTTCCTGCCCTGGCTGGATCGCGCGCCCGTCAGATCCCTCCGTTACCGCCCGCGCTTTCACACGGCGCTGCTCGCGGTTTTCGTCGTTGCGTTCCTGACGCTCGCGTTTCTGGGCACGCGCCCGACATCCCCGGTGGCCACATTGATCGCGCAGGTCTGCACCTTTATCTACTTCGCGTTCTTTCTCGGCATGCCATTCTGGAGCACGCGCGGCACGTTCAGGCAACCTCCCGAACGCAGCGCCCGGCGCGCCAGCAGGAGGCGCAAATGATGCAACGAAGTGCACGGGCATTGACGCTCGCATTCCTGTTATCGCTGCTGGCCTGTAGCCTGGGCGTGGGCGCAGCGCAGGCGCAGGCATCGACGGGCGCTGGCGCGAATACCACCACCGCCATTGCGCTTGACCACGCGCCGGATCATCGCGGCGATCCTGCCGCGTTGCGGCACGGCGCGCAGTTATATGCAACTTACTGCCTGAATTGCCACAGCGCGCAGTTCGTGCGTTATGGCCAGTGGCGCACGCTCGGGTTTTCGTCAGCGCAGATTCAGGCGATGACCCATGTCGAAAAAATGAGCGATCCGTTGACCAGCACATTGCGCCCCGACGAGGTGAAAGCGGCCTATGGCGCCGTGCCGCCCGATCTTTCACTGGAAGCGCACGCGCGTTCGCGCGACTGGTTGTATACGTATCTGCGCAGTTTCTACCCGGACAGCACGCGCCCGAGCGGCTGGAACAATCGCGTTGCCCGGAACACGGCCATGCCGCATATGCTGGCGGCGTTGCAGGGCACGCTGCCGCCCTCTGGTTATGACGCTTCGGTGGCTGATCTGGTGGCGTATCTTGCCTGGATGGCTGAGCCGGAACGGCAAACGCGCGAGCGCATTGGCGTGGGCGTGCTGGCGTTTCTGGCTGTACTGAGTTTTCTGATGTGGCGCTTGAGCGCTGCGTGCTGGAAAGATATTCGATAACGGCGGTTGCGGGCCGCCCCCTGGTTCAACTTTTTATTTTTATTTTTTATTTTTTTATTTTTTGTTTTTATTTCTGCAAGGAAACAACATCATGATGGTTCTCTACTCCGGCACGACCTGTCCGTTCTCCCAGCGCTGCCGGCTGGTGCTGTTCGAGAAGGGCATGGACTTTGAAGTGCGCGATGTTGACCTGTTCAACAAGGCCGAGGATATTTCAGTGATGAACCCGTATGGCCAAGTGCCGATTCTGGTGGAGCGCGACCTGATCCTGTATGAGTCGAACATCATCAACGAATATATCGACGAGCGTTTCCCGCATCCGCAGCTCATGCCTGCCGACCCGGTGCAGCGCGCGCGCGTGCGACTGTTCCTGCTGAACTTCGAGAAGGAACTGTTCGTGCATGTGAGCGCGCTGGAAAACGAACGGGGCAAGTCCGCCGAGCGGATTCACGAGAAAGCGCGCGCAGCGATTCGTGACCGCCTGACGCAGCTCGCGCCAATTTTCCTGAAGAGCAAATACATGCTGAGCGACGAATTTTCGATGCTCGATGTGGCCATCGCGCCACTGCTGTGGCGGCTGGATCATTACGGCATCGAGCTGTCAAAAAACGCCGCGCCGCTGATGAAATACGCGGAACGCATTTTCAGCCGCCCGGCGTATATCGAAGCGCTGACGCCGTCGGAAAAGGTGATGCGCCGTTAATGCGCAATGCTCATCCCTCATCCCTTGTAACCGGATAAAGGAAGGCTGTGATGCAGGAAGACCTGATTTCGACCAAACCGTATCTGCTGCGCGCGCTTTACGAATGGTGCACGGACAACGGCTTCACGCCGTACATCGTCGTGCGCGTGGATCATCGCACGCGCGTGCCGCGCCAGTTTGTGCGCAATGGCGAGATCACGCTGAACATCAGTTTCGGCGCGACCAGCCAGCTGAAGATAGACAACGACTGGATTGAGTTCCTCGCGCGCTTCTCCGGCAAGTCGCACCGCATTGAAGTGCCCGTGGAAAACGTGGCGGCGATCTATGCGCGCGAGAATAACGAAGGCATGGCGTTTCCGGTCGAAATATCGGGTGACGATGACAAAAACGCGCCTTCCTCAGAGATCGAAGAGACCGGAGAGCGCGATGAACCGCCGCGTGATGCCACAGCCAGCGCAGAAAAAAAGGAAGCCGCGCCCGATAACAAGGGCAGCAAAGGTGGCCGTGCGCACCTGAAGCTCGTGAAATAAAGTAGAATTGCGCGCCTGACAAAAATCCTGTCAAGGTGAAGGCAAAGCCGACTTAGCTCATCAGGTAGAGCAACTGATTTGTAATCAGTAGGTGGCGGGTTCGAGTCCTGCAGTCGGCACCATAGACCTGCGTCCAGAAGTCCAGCAAAGTTCGCAGCCTTGTGAATTCAAGGCAAGAGAAACAAAACGCAGGCAACGCCGGTTATGCCGGTACATGGCTTTGTGGGACTGCCGTTAATCTGACGCCAAGCGCATGAAGCAGCCTGATGACGGTTTCAAGCTTGGGTTTTGCACCCGGGGCGAGGGTTTTGTACAGACTTTCGCGCCCAAGATTTGCGTCAGACGCGACCCTTGCAATGCCGCGGGCTTTCGCAACATCGGCAATGGCCGCCATCAGCAGGCTGGCGTCGCCAGATTCGAGCGCAGCACTGATGTACTCGGCGATCATTTCCTCGCTGTCCAGGTAATCTGTTGCGTCAAACCTTGAGATTTCAATGCGGTTCATGATTGCTCCTTCCTGATGGTTTCCCACATCGCCGTTGCGCGTTTGATAACTGTATCCCATTGGATACATCGCATCAAGATATCTGATCTCTTTAAAGCTGAAGAACAAAAAAATCCCCGCAAGCGCAAGCTTGCAGGGATTTTCCAGTCCAATAAAACCTATTGGCGGAGCGGACGGGACTCGAACCCGCGACCCCCGGCGTGACAGGCCGGTATTCTAACCGACTGAACTACCGCTCCAGTAACTGCACCAGCAATGCGGGGCCGGTTATGCCCACATGCTGCGCCGCTGCGACCATCAAACTGCTTCGCACGCAGCGACGTTACGTCCTTGGCGTCCCCTAGGGGATTCGAACCCCTGTACTCACCGTGAAAGGGTGATGTCCTAGGCCTCTAGACGAAGGGGACGTAAACACTGCTTTCTTTCTGTTTGCTGGTGGAGGTAAGCGGGATCGAACCGCTGACCTCTTGCATGCCATGCAAGCGCTCTCCCAGCTGAGCTATACCCCCTTGCAAAACAGAAACGAGATTCTAGCGTCTTTGCCAGGCTTTGTAAATAGTGTTGCTACACGTTTTTCATCAGCGCGCGTTCAATCCGGCCAACCACCACGTTCTGGCCAAACAGGGCCAGTACGGCGTCGATCGACGGCGTATGCGTGGTGCCGGCCACCAGCAGCCGCACCGGCATGGCCAGCTGCGGCATTTTCAATGTGTGCGCGGCCAGCGTAGCCTTCAGCGCAGCGGAAATATTTTCCTTCGACCAGCCGTCGATCGACCGGAAGGCCGAAGCCAGCGCGGCCAGCGCGGGCCGCACTGCATCCGTGACATACTGCGCGAGCGCAGCAGGTTCCGGGGCCGGCTCACGATAAAACATCGCGGCGTTCTGCGCGATTTCTTTCAGCGTCTGCGCGCGGTCTTTCAGCAGCGCAATCACGGCCTCGAGCGACGGCCCCTGCGCAAGCGCCGCATCGTCAATATCGAGCGCCGCAAAGAACGGCTTCGTCAATGCCGCCAGCCGCGCGTTATCCGTCGCCTTCAGATACTGCGCGTTCAGCCAGTCGAGCTTGTCATGGTCATACTGCGCGGGCGATTTGCCCAGATGCTCAAGATCAAACCATTCCACGAACTGCTCGCGCGAGAAAATTTCCGCGTCCCCATGCGACCAGCCCAGCCGCGCCAGATAGTTCAGCACGGCCTCCGGCAGATAGCCCGCGTCACGATACCCGATCACGCTCATCGCGCCGTGGCGTTTGCTCATCTTCTCGCCCTGCTCGTTGAGCACGGTCGGCAGGTGCGCATACACCGGCGGCGTTCCGCCCAGCGCGCGCAGAATGTTGATCTGGCGCGGCGTGTTGTTCACATGATCGTCGCCACGAATCACATGCGTGATCTTCATGTCCAGATCGTCAACCACCACGCAGAAGTTATAGGTCGGCGTGCCATCCGGGCGCGCGATCACCAGATCGTCGAGTTCCTCGTTGGAAATTTCGATCGGGCCTTTCACCGCGTCATTCCATGCCACCACGCCCGTCAACGGGTTACGGAAACGCAGCACCGGCGCCACGCCCGCGGGCGGCACTGGCAAGGTTTTGCCCGGCTCAGGCCGCCATGTGCCGTCATAACGCGGTTTTTCACCCGCCGCGCGTTGCCGCTCGCGCAGCGCATCGAGTTCTTCGGTGGACATATAACAGGGGTAAGCCAGCCCTTGCTGCACCATCTGCGCCAGCACTTCCCGGTAACGCGCCATGCGCTGCATCTGGTAAAACGGCCCTTCGTCGAAGTCCAGGCCCAGCCAGGCCATGCCTTCCAGAATCGCATCGACGGACGCGGAGGTGGAACGTTCAAGGTCGGTATCCTCGATACGCAGCACGAACGTGCCCTGGTGATGGCGGGCAAATGCCCACGGATACAGCGCGGAGCGGATGTTACCCAGATGAATAAAGCCCGTTGGGCTGGGCGCGAAACGGGTACGAACGGGGGAATGGTCAGAAGAAGGCATGAGCGTTGCGAAACACGCGTGATACGCGCGCGTCAAAGTCAAAGTCGAAATCAAAAGACAGGAACGCGGATTATACCGTTCACGTCGCCCCGTTTTGTCTTATGATCGCGTTTTTCTGGTTCTGCGCCTGGAGCATTCCGTTGAAATTGAAGTCCGAATCCGAGTCCGAGTCCAAATCATCATTGCCCTCCCTGAGCCGCCGCAATTTTTCGCTGGCGGCAGCATCTGCCGCGCTGACTGCCTGCGCCACGGGCTCATCAACCGGCGGGCGCTGGATGCACTGGGGCGCTGCGCCCCAGTCCCGCCCACGGGTTCGCGTCGGCCTGGCGCTGGGCGGCGGCGCGGCGCACGGGTTTGCGCATATCGGGGTCATCAAGGCGCTGGAAGCGCATAACGTGCAGGTGGATCTGCTCAGCGGCACGAGCGCAGGCTCCGTGGTGGCCGCGATGTACGCCTCGGGCATGAATGGCCTGACACTGAACCGGCTCGCGCTGCAAATGGATGAGGCCTCGATCAGCGACTGGGCATTGCCGTTTCGCGTGCGCGGCATCCTGCATGGTGCGGCGTTGCAGAACTATGTGAACGCCGTGCTGCACAACCGCCCGATAGAGCGGATGCGCAAGCCCCTGGGCATCGTCGCCACGGATCTGCACAGCGGCGCGCCGATTCTGTTCCAGCGCGGCAATACGGGCATGGCGGTGCGCGCATCATGCAGCGTGCCGACGATTTTCGAGCCTGTCAGGATCAACGGGCGCGAATATGTGGATGGCGGGCTGGTCAGCCCGGTGCCTGCATCGTTCGCGCGCAGGATGGGCGCCAGTTTCGTGATTGCCGTCGATATTTCGGCGCGCCCTGAGCTGGCGCCGGTGAGCAGCACGCTGGATGTGCTGATGCAGACGTTCAACATCATGGGCCAGAGCATCAAGAACCGTGAGCTGGCGGAATTTGCGAACGTGGTGATTCGCCCGAACATCTTTGAGATGAGCAGCAGCGATTTCAGCCAGCGCAACGCAGCCATTCTCGCCGGCGAAGAAGCCGTGGCCAGAATCCTGCCAGAGTTGCAACGCAGGCTGAACGCGCACCGCGCGATGGGCTGATGCCGCAGACTCCTGGCAACAAAAACAAAAAAGCCTGCTTCAGCGAAGCAGGCTTTTTCTGCGATGTACGCAGGGTGCATCAGTTGCTGTAATTCCGCGGATCGTTCGCGCTGGCGCTGCCTGTGTATGTGACGTTGATGCGCCGGAACGCCTGCTGCTGCTCGGAATCGGATGCGATGATCCGGCGCGCTTCGGTGAAATGGTTCTCCCAGTAGCTCGTGCCCAGGTTATCCACCCGGACGGTGCTGCCCGTGGAGGGCGAATGCACGAACTGGTTGTTGCCGATATAGATGCCCACATGCGAGAACGCGCGGTGCATCGTGTTGAAAAACACCAGATCGCCCGGCTTCAGATCGCTGACGCTGACCCGCTCGCCGACCTGGCCCATTTCCGCGGCGCGGCGCGGCAATGTCAGCCCGATGGTTTCCTTGAACACATAGCGCACGAAGCCGCTGCAATCCAGCCCGGAATCCGGGGTATTGCCGCCCCAGCGATAACGCACGCCGATCAGGTTCAGCGCGCTGCCCACGATGTTCCCCGCCTTGCTGGCAATGCCTGACAGGAACGACCGGGTGCCGCTGACGGCATGGGAAGGAGCGGCAGTCGAGTTGCCTGACCATGTGGCGTAACTCTGGGTTGCGCCGTCGGCCTCATCGGCAAAAGCATTCTGCGCCGCAATCATCAGGACGGTGGCAAACACCCCGGCAGCAACACGGGAGCCCACGCGAATCAAGGATTGGTATGGCATATTGATCTCTGGTTTGCGCTGCAAGCTACGGGCAACGCATAAGAATCTGGACGAATTTGTGCTAAATACTAGCCGGTATACACGCTGATGTCAAAGAAAAATAGCGAGATTAAATCAAAAACAATATGTGATTGAAAAACATAAACACCTCCGCAACCCCTTGTTTTATCGGCCTGTTGCGGCATCCAGCAGCTGTTTTGTATAGGGATGAGCGGGCGCTGAAAAGACTTTCTGCACATCGCCCGCCTCCACCAGCACGCCGTTTCGCATCACCGCGACGCGATGCGCCATGGCCCCGATCACGGCCAGATCGTGGCTGATAAAAACATAGCTCAGATCGTGCCGGCGTTGCAGATCCGTGAGCAGGTTCAGCATCTGCTGCTGGATGGAAACATCCAGCGCGCTGGTGGGTTCATCGAGCACGATCAGGCTCGGCGCCAGCGCCAGCGCGCGCGCAATGGCGATGCGCTGGCGCTGCCCGCCGGAAAACTCGTGCGGATAACGATGCAGTACGGTGCTATCCAGCCCGGTTTCATGCAGCACGGCGATGATTCTTTCGCGCCGCGCGCCCGCATCCAGCTGCGGTTGATGCAGCGCCAACCCTTCGCCAACGATGCGCTCGATGGTCTGCCGCGGCGACAATGAGCTGAACGGATCCTGAAACACCACCTGAATCTGCGCGCGCAGCGCCAGCCGGTCACGCCCCTGCCAGTCCATCAGCGGGCGGCCACGAAACCCGATCGTGCCCTCCGAGGCAGGTTGCAGCCCCAGCAGCGCCATGGCCAGCGTGGATTTGCCGGACCCCGACTCGCCCACAATGCCCAGCGTTTCGCCCTGGCGCACCTGCACGCTGACGTCATCCACCGCGCGAAAATGCCCCTGCCGGAACCACCCCGCAAACCCGGGCAGACGCGCCGGAAAATCCACGCAGACCGAACGCGCCTCAAGCAGCACCGGCGCGCCCGCGGGCACAGGCAGCACATGCCGCTCTGGGCGGCTTGCCAGTAACCGCTGCGTATAAGGGTGCTGCGGCGCATCGAAAATCTGTTCGACGCTTGCGCATTCCACCAGCCGGCCCTTTTCCATCACCGCCACGCGCTGCGCGAAACGCCGCACGAGATTCAGGTCATGCGTAATCAGCAGGATGGCCATCTCGTTTCCGGCGTCATCGCGCTGAAGCTCCAGCAGCAGCTCGACGATCTGCGCGCGTATCGTCACATCCAGCGCGGTGGTGGGCTCGTCGGCCAGCAACAGGCGCGGGCGGCACGCCAGCGCCATCGCAATCATCACGCGCTGGCGCTGGCCGCCCGAGAGCTGGTGCGGATAACTGCCCACGCGCTGCTGCGGCTCGGTGATGCCGGTGCGCGCAAGCAGTGCCACTGCGCGCTGATGGGCCTGCGCCCGCGTCAGGCCTTCGTGCAGTATCAGCGTTTCCGCAATCTGTTCGCCCACCGTATAGAGCGGATTCAGCGCGCTCATCGGCTCCTGGAAGATCATCGCCATATCGCGGCCACGCATCGCGCGCATGTCGCGCTCGCTTTTCGCCAGCAGATCGTCGCCCGCAAGGCGGATGACGCCGCTCACCTGCGCGTCACGCAGCAAGCGCAGAATCGCCAGCGCCGTCACCGTTTTGCCCGATCCCGATTCCCCCACCAGCGCAAGCCGCTCGCCGCGCTGCACGGCCAGCGTCAGATCGTCCACGGCCTGCGTAGCGCCAAAGCGCACGTTCAGATGCTCGATCGACAGCAGCGGCGCGTCACTCATGCGCGGCCTCCTGCGCGCGCGGCATCTGTCATGCGCGTGTCGAGCGCGTTGCGCAATGCGTCGCCCATAAACGTCAGCAGCAGCAGCAACGCGACCAGCACGCCGAACGTGGACAACGAGATCCACCACGCATCCAGATTCGCCTTCCCTTCAGCCAGCAGCTCGCCCAGGCTGGGCGTGGGCGCGGGCACGCCCAGGCCCAGGAAGTCCAGGCTCGTCAGCGCGAGAATGGCGCCGCTCATGCGAAAGGGCAGAAACGTAATCACGGAAGTCAGGCTGTTGGGCAGCACGTGCCGCCAGATGATCTGCGCGTTCGACAGCCCGATCGCGCGCGCGGCCTTCACGTAATCCTGATTACGGTTGCGCAGGAATTCGGCGCGCACGTAATCGGACAGCCCGGCCCAGCCAAACAATGACAGCAGCACGATCAGCAGCGCGAAGCCCGGCTCGAAGATGGCCGCAAAGATGATCAGCAGATAAAGCTCTGGCAGGGAAGTCCAGATTTCGATCAACCGCTGGCCCACGATGTCCGTGCGCCCGCCGAAAAAACCCTGCACTGCGCCGGCCAGTGTGCCGAGCAATGTGCCGATGACGGTGAGCACGAGCGCAAATTCCACGGACACGCGAAAGCCATACACCAGCCGCGCCACCACGTCGCGCCCACTTGCGTCGGTGCCCAGCCAGTTCGCGCGTGAAGGGGGCGCGGGGTTGGGCGCTTTCGAGAAATAGTTCAGCGTGGCATAGCCATACGGGTTGATGGGGTACAGCGCGAAGTTGCCCGGCGCGCTGAAGCGGTGGCGCACATAGGGGTCGAGATAATCGGCGGGCGTGGGGAAGTCGCCGCCGAAGGTGGTTTCCGGGTAGTCCCTGACGATGGGAAAATAAAAATGCCCGTCGTAACGCACGATGAGCGGTTTGTCGTTGCACCACAGCGGCGCGGCCAGGCTGGCGGCGAACGCGATGATGAACACGATCAGGCTCCAGTAACCCACCCGCTGCTGCCTGAACCGCTGCCACACGCGCCGCGCGGGCGATGGCGACGCGGCGGTGGTGGGGGAAATGGTGGCAGGGGATGTCATGCGGGGATTTTACTGCGACGACACCCTGTAGGGGCAGGTTTCAAACCTGCCCTGGCTGCGCTGGCCATGCGGCAAGGGCGGGTTTGAAACCCGCCCCTACAGATGCGACAAAATGCCACAGGCGTCCTGGCTAACCTCATGATATCGTACCGAATTAGATAAAAAATTATGGCCGAAAGGCCGAAAGGCCGAAAGGCCGAAAGGCCGAAAGGCCGAAAGGCCGAAAGGCCTGAAGAAGGCCGCAGAAGTGGCAAGTGCAGTGAAAAAGCCTGTTCCCCCGGGAACATTTTTTTGCAATCACAATCCGCCCCAGGCCTGATGATGAGACATCCCCTGAAGCAAACGCGCCCCGCACCAGGAGGCGCACCATGGTAAATTTCGCCACCCCGCGCACCATCACCTTGAGCGGCGACGCCGTGCCGATGATGACCCTCACGCAAAGCGTGCCCGGCCCCACCGGCCCGCAAACCCTCAGCGCCAGCGCGCCCATGCTGCTGGTGCGCTCATTGCGCGGCGAGGAGCGGCTCTCGGAGATCTACACCTACGAACTGGACACCATTACCAACTCGGAACCCACGCTGAGCGCGCAGGAAGCCGCCAGCCTGGATCTGAAGAAAATGGTGGGCAACGCCATCTGCATCTCCACCCAGATAGAAGGCCAGAGCGTTTATCAGCCCGCGGGCAGCGTGCGCACGAATATCGGCAGCGGCACGCGGGAAATCTCCGGCATCGTGACCCGCGCCGTTTATCTGGGCCCCGAGGATAGGCGTGGCCGATACCGTCTGACTGTGCGCCCATGGGTCTCGCTGCTGTGTGGACGCACCAATTACCGCATCTTCCAGCATCTTCCCGTGGATAAAATCATTTCCAGCGTGCTGGGGGAGTGCGGGTTCGACTTCGAGATGCGTCTCTGCAATACGTACCCCAATATGGACATGCAGGTGCAATATGGCGAGTCGGATTTCAACTTCATCCAGCGGCTGGCGCAGGAATTTGGCATCTACTGGTTTTTCGAGCACGCAGATGGCCGGCACAAAATGGTGCTGGTGGACTTGATCACGATACATCGCCCGGTGAAATCCGAAGCGTATCGCACGCTTCAGTATCTAGCGCCCAATGCGCGCGTGGGCGATGCGGAATATATCAGCGAGTTCAATATCGAGCAGAACTGGGCGCCGGGGATATTCACGACCGGGGACTACGACTTCAAGAACCCCGGAGCCACGCTGGCGCAGCAGAAGGCCATGGTGCAGGGCACGGCCAACGACCGCATCGAGCATTACGAATGGCCGGGCGACTACACCAGCATTCCCGGCGAAGGCAACACGCTCGTGCATGTGCGCGCGCAGGAGCAGGCGGCCCAGGGGCCGCGCGTGTTTGGGCGGGGCAATCTGCGCGATGTGGAATGCGGCACGATGTTCACGCTGGCGGGCCACCCCACGCAACCGGCCAATGGCGATTATGTGGTGGTTGCCGCGCGCATCGAGGCCACGGAAATTGCCGACGTGAGCGGCAACGCCAGCGGCCAGTATCAGTTCACCACGGATTTTGAGGCGCTGTCCAGCAAGACCATTTTCCGGCCCGAAAGAACGATTCCGAAGCCGCGCACCTCAGGCCCGCAGCCCGCCGTGGTAACGGGCGAGGCAGGCAACGAGATATGGACGGATAATTTTGCCAGGGTAAAGATAAAGTTCCATTGGGATCGCTACAATGCTTCGGACGAAACCTCATCCTGCTGGGTTCGGGTGATGTGGCCGCACAGCGGCCCGGAGTTTGGCCACATGTCGCTGCCGCGGGTGGGCATGGAAGTGATCGTGGACTTCGTGAATGGCGACCCGGACCGGCCCATCGTGGTGGGGCAGATGTACCGGCAGCACGAAATGCCGCCGTGGGAATTGCCGGGGCCAAACATTGCGCTGACGGGGTATCGCAGCAAGGAGCTGGGATCGATCCGCGCGAACGCGCTGGTGTTTGATGACACCAACGGCAAGATCCAGGCGCAGCTCAACAGCGATGAAGGGGATTCCGGGCTGAGGCTGGGGTATATCACGCATATTGACGGCAACCGCGGGCGCACGGTGGCGCGCGGCTATGGCGCGGAGATGCGCACCTACGGCACGGTGACGGTGCGTGCACCGGGCATTTTTCTGACCACGGAGCACAGCGATGCGACCAGCCCGGTGAAATATATGCCGGGCACGCTGGCGCGGTTAAAGAACGCGCTGGATCTTCAGCAAAGCCTGGCGCAGCTGGCAAGCCTGAACGGCGCGCAGCAGCCTTCCACGGCGGCAGCGCCGGCGGACCAGGGCGAGGCGGCGAAAACGCTTCAGGTGCAGAATGATGCCATTCAGGGGAATGCGGCGGCCTCAGCGGAAAACCCGTTCCCGGAACTGTCGCGCCCGGATGTGGTGGTATCCAGCGAGGCAGGTGTGGCGGTGACGGCGGCGGACAGTGTGCATGTGGCCACCAACGCGCATATGGCGCTGTCTGCGGTGGGGCATCTGGCGGTGGCGGTGGGGCGGTCGGTTTTTGGGAGTGTGGCAGGCGTTATTTCGCTGTTTGCGAAGGTGGGCATCAGGATTATTTCGGCGGGCAAGGTGCTGATTCAGTCGAACGATGATGAGATTGACATGATTGCGCAGAAGGTGCTGCGGCATATCAGCAAGCAGCGCATCGAGGCGTTTGCGCCGGAGATTGTGTTCAATGCGGATGGCACGCAGATCACGATGAACCGGGCGGGGGTTGAAGTCAAAACGATGGGGCAGTTCGTGGTGCACGCGGCCACGCACTCGTTCGTGGGGCCCGCTTCCCAGTCGGTGACTTCGCCGGATTTGCCGAAGGGGGCGGCGAATTTCAACGATCAATACATCGTGAAGAATGCGGTGACGGGGGATCCGGTGGGCAACATGAAGTATCAGATAAAGTACGCCACGGGCGAAACCATTTCCGGCGTGACGGGCGCGGACGGCAAGATTCCGATGCAGAACAGCCTGGATCCGGCGGGGATCATCATCAAGTTGCTGGGCAAGCAGGAATAACAACGGAGAAAAATCATGGCCAAGACAGCGAATGATGAACGCGTGGTGCCAGGGCATCCTGCACTGGATGGCACAGGCTCGGTGCACAGAACCAGCCTCACCTCTCCGAATGTCACGGGGCCGGTGGTTCTTCCTTATGACAAACGCCCGGTGATTCCCATTCTTTTTATTCCAGGGGTGATGGGCACGAGGCTGTACTCAACGAAGCAGCACAAAGTCGTCTGGGATCCGCCAAACGGCTTTTGGGAAGGACTCGGGGCAGCCTACACATATCATGGAAAAAATACCCAAGATCGCGTAACAGAGTTAGACGCGACCCAAACCGTTGTGGCTGGCAGCGTGCCTGGAAACATTGACAGCCTGAATGGCCTGAACCAGGCGCGCAAGGGCTGGAACGCCCTGTATAGCAGCAGTTACTTCCCGTTCATGGAGTATCTTGAAAAGACTCTGGACATTCGCGGCACAGGGTTGCACATGCCGCCGGAGTTCTATGTCAATCCGAAGGAATACGGCGCGCTTTCAGGCGCTGCGTTGACAGATAGCGAATACAGGTTCGCTTTGGGCGAATACCGTTATGAGGTGTGGGGCGGTGGCTATAACTGGCTGCAAAGCAACCGTGACTCCGCTGACAAACTGTGGCCCATCATCCAGAAGATTCTGGCTTATTACGAAAAAAGAAAAATCCTGAACAAGGCAGGAAAACTCATCATCGTTTCGCATTCCATGGGCGGGCTGGTGACGCGCTCGCTGTGCTCGCACCCGGAACGGGCAGCCAAAATCCTGGGGGTGCTCAGTCTGGCCCAGCCCACTGCGGGCGCACCTGCGGCGTACAAACGCATTCGCGCCGGATTTGAGGGCGCGGAATCCATCGTGCTGGGGCGCAACGCCGCTGATGTGACGGGCATTCTGGGCCGTTGTGACTCGGGCGGGCTGGAGGTATTGCCGTTCGCCAGTTATAACCAGAAGCAGCCCTGGCTCATGCTGGAAGAAGCAAAAATAGGGATGCCAAACTTGCCAAGCAGTGGCGATCCTTTCAAGGATATATACAAGAGCACCCACCCTCTGTACGCCCTGGTGCCAGACCAGAACCTGAAGTACCTGCCCTGGAATGACACTCCCACGCCAGCGGCACGCAGGAAGAAGTTTTTGCAAACAATCGAGGCTGTTAAAACGTTTCAGGAATCCATCGCAAACTTTCCCAACCTCAACAAACTCCAGACCAAGCCCCTGTATGCCGCGTGGGGCGCGGGAACTGGCGGGAAGGCTTCCACCACTTGGCGGCGGCTATACTGGAGCAAGGAATATTCTCCACCCGCAGAACAACTCTGGCGTTCTGCCAAAAATGCCATAAGCAGCAAACCGGTGCTGAAAGATGACGGTACGGGCACGGTCACGATTGGCAAACTGTCCTATTCCCTGGAGATGGAGCAATGTGCTGGCGATGGCACGGTGCCGGAAGTGTCCGGCCAGGAAGTGCAACACGCGGCCCAGGTGTCTTTTGCGCATGGCAACAAGAAAGGCAGGAATAACCAGAAGGGCACCTGGGAGCACCAGAATTGCTGCCTTGACCCGAGAATACAGTGGGTGACGATCTACAGCCTCGTCAAGATCGTGAACGCTTTCGCATCCACAGAGCTGAAGCCATGAGAAAAGCCATACCCCGCAGGCAGTTTTTGGAAATGGCAGCGGTGCTTTCCATTTTCGGTGCGGCTGCTTGTACCCGGCAGGTTAAACATCCAGTTCCCAAAGGAACCCCTATGCGTTATCAAGAGTGGAAAACTGTGTGCCTCGGAAAATACCTGGTGGATATGCCCACTGGGGTAAATCTTGAATTCAATAATTCGTTTTCATATAATGCGGGGAAATATCCGCTAAAAGAAGTCCAAGGCACAGCAGAAGACGCAAAAAGAATGGCGGAAGCAAAGGCCAATGAACTAAAGGCAAGCCCGCATGACACGAAAGGCTCGCTTTATGTTCGAAGCATTCCACTGGCTAATGGTGGCGTACTGGTACAAGGGTTTTGCTTCCCTTCCAGTGTAGATTATTATTATGTGTATCTCTATATTCCGGTGGTAACACGGGGAAAGTCCTTTGTGTATACATATCAAGGAGATGCATATCCAGATAGCGAACAACAAGACTTGCAGCAATTTTCCGCGTTTGCTGCAAGCTTTCGCCCGCTGGATGAAGGCGTCATCCCCAAGGAGCCAGGTATCTGTATTGGAGACGTTATTCTGATAAATCCTCCTGGTTCGTTCGTGGGAGACTTGTCTGTCGGATTTTCAGATCCTCATGCAACACAATTGACCATGGCCTTTGTGGTATCTCCTGCGTTTAATAAACCTGAATGGATAACCCAGATTGACGGATGGGATTATGTACATTGCACCAACCTTGGTGGAAACGGAAAATGTGAGCGTTTGCGGTCTGGAAAACATCCAGCAGGCTCCATTCAGGGTGAAGAAATTTGCCTGATTGGAAAAACAAAGAACAACAAATACCGTACCTACGATTTTCAATGGGAAAATCCAGGTAGCGAAACCATTCCCCATCTTACTTTCTCATTGTGGTATCCCGGCCCGTCAGAGGATTCCCCCGAACCCCTGCCCTTCTTCAACGACGACGAAGCCCTGGCCGTATGGGACAAGTTCGTGAATTCACTGCGGCTGCGGCCAACCGCATAAGGAGCCAGCAATGCGTATCGCAATGGGGCGATGATGATGAAGCGCCGTAAGTTCCTGATAACGACCAGTGGATTGCTGGGCATGACCGCATTTTCCGGTGTGGCGGCGTGCACACGGCAGGTAACGCACTTGGTCCCCAAAGGAACCCCAATGAGATATAAAGACTGGAAAACTGTATGCCTGGGTAGATATTTAGTGGACATGCCCACCGAAGTTACACTTAACTATGGCTATCTGTTTTCGTACAATGCAGGGCAAT
>Ga0209738_10000118_pt1 | contig 18110 bp, 27 predicted proteins | sample TergutNc150P5_FD_187289 | JGI IMG/M metagenome (GOLD analysis project Ga0209738, IMG submission 187289) | Nasutitermes corniger P5 segment gut microbial community from laboratory colony in Florida, USA - Nc150 P5 (SPAdes) (version 2) | ecosystem: Host-associated > Arthropoda: Insects >...
ACCCATTCGGCGGCAGCGGCTCCACGCTTATTGCCTGCGAGCAATTAAACCGCAAATGTTATATGATGGAACTAGACCCTATTTATTGCGATGTAATCATTAAGCGTTGGGAGCAACTAACAGGCGGCAAAGCCGAGCTATGCAAAACTCCGAAGCAAAAATCCAAGCATTGATATTGTCAAAAATAGGCAGTCGCTCCGATGTGCGGCTCTTTAGAAATTCCGTTGGCAATGGATTTTCTGGCGTTCTGCTGAAATATGAAAATGGAGTGGCAACGATAGCCAATGCCCGCCGGCAGAACTTTGGGCTATGTCCGGGGAGCGCGGATTTAATCGGATTGCAAAAAATAATCATTACCCCCGATATGGTAGGGCAAAACATCGCTAAATTTGTTAGCATTGAAGTAAAGAGTGAGCGGGGCAAGCTGCTAGAGGCACAGGCTAACTGGAAAAAAATGGTGGAGAATATGGGCGGTTATGCGGTTGTGGCTAGGGATTTGGAAGATGTGGGGATTTAAATTTCTATGTTTGAAGAATGAAAGAATCAGAATTGGAAGATTTAAAAGAAAAGGTTGCGTATGATTTGGCTGTGCGCCTTTTTAATAATTACAACCCGCCTTTAAGCGAAAAAACTACTAAGGCTATAACCGATTATTTTTTAACGCCCGATATAGATGTAAGTTTTGGGGAGGAAAATAAAGTATGTATAAAAATGACTTAATGCGCAAAATCAAAAGTAGTTTAGACCGCTCATATAAAAATGCTCTGCAAAACCCACAGCGAGAAATGCGCATAGCTATTCCACTTGGCGAAGTTAAAACAATACGGATAGAAGCGGAGATAATTGGGGGGTTAAATTTATGAACGAAATCTGCGCAATTTTATTTATTCTTTATGTAGCTTTTATATTTACTTTGGTATTATTTATTTTATTTAAAAAGCGAGACCCCGAACTAATACCAATAGCGAGGGGAAAGTATTTAACTGCGATTGGTGAAAGATTTGTAGGACTTAAAAGAGAGTTCGGGGAAAATGATAATCTTTATAGGGAAAGAATAAACGCATTTCTTAAATTTCCGAGGTTCTAAATTTATGCGTAAAAAACAAAACAAAGAATTAAAGAAATTGAAAAAAGACTTGGAGCTTATGGGTGCGGGCTTTATGCTCCTAATTGAAACCCCATTCCGAATTTTTGAAAATTTCTTAGATGCTACTGCCGAAACTTTTAAAGCGGCTTTAAATAATCCCAAAAAGCCCAAAAATTAGCCCTATCCTAGCCCTTGGGCTATGTTTGCCAGCCCAAAGCCCTAAAAGTGCCACTATAGGGCTAATTTGGCTATAAAAATAGCCCCTAGCGGTAAGGCTAGGGGCTTGAAGTTTTCGCATTTTGAATATGAAAAAAAATAATGAAACCGATTCACAACCGCGAAAACTTCCAAAATAGCTCAAATAATGGGCTATTTTAGGATAAATATATAAAATTCGGGGGATTTTGGCAAGTTTTTACGATTTTTATTAAAAAGTGTAATTATTTTTTACACTTTTACGAAAAATAATGTATATTATAGGTGTAGGGCGATGTTGCCCTGCAAAAAAAAGCGAGGTTCAAAATGGACAACCAAATCAAAAAAACAGCGGCAGAAGATTCTGTTGAGTGCCAATGCTGCGGAAAATATGTTTCCAAGCAAGATTGCGCAGGAAGCGCAGAACAGCGCGAGGGCGGTATATATATTTGTGATAATTGCTGGAAAAAGGAGGTGTAAAATGGAAAGAGAAAATAATGAATTTACCGCAGAGCAAATTGAAGAACTACGTGACAAAGTAATTCAGCTTAAAAAAGACTTTCCAATATGGATTGCAGCCGAAAAAGTTTTTGAAAATTTAACGGCTGACGAAGTTTTGGATATGGCGCAGCAGGAAGCGTACCGCTGTACTTTATGCAGGGACGAAGATTCGGAAAAATTTGACAAAATTATGGGCGATAGTGAAGATTACCCTATAACTATGTACGCGAACGAGAGCGGAAATTTTGCGGATTACAACAAAAATTTCAAAAGAAAAAATTTAGAAGAGTCGGAGGTTATGGCGTACGAACGGGATGAAGATACGGGCGATTTTATTTTGCATTTAAAAAATAACAATGTTTTAACTGGTGAGGAAGCGGCTAAAGAAATAGCTATGGGTGCTTTTGTGTATTTTATTTGTTTAAATTTAAAATTTGAAAATTACGAAGAAGAAGAAACGGAGGTGTAAAATGATTAAACAGGGTAACATTCGGCAATGGCTAGTTATCCCGGAAGTCATTGCGAAACGTATTCCTGCAAATTCAACAAAGGAGCGGAGCGGTTGGATTTTGGAAGCTATTATGCAACGTTTGGAGCGCGGTTAATCGGAATAATACTAAGGCTTTAAGCTAAAGCCTTAGTCCGCTCTTTTAAAATGGTGGCTATTTCAACAACGCATTTATCCACATTATGAACCGTATCTTGCAGCTTGAAAAATTCCTCTCGCGAGATTAAATTCTTTTCTATGTTGAAAACTCGCTCCCCGATTTCTTTTAATTGCTTTTCTTCCTCTTTATACTCATTTTTAAATTCGTCTAATGATTTGCCAACGCCCTCGGCTTTTGCATCGGCTATATTTACTTTATGCTCCAGCTCCGTAAATCTAACGTCTCTTTTTTGTCCGCGCTCCTCCGCTCTTTTTGCCTCACGCTCATCGGATTTATTTATCCAATATTTTGTGAGTGCAATCATTGAAGGTAGTGCAATAGTCATAGCTACCGTTAAGAACTGCCAAACATTATTTACATTCGCTTCCATACCAAATAAACTAGAAAATTAAAAGCCTAATATCCAAGCATTGAATAATTTTTTTTAACTAAAATGCTTTAATAATCCTAAGTAGCTCTGAACCTTCACAATGTTATTTTCCGAAAATACAGCCTTGCGGAAATTCTGCATTATTCGCTTGCCAACCATAATTCTGTTTGGGTAAATATATGCTCCCAAAAACGCAAAACCCTTAGAGCAATGCTGCAATTTTATTTTCTTCGGGCGCAATGTCAAATTTAATTCATTAGCCAAAAAATCCCTAACGCTGGAAATCGCATTCAATAAAATATCTTTGTCATTATCTACGAAAACCATATCATCTACATACCTGCCATAGCGTTTTATTTTCAAAACTCTTTTTACAAATTGGTCTAACGGATTCAAATAAACGTTTGCAAAAATTTGGCTTGTTAAATTGCCTATGGGAAGCCCGCAGTTAGCCGCTGAACCCATTAAAGATTTATCGGGCGGTAAATCATTCCACGCGCTAGGCAAGCTGCGAAATATGGCGGTTTTAATCGGGTCGTTGAAAATAATTTTATGAACCAAAAATTCTATAAGCTCGCATTTATGTTTTCTTAATCCTTCCATAGTCAATTTAAAAAGAATATCCCTATCTATTGCCATAAAGAAGCCTTTTATATCCAGCCTCAAAACCCAAGGATTACCGCATTGCTTTAAGAACCTGCTAACTCTGTTTATGCCAAACAACGTGCCTTTATTTATTCTACAGCTATAACTATCATAAATAAACTGCCTATCAAATATATTATTTATCCGGTTGTAAATAAAATGGTGAATAACCCTATCCCTAAAATCGGCAGCGATTACTTCACGCTTAACGGGGAAATCGTTTATGAAGCAAATGCCCGGTCTAAGCTCATAAGTTCTTGTTTCCAATTCCCTGCAAAGAGAAATCAATTCTATTTCTAAATTATGCTCAAACCTAAGCTGGTTCGTTGTGTTTCGTTTATTTTTCCTGGCGTCAAAATACGCCCTGTGCAGTTCGTAAAAAATGGGAGAATCTACCAAAGTAAATTCTCCCTCGCAGTCCTTGAGGCAACGCACACTAAACGAGTTCGCCTTATTATTCGTATTCCGATTAACATCACTATTATTATAGTTAAGGCGGCGGTTGTAAGCATTACTGGCATCACTAGCCGTAGAACTCCACCAGTTGCCGTTGTTGCCAACATTGTTGAACGTGCTATCGGTATTGCGGTTGCCACGATTTTGCGAAAACTTAAAGAACTCATAAAAAGACCTCTTTGGAATCTCTATGACTTATCATATACTCGCCGGAGTGTTATTCGGTGGGAGTGTTTCGCTGGACTGTGAATGGGTCGCTTTCTTGCTCCGAGTTGAAGTTAGAAACTCTGCCCGTAATAAATTTAGAAAATCCTCAATCTGCACGTTTATATGCCCCCAGCTTTTAGGCTCTATTGCGTCTAAATCTTTCAACAGCCTTATATCTATCCGCAACTTATGGGCTGTAGCGGCATATTCGGCGATTTTATTTTCGGTGCTTAAAAGTTTTACGTTGGTTGTCATTACGTGCATATTTTCCGCTAAATCGGTTGCATAGCCGCGAATCCTCGTGCCTAAATCATATTTCAATTTTCTAGGCATTTTATCGGTCACGTTGTAAATGTGCAGGCATAAATCATAAACGCATTTATAGGCTGGAAGCAAGCGATGTTCGGAATTATTTGATTTTGAAATTTCATTATTCTTTGTGCTTACTTTTGCCTTTACTACATCTGCCCACCATTGCTCGTAACCGCTAGGCTGCGGAACTTTGCTTATTACTATATGGTCTTTGGATTTTTCTATGAATATGAATCCTTTTTCTTCCGCGATTTTTTGAATAGAAGGAAGCGCATTATTCGGGAATGCTATAAACGCAATGTCTTGGGAAATTTTCTTTATGAACTTTTTGTGCGGTTGATATTTTTTTATATGGGTATGGAAAAGAAACGCGCTCTTATTCCATACTTGCCAAAAGTATTTATCGCGGATTAAATTTATGCAATTCTCCCCGCTTTCTTCTACTACTAAAATATCTTCCGTTCTCATTTTTCTCCTTGCTAAAAAACGCCCTAACTAATTCTAATAAATGTACGCACACATCTTGGCGTTGCGCCGCTTGCCTTGCGGCTGGCGGCGGTGCTTGCGCACTTAGTCCTTGAGGCAACGCACACTAAACGAGGCCGCCTTAGTATACGTACTCCGATAAACATCACTATTAGTATAGTGAAGGCGGCGGTAGTAAGCATTACTGGCACCAGTAGCCGTAGAACTCCACCAGTGGCCGTAGTTGCCAACATTGCTGAACGTGCTATCGGTATAGCGGTAGCCACCCGGTAATCCTGTGAATTGATAATCGTCTGTGCCATTCCCAGAAACCGCACCGTTCATATTCCAACCTGCGGTAGCTTTCAATTTGGTTCCACCGCCAGCCGCGCCGCCTATTGCCGTAACTAGTTCTTCCCATTCCTCATCACTGGGCAAGTGCCAACCCGGAGGCGCAACCGTCAAGGCTTCGTCATAAGTATATAACCGCCCAGCTTTTGCAAATGGCTCCGCATTGCCCGGCGTTGTTCCACTTCCGTAATAAACACCGATTGGATTTAATGGGTCGCTGCCCGCGTAATTCAAATTTTCCGCCATCCAGATTTTGCCATTGGGCATTTCCACAGTTCTGTAATTCTTGCCGTCACGCGGGTCAATAAATGCGTTTGAAATAACTATGCGTTGCCAAACGCCATTTCTTCTGCCATAAATCCTGCCGTCAATGGGTGCCTCCGGTATTATTCTACGCTCTATTTCTTCAACGCGCCTAAGAAACTCGTCGCGAGCAACTAGGGCTACACTTGGGTCAACGGTTAATTCAAATACATTAGTATCATTGACGGCAATAACAACGCGAATAACAGAAGCGGTTGCGCTGCCTTCTTCAAGCACTGGTTTATACGTTGCCGCTACAGTTGCTACCGCAATAACCCTATGCGTAGAATCTTTAATAGAAACTTCCCTTATCCAATTACCACCAATGTTTTCTGGAATAATTCCTTCGGTGACTAACCAGAAGGGATTATTCTCGTCAATAGAAATATTGTTAATGGGAATCTCTACCCATTCACGCTTTAAATCCTCCTGCCCAAACTCCGGCGTGTATTCCGCGCCATTGCCATCTCCAATACCCATAAAAGATATTTGGACTTTATCTCCGCTGTTGAATGCGTTTATGGAAACTTCCTTGCCGTAAGGCGTAAAAACACTTCTGAACCTTTGAACTTCTGCCATTATTAACACTCCTATTGTTGTGGTGGAACTTCTGAACTCATATCTGGAAAAACACTAGTTGTATATGCTGAATAAAATATAGCCCCAATTCGCTTATTAACTTTAATTTGCGTATTTACGGATTTATCGGGATAAACGTAGCTTACTATAGCCTGCTGGCTTGCCAAACCAATATATTTATCCATTTTAATTTCTATTTCTTTTGGAATTTCCGAAATTACTCTTGTTATGCCACCTAAAATACAAGCCGAGCCAATAAATAAATTAGCGTTAATAGATATTATCGCTTGTATTCTTCGCAAATGCGACCGGGCATTTTTCAAAGAGTTTATTAAATTTATTACATCGCTATAGAATTTATCCGAAACGCCTCTTTGATTTGCGTCAACAAAAACATCAAACTCGCCCGGCTGTAAAGTTGTCTCGTACTTGGTTTCCCACCATTCAATTATTTCTATAGGCATATTTAAAATTTTGCCTGCCCTCTCTATGCTCCACCTCGTGCCTAGATATTTATGCAGTTGCAACGCCGATTTTACTAGCTCGCGTTTTTCTTCAATGGTTTCTAATAAGCTATAACCATTATCATAATTTAAATTCCATTGCCACGCGATGTCGTCTAATGTTTGTTCGTCTAGTTCGTCAATGCGGGAATATATAAGCTGGTTTTTAACCCTATCATTATGCTTTTCAAACAATGTATCTAAGCATTGCGAAGCGGCTTTTATTTTCGGGTCGTCTTTTATGCTATGAGGCAATAAATCGTTAAAACTGAATTTAACCATTATCCCCCCACTCTTTTTTCTCTACCTCATAACATTTTTTGCAAAACCATTTAAAGTGAAATAGTATCATTTCGGCTTTGCGGAAATTTTTTCTACAGCATTTGCGCTTATTCACTTTCTACCCCGCCAAAAATAATTCTATCGGGATTCTCTATAAAATTCGCAACGCTACTTTTGTCAATATGGGTAAAATACAGGTTATCTAAAACTACTCTTTTTGCACCCGCTTCAAGGCACATTTTAATCAATCTATCCGGTACTATATCCCTGCCCGCTCGCTCAACCTGCCACGCTTCATAATTTTTTACGGCTTCTTTTACCCTCTCGTTTATTTCATTGAATTGCGTTGCTTGGCTGGAAGTTATGAACCATTCAATAGAATAATCCACAGGCTCGTGATTTATCGGATAAACCGCGACAAAATCCGAAAGCGGCCTATGCTGCTTTTCATTTAAAATTTCCACAACTGCTTTTATTTCCGCTCCGTCTGCATCGGGAATAACCCCGCCTTTAAGCATTACAAATACATTTATTACTACGGGCAATGGGGAAACTACAGACACATCGCTTATATTACCGTGCGCCGTCAAAGCCCAATATTCATAGCTTAGGGTGCTGCCCGCCGTTGAAAACATTGCTGGGGCTAAATGTATTCGCTGGCGGAAACTTTCATCGTCCTCCACGTTGCTGCCGCCTGTTGTCAATTCTGTATTTTCAACGGCTGTTATGCCGGGAACTAAATCCACTAATTTGCTTATTTCGCCTATTGCTATTCCGTTGCCTTCAATTCCATAAGTTAGGCTGGTTGCCGCTATTTTTCCGCATAGCTCCCCCGCTGGAATAATCAAAATAGAATCGGTTGCAAAAAATATTTTTCCGTCTGCGGTGGCGCGGGTTCCCTGCGGAATGGTTGTATTAACGTTCCTTGCCTCTTGCAAGGAAAATTTTAGCGTTGTTTTTGTTGGAAATTCGTCAAGCCTAAAGACGTGCAGGAACGCCCCCAAATGGTCTAAAAATACACCCTTGGAATATCTTAATAAATTCATTTTATTTTTATAGTCTAGTTCCGCGTTCTGCTGGGCTATGATAACCGCGAGTGTTCCTAAAAATAATCTTACCGGGTCTGCGGGATAGAGGGTTGTGTTTGTTATCCCCTCGTAAAAAGTAATTACGCTCTTTTCAACCTCGGCTGTGTTCATTTCCAAAAATACAGCATCGGGCAACGTATAGAATCTTAGGCTTTTAAGCTCTGTTTGCATAAAATTTGCAATAGCTGAAATAACCGAATTATTTACGTTAATCCCTACATTGCTTAAAGCATTTCCCAGCGCATTTTCAAATTTTGTATCAATGGCCATAAAATCTCCTACAATAAAACTCCCTCGCGAATATGCCCGACAACTTTCGGAATAAGTCTGCCATCGCCCGCCTCGCTAGGCTCCAATGTAATAGCCGTTACTTTAAATCGCGGTTCTTGTTTCTCTATTTCCAAAGTAACATCGGCAATCATACTAGCGGCCACCGAATTTATGGGCGCGTCTATTATTTCTGGATTTATACCAAACGTTCTGTTTAAAAATACTTCGCCGCGCCACGTGCCTAAAATTGTCTTTACATTCTGCATAATAGCGCGTACGCCTGTCGCGCCTATTTCAATTTCCGTTAATGGCTTGCCTAGTATTTCATAATCCATATTAAAGTACCATAGCTCTAAGTTTTTTTACCGCTTCCGTTGGTGTGCCCGGTAATTTCTCCGGGCCGCCCAATCCAGTCGCGCCCCTATTCAATTCGTCTGCCCTCATTTTCATTTGTGCCTCCGTTGGAATACTCTCTACATATTCTTTTAATTTTAAATTCACAATCATAATAATAGGCCTGTTTTGGTGCCAATGCGTTGTCTCGCTATCCACATCTTGAAGTAAAAAATTCCCTTGAAATTTGCCTTCAAGAAAAATAGGCTGCTGTTTTCCCGAAGCTGCCATACTTTCTAAATTCTCAACTTCAATCAATGGCTCAACTCCCAGACCACCGTGCAAAACTATTTCAAATTCTTTTTCGTCCAATGCCATTCCTGTAAATTCCGAAACAGGCTTGCTGTAAAGAACTTGATGCTCTGCATATTGCGCCTTTGTTTTGCGTTTTATGTTTTTAAATGTTCGCACAGACAGGCCGCTTGCCATAAATAGAATTTGTTTTTTCTTATCTCCTATGAATCCTGTAAATGGCAAAATAGAGCTAATTTTCGCAATCGCTATGTCTTTTATGTTGTTTAATAAATTGCTTGCGGTGTTTGAGGCACTCGTTAAATCTATTGAACTTGTTATGCTTCCAATCACGCTATTTTCCCATCGCTTAAAGTTCCTGTTGCCATTCCTGTTACCGGGCCATTGGGTGCCGCCAACCCTGTGCCTGCAACGGTTATATTGCTGCTGGTTATTACTCCATTCTCTTTTAATTCGTCTATAATTCCATCGCAGTAAGCCTTTGTCAATTTCTTTAGCAAGGCTGTATCTTCTGCCGCTAACTTCACATCTTGAAGGTTCTTTACGATTCGGTCGCTCATACTATCCGCGTCTAATGCCATAATTAAAATTCTCCTATAATGCCGTTTTGGTTGTGCTTGAAGGTAATAGGTGAAATATTCCGTACGCGGGGCAAGGGCTTTTTTCGTGAAGAACTTTCACGCTCGCGGCGGTGCCTAAATTCACATCTCCACTATCCACATTGACTATTTTGGCTTTTACATTTGCGTTGCCTTTACATTCTAAATTTATATCCCCTTTGATTTCTATATTTTCGCTTCCGCTGATTTTTGTCGTTTTGTTTTTTTCAACACTCAAATCTACATTACCGTTTACGGAAATTTTTGCATTGCCTTCCAATGATAATTCTAATTCTCTATCATTATCCGTTTTTGCAATATGAATTTTTATATCCCCATTTGAGGTAATATCTGAATCGCCGTCAATTATTGCGGTTAAATTTCCTCCAATATCCTCATTTTTTGCAATATGAATTTTTGCATCGTTATTTAATTTAATGTCCGATTTGCCGTCAATTATTATATTTAGGTTTGCCTCTGCTTCTTCGCTTTTTGCCAAAAATACAGAAGTATCTCCATTTACTTTTATATCCAATTTATGCGCAGTTCTATCGTATTCAAACCTAGTTTTATCCTCAAATTCTTTAACATATTTGCCCTCGCAATTTTCGGGGGGCAAATCCCTTTCATTGAATACCGCGCCTAAAATAAAACCAGCCTCCGCTCCGTTTCCCAAAAATATGCAAAGCACCAATTCGCCAATGTCGGGCATCCAGTATTCTTTATCCTTGTGGGTTTTATGCTGCAATATTTGAAGTTCCCCGCTTACCATAGGCTTGCCTTCCGCGTTTGTTGTATCTGGAAATTCCACGCGAGCGGTACGGAGTTTTGTGTTGCAAACTTTCCCTATTCGCAATAAATCCCTAAACATTGCCGCCGTTTCTTTATCCATTCAATACCCCAATATCCCTCTAATTTCCACGCTTGTATTATACCCCGATGATTTGCTCCACTCGTGCGTAACTTCTTCTAAGCTCCAAACAACGCTATCCCATATTCCAAAACCTTCTAATTCTATATTCATTCCTGCGAATAAATCGGGTCGCCCCATAAAACTTAAAGAGCCTTGCATCATTTGCATATTTTCATTTCGCAACGCCGCTTTCGCCACCGCTTCCGCTTCTGCTAGACTTTTGCAGCGTTTGTTTATTTTTAAAACATTGCCGACTTCGGGGTCTTTGATTTCCGGTTCTTTGTCCTTAGGCTCGGAAGGGGAAATTTTTACAGACATAGGAAGCCTAGTTTGCGCCTCGCCCTTGCGGTCGCCTTGAATCCAAGTATCATATTTATCTTTTTCCTTTTTCTCCTTTTTTTTGCCGCCCTTAACCCCGCTCACTCCGTCCGGGTAAAATAAATAAGTAAGCATTTCGGTTGTTTCGGGGTCTAAAAACATAACCTCGCAGGCCGCGTATATTCCCGAACTATTCGCGTTTAGGTCGTACGACTGAACGCCATCGCCCGACATTCTTATTTTTTTCTCCGGCTTCTTTTTGTCAAATTCCGCAGCGTTGAAAATAACAAACCATTCATTAGTAATTTTGAATGTTAATCCAGCATACTCGCAAATTTTACGCAAACAAGATAAATCACTTTCGCTCTTTTGCTCCCACCTTTCAATTATCGGGTTGTAATCCGAATACCATTTCAATTCAAAACCATTTATTAAAGCTAAATCTCCTGCAATAGTTTTAATACTCACGTTTTCCCAAGCGATAGTATTTTCCTGCCACCTTACCCCGCTTGTTATTCCAACCGAAACACCGGAAACGCTGAATGTGCTTGGAAGCCCCGAACTTCTTAAATCGTCTATCTCAAACTTGCCGCAATTCCTTTTTAAAAAATCCCCTTGATTAAACCAATCGGTCACGCTTATTTCCGCTGCAAATTTCGCACCGCGCTTGGGAAACCAGCCATTGCGCCAAAGCCCCTCCACATCTTGAAACACAACGCTTATTTCGTCCATTTTGTCAGAACTTGCCCTATCCACATATTTAAATGATTCTACAAAAATCCCGACTTCTTTTGAAATATCCTTGCTCTCATATTTTAGTTGCAAATTGAATTTACGCGCTCCCATTTTAACTATCCTCCCAAGGCGGGCGCGGCTGGTTCGTTTTGCCCTTCGGAGTTGGGGGAATAATCAATTTCAAACCTGCGGGCAAATAAAGCATTTCCATATATGCGGGGTTTGCCTCCAAAACTATATATGCGAGCTTTTCGGAGCCGTAAATATCTAGCGCGAGTTTATCCCACGTGTCGCCTTGCGTTGTTTCGTATTCCCAAACTATCACGCCATAGCCACCCGCGAGGCATTATGCTCCCGCTCTTTAATCCAGCGTTCAAATTGACCCTTTGCATTATTCAACGCCTCGCTAATTGCCGCTTTTATATCTACTGCATTACCGCCCCCATTAACGGTAATGTTCGGGGAAAATGTAAAATTAGATGTGTTTGTATTCGCTTTTGAATTGTTGTAATTATTGGTTATTTTTGAAAGTTGCTCTATAGGCTGGGATTCCTTTGGTTCCTGCGGCGCGTTGCGCATTGGCTCTACCATAGGCGCGGCCTGTTGAATTGGCTGCAACTGCGGTGCTACCTGCTGCATTATTTCCATAGCCCTGCTTGGTTTTGAAAGCGGAACGATAGCCTCCGGGCCATCTTCCCCAACCATTGCAAATTGTGGCTTCGTAACTATCCCGCCCTCGGCAAATGGCATAATGCCACTAACCGCGTTTTTAATGCCACCTACGGCATTTTTAATGGGTGCGGGTATCAAATTACCAACCGCCTCTTTAACCGCCCCTGCCGCCCCTAATATGCCGTTTAATATGCCGTCTATAAGCCCCTTAATCCAGCTTTTGCCTATCCCTAGCAAATCTATACCAAAAATGGCATTTATCGCATCGTTTAAAAGCGCGGCGGGGTGGAACTCTTTTATTATTTGAACTATTCCGTTTAAAAATCCATCGCTGAACGCGGCTTTTATATTGTCTATTTTTTCGGAGAAAAACCCGACAATGCCACCAAAAATATCTTTAATGAAATCAATAGCCTCCCAAAAGGTTTCTGTAAATTCATTAAAAGTTTGTATTGCGCCATCAATGACTAAATTCCAAGAATCTAAAACCCAGTTTAAAAACCCGTCAAAAAAAGATTTAACCACGCCGCAACATCGCATAAATTCATCTGCGGCTGCTGCCGCCCCCGCTTTTATCTTATCCCAATTTTTATACAGCAAAGTTAACGCTCCTATAATTAGCGTAATCGCAAGTATCCAAGGATTTGCTTTAGCAAGCATAAAAAACCATTTAATTATACCGCCAATCATTTTAAAATGGCCAATTATCGTGCCGAATTTCATAGCCGTAAGCAATGGCGCAACCGCACCGAGTGCTTTTACGAAATGAATAGTCGCGCCCGCCGCTTGAAATGTATGCCCTACAAGTTTTAGCATACTGAGCATACTGTACGCTTTTGCGGTTTTCTTTACCGTTGATTCCCACCCTCCCATTGATTGCGCTATTCCGTCTATTGCCTTTGCAAAACTCAAAACGGAATCTTTCGCTCCTATCAAAAATTCTTTTATCTCTGGAATATGATTTTTAAATTTCTCAATAATTTCTGCAGCCTTTAATCCTATCCATTCTCTATTTGCCACTATCCATTCCGTAAATACTTTATTCAATTCCGTAAGCGGAGCGTGTAAATGCTTTCCGACAACTATTCCCACGCCTTTCAATGCCCCTTTTAAAGTTGTCATTGAATCCATAAATCCGGTCGCCCGCATACCTTCCTCGTCATTAAAGACGATTCCTAATTTTTCTGCTTCACTTCGGAGTTTATTTATTTCCGCGCTCCCTTGCTCCATTAGCGGCACCATTTCCGAACCGCTTTTTCCAAATAATGCCATCGCTAAATCGGCTTTGTAAATCCCCTCTGGCATTTTTGCAAACATATCCGAGGCTTCCAAAAAAATCTGATTCGTGCTTTTTAATTTACCCCCAGCATCATAAATATTAACGCCCGCACGTTTAAAGGCTAGTTGCGCCTCTTTGTTCCCTTGAACCGCGTGGGAAATGTTTATATTCAATTTTTTTAGCGATGTGGATAATGTTTCTTGTGAAACGTTGCTAAGTTCAGCGGCGTACGCTAATTTGCTGTATTCTTGCGTTGTCATTCCTATTTTTTTTGCCGCCTTTACTGCATCATCGCCAAATTTTGCGGTCGCGGCAGAAAGTCCATAAACTGCCGCGCCCGCTGCCATTCCTACCTTCGCTATGGTCTTTACCGGGCCTAGAATATCGTTTGCAACCTTGCCCCAAGCCGCGCTCATATTTGCCGAGGCTTTATTGAAATCCTGCATTTTTTCTTTAAGCTCATTCAACGCTTTATTTCTCGCTGCCTTATCTTGGAATCCCTGCATTTCGGCATCTAGTTTTTTGACTTCGGCAATGGCTTTATTTAATGAAGGGTCTAGCTGCGCTCCAACTTGAAACGCTAAACTCATTATTTTCTTCATATCAGCCATTGGAATTTCTCTCACTCTTTAAAACGTCTGTGACTACTTTCGCCCAGTCCTCTAATCTGTCAATAGGCAGTTCCAAAAAAGAATTTATCGGGGTGTATGTTGCTCGCGACAGGCGAACTACAGCCTCCATTAAAGCCCTTTCATTTTTGAAACCGCACCTAGTAAAAAAGTTTGCGCCGCCACAGTTAGCGCGGTGCAATCCTCAAAGGAAAATTCGCGCAATTCGTTATATGTTATCCCCGCCGCTCGTGCCACAAAGTGCATAAGGTAAGTTTTTGAAAACTCATTCATAAGAGAATTTGGGGAGGTTGAACCCGGGAGCGCGGCGATTTGCTCCATATCCTTTCCTTTCAATTTGAAATTCAAGTGGAGTTCTGTATAGGTTTTGTCCGCTACTGTAACTGGCTCTATCAATTTATAGTATTTCAAATTTTTTAAATCAAAATCGGATTCTAAAATTTCGTCAGGCGTTGAAATTTTTTTTTCCTCTTTTGGTTCTGCTTTTGGCATTTCTTCGGGTAAAGAATTTTCGGACTTTTCTTCGCTCATATATCCTCCTATGAATTATCTGCCTATGAGTTTTTTTACATTTGAGAGTACATCTTTACCATTAACTCTATAGATGTAATTAAAAATATCTATTTCAAGAATTTCCTTGCCATCGTAAATTTCCTTGAAATAAACTATGTTAAATTCCGTTTCGCGGTTTTGTAATTGCGCAACTCCCGTTGTCCCGGGCTTAATGCTTTTTGGCATAGCCTTCCAAACGATTTTATGCTGCTTCTCAATTATTTTACTAGCATCTGTATTTTGAACGGCTATCCAAAATTCTAAATGGTGGTATTCTTGGCTTAGTATTTTCGCGGCATCTTCCGAGACTGTGCGAAATTTTAAAGTGCCTGTCATATCTTGAACGTGACCAGTAACGGGCACCGATGTTGTGCCAGATATTCCCGCGCCCTCTACATCAACAGTTTTCGCTGCTATATCCGGCTGGGTTACTTCTACGGTTCCTAATAGGGTTCTGCCGTCAAGATATACCGCGTAGTCTATTTGTGTTTCCGATGTTACTCCCATAAATCCTCCTATCCGAATAGAGCCTGTAAAAATGAGGGGTCGTATTCAAGCAAAAATTCCATATCCTCATTTGGCGGTGCCAACCCAATCGGAATATGAAATTTGATTATTCCGTTCATTATGTCCAGCAAATTATTTTCGCTTTCTCTAAATTCTATGCGCCCGCCTAGTATCACGCCTAGAGCTTGCATAGAGTTTAGATTTATTTGCTCGCTGCTGAGAACCGTTTGAACCTGCCGCAGATTTATCGGGAAATCTATTTTTTGAATCCAAGTTAAAATTAGCTGGTTGCTGTACCAAGCAAAAAAGCGGCGGTGCGTTAAGAAATTGTCTTTCGGGTCTGTGACTGCGGGGAATGCAGCGGTTCTATTTCCCCATAGTTTCCAGCCCCCTACAAAATTAAGCGCGGTTGTTATGCCGTTAGCATTTAAATAATTAGCTTGCGTTAAACTTAATGATACTTCTTTATCATTTACAATCATTGCCTGCATTTGTAAATTTTTGTTAGATGGGCTTGCAAACGGAATGCCATTATTTTGTCCATCTACATCGGCTAATAACCCAGCAACGTATGTGCTTAAATGTAAAAGGCGGTCGCCAAATTTCGGTCTGCCCCAGCAAAGAAATAAATCCTTTGAAACTAGGCTATTATCGTTTTTATATTTTGGAACCTTAGTGTAATGCGTGGCGCGGCTTGTAGGAATATCTGCAATAGCCATTCCTGCATTGAAAACGCTATTTATATTTTGCGTTTTAATTGCCAATATAGCTGCAACGCTTGGGTCTTCGCTAAATATGGGTGCAATTAGAACGGTTGGAATTATTCTGGAATTTGGGAACGCAATTTCAACTAATTCTAGGCCTGTTGTTTTTTCTGTGGAAATATCAAAGCCGCCTATTACATCGGCGGTCGTTACCATTTCGGGGGCTGCGCGGGTATAGCTTGTTGTTATATTCGCGCCCGGCGTTAGTAATGCGTTGGACAAAGAACTTCCGTCAATTACTGTAATAATTCCCAAATCCTTATTTAATCTGTAATCGGTTCCCTCTACAAAATTTGTAGAGCCGTTTGAGGTTAATACGAAATTTCCCATTATGTCGGAATTTGCCAAAATTGCTTGAATAATTCCCTCATTATTCACAAAATTGACACGCTCGCTAGATACATTCTTTTTATGTATTTCGGGGTCAAACAAATTCACGAAAAAAACAGGAGCCGATTTATGCAGCACAAAATGAATAAATGCGGTTTCACTAAGCCCCCATTTTTCAAAATCGTCTCTCGCGTGGTCTATACCCATATATCTAGCGGCTTCTTCGGGTGTGAAAAATAAAGCAACGCTTCCCGGTAAAACATCTTCTCTTTGCTCTGGAGTAAGTCTATGAATGGGGGCGCAGCCCCACGCCATTGTTACTGCACTCGGTACATTCGCGGGAGGAATTAGGGCGGTCGGAACTTGCGAGGTTCTTACACCGTGGAAAAATTGTGCCATAATTATTTACCTCTCTTTCTAGTTTTACGTTCAATATAACCCCTTGAAACTTTCATTTTTGTAGAGGATAAATCAGAATCCCTATTCATTAGTTCGGTCATTGCTTTTGGGGCATCGCCAATAGGAATAAACAGCTTTGCAAAATCCGAATCCTTTTCCATTCGTTCTTTTACATTATCGGGTAATCCGTTGGAGTATATTGCCCCGTACTGAATTTGAAAATCGCCTTCAACCATTGCCGGGCCAATATATATAACTGCCTTTGTTTCAACCTGCGGAGCGGTTGGGCGTGGCGGCGTGGAATGAGACTTGTCTTTTTTGGATTCTTCGCTCATAATTTCTCCTCTGCATCTATGGTTCCAATGGGGCGCGGAAATTTCAACGCCTCCGATTCAAATGTTGCTGTAACGGCTGCGCCGTAAAATGGGTGGTCTTGCAGGCCTGCCTCATAAACTCCCTGCTCTTTAGTTAGTCCTACCTTCCATTCAATTTCTTTATGTATTGTGAAAAAATTATTGTTCCAGAAACGTTTTGAAACTAGGGTTTGCAAAACTCCGTCAATCATATTTGTTATGAGATTATATCCGGCTTCCGTCTCGCTTGATTCTTCGTCAGTCCAAACGCAACATACAAGTCCAATTCTTATCTCGTGTACGTCTGCATTCGTTCCATTTTTCTTTCCCTGCGTACCTTCCCAAGGGCGCACTATGATAAATGGCGGCTTATCGCTCTTTATGGATTTTTTAGGCGGTAAATGCCCTATTACTATATTAGGGGCTGTGAATTTTTTAGAATTATTTTCGGAATTATTTTCATTAGGAACTGGAAATGATTTACTTTCAAAAAAAATTTCTAGTTCTTTTTGTATATCTTTCAATAATAGAAATGTGGCCGCGCTCATTTTGCCCCCATAGCTGCAAGGCGTTTATCGCATTCCTTAATAAATTCATTTTCAAATACTTCTTGGGTAAATTCCTGCAATAACTTTGGGGCATCGGTTAATTTAGATTTTGACATAGACGCAAAACTAGCTGAGGACAAGTGTCTTGTCGCCTCGCGTATTATTCCGTCTTTCGTCTTTATTTTTTTCCCTCTAATTCTTTCATAAATTCCAACGCTCCTTCCTGTCATATTTGAAATAAATGAATGTCTAAATTTATGTGACGTGCCTCTAATACTAACAGTAACTCCACCAGAAGTTTTACCGCCCATTATATCTCTACGGCTTACACTTTCAAAACCTAAAAGTGGAATTTTATTACCTCTTAAATATAGCTCTGCTGATGTCCTTCCTTTTTCTGCTGAGGCTTTTAGTATTCGCGATTCTTTTATTCTTTCATTTCCTTTTTCTACTTGCCATTTTAGAGGGACAATTTTTTTAGATTTTGACTGTAATGCTCCGGTAGCTCTGTAAATGGCAAGTTCTAAAACTTCTTGAAACATTTTTGGTGCTTGCTGTAAAAATAATTTAACAGAATTATTCTCT
>Ga0209738_10000119_pt1 | contig 18029 bp, 16 predicted proteins | sample TergutNc150P5_FD_187289 | JGI IMG/M metagenome (GOLD analysis project Ga0209738, IMG submission 187289) | Nasutitermes corniger P5 segment gut microbial community from laboratory colony in Florida, USA - Nc150 P5 (SPAdes) (version 2) | ecosystem: Host-associated > Arthropoda: Insects >...
ATCCGCGGCCTCTTGTGTCGTCAGCCGGGTACCGCGTGGGACGATCGTGACGCCGTTGCCGGCGGCGAGGGTGGCGCCGACGAAGCGGAGCACCTCGAAGAGGGTGGGCGGCAGTTCGTAGGTGTCGCCGGACGCTGAGACGAGCGTGGTGTGCCCCGTTCGTTGCATGTCGGCCTGCAGCCGATCAAACAAGGCACGGGTGCTATCGAGCTCATCGTCGTCGGGCAGATACGTCTTCTGCCTTGTGGTTGCAGTTTTGCCATGTCGACTGATGCTCCCGGGGCTACTCATGGCAACATCCTATCCGAAATATCCGAAAGTGTTCGGGCAGGTCTGGTTGCCGCCACCTTGGTCCGCTGACGACAGGCGCGCGTGGTCGACAAGGCGACCGCACAGTTGCTGCGTTTCGCTGCCACGATGGACACGCAGTCGGCGGGTGAGGCAGTGTTTCTCGTGGTCGTGACGGTCGCGGGCTACGCCTACGTGCGGCCCGATGGCGTCTTGGCCATCCCGCTCGGCCTGCTGGGTGCCCAAGTACCGGGATCGGGCCGTCCGGCGCCCGCCGGGCGGGACTTTTCGGCTTCGGGACGCCCGAAAACGGCATCGCAGGGGCGTTTCTGAGGCTTGAGGGTCCGGTTTGTCCCAACTTTTGCCGAATAATGCCTATGTGGCATAGCTATCTGCTGCCGCGCCTGTCCCAACGGCCGCGCTGGGGACCGCTCGTGCGCAGACGCAGGGGTGTCGTCTTGCCAGGTCGCCGCCGTGGCTTCGAGCCTCTCGTGCCGAAGTCATGAGCGGTTGGGGCGGCAGTCCCTCGCCCGGCACAGCTCACCGGCCGCGCCCGGATGGATATGGGAGAGCTCCAACCCGGCGCGCCAGCTGTCGCGACGGGCGCACGGGTGTGTCCGTTGGAGTGCCGCAGCGGGGCTCGCTGTCTGGCTCGCATCGGTCATGAGGTAAACTCGACAAGGCCGTGCCGACCGGAGCGAGTGGCTGATGAGGACCGCTTGGGATGCACGCATTGTCGGCTTCACAAGGGAGAAGTAGTGGCTGCAGACCTATTTGACCGGCTTGTCAGCAAGCAGGCCGCGCTCGCTGTTGTTGGTCTTGGCTATGTGGGTATGCCGATCGCGGTAGCTTTCGCGCGGCATGTGAATGTGATCGGATTTGACACGAATGCCGCGAAGGTCGGCCTGTACAAATCGGGTGTTGACCCCACGGGCGAGGTGGGCGACGATGCGGTGCGCGGCACTACTGTCGAGTTCACGGCAGATGAATCGCGTCTGCAGGATGCCAGATTCCACATTATCGCGGTGCCGACGCCCATCCATCCCGATCACACCCCGGATCTGACGCCACTGGAAAGCGCGAGCCGCGTGGTCGGGCGCAATCTCACCGCGGGCAGTGTCGTGGTCTATGAATCCACCGTCTATCCCGGTACCACCGAAGAGGTGTGCGTCCCGATCCTAGAACAGGAGTCGGGGCTGCAATGTGGCGTTGACTTTCATGTGGGATATTCGCCTGAGCGCATCAACCCAGGCGACAGGCAACACCGGCTAGCGACGATCGTGAAGGTCGTCTCGGGCATGGATGCCGACACCTTGGACACGGTGGCGGATGTGTACGCGCTTGTTGCCGAGGCGGGCGTGCACCGGGCGCCGAGTATCAAGGTCGCTGAAGCGGCTAAGGTGATTGAGAACAGCCAGCGCGACATCAACATCGCGTTCATGAATGAGCTGTCGATGATCTTCAACAAGATGGGGATCGACACGCACGATGTGCTCGACGCGGCTGGCACCAAGTGGAACTTCCTCAGGTTTGAGCCTGGCCTGGTCGGTGGTCACTGCATCGGTGTGGATCCGTACTACCTCACCTACAAGGCTGAGCAGGTCGGCTACCACAGCGAGGTGATTCTCAGCGGGCGCCATGTCAACGACAGCATGGGCAAGTATGTCGCTCAGAACACCGTGAAGCAGCTGATTGCGGCAGGCTCGCCCGTCAAGGGTGCCAAGGTGGCCATTCTCGGCTTTACGTTCAAGGAGGACTGTCCCGACACCCGCAACAGCAAGGTGATGGACATCGTCGCTGAACTGCGGGAGTTCGGCATCGAACCGCTGGTCGTCGATCCGGTCGCCGACCGTGCCGAAACCCAGCGTGAGTACGGCATACACCTTCTCGACCTGCGAGACATTCGTGGGGCCGACGCGGTCATCGTGGCCGTTGCGCATGCGGCGTTCCGACGCATGGGGTCCGGCGACGTGCAGGACTTGTTCGGGGAGAGGCCTGACGACCAGAAGGTCCTGGTCGATGTGAAGGGAATCCTCGACCGGGCTGAATTCGTTGGCCGCGGGTATCGCTACTGGAGGCTGTGAGATGAACTGGAAAGATCTGCAATTCCCGGAGGGTGTGACCTTCCTCGTTACTGGGGGTGCTGGGTTCATTGGCTCGAACCTGTGCGAGGCGCTGCTTGGTATGGGGCTGAGGGTCCGTTGCCTGGACGATCTGTCGACCGGGTTCGAGCACAACATTGCGCCGTTCCTGGACAACGATCGTTTCGAGTTCATCCGCGGCGACATCCGCGACTACGACATGTGTGTCAAGGCCGTGGCCGGTGTCGCGTACGTGCTGCACCAGGCAGCGTGGGGCAGTGTGCCTCGCTCCATCGAGATGCCGTTGGCCTACTGCGTGAACAATGTGGTGGGCACGGTGAATCTGTTGGAGGCCTGCCGTGTCGAGGGTGTGAAGCGGTTCGTCTACGCATCGAGTTCATCGGTGTATGGCGACGAGCCGACCCTGCCGAAGGTCGAGGGTCGTGAGGGAAACGTGTTGTCGCCCTATGCGGCCAGCAAGGCCTGTGATGAGCTGTTCGCGGGCCAGTACACCAGGCACTATGGCGTCGAGACGTTCGGGCTCCGGTACTTCAACGTGTTCGGCCGCCGTCAGGACCCGGATGGTGCGTATGCGGCAGTCATCCCGAAGTTCATCAAGCTGCTGCTGGCCGACGAGGCGCCCACCATTAACGGCGATGGCCTGCAGAGCCGTGACTTCACGTACATCGACAACGTCATCGACGCCAATCTGAAGGCTTGTCTCGCTCCTGCCGCCGGCGCGGGGCAGGCGTACAACGTGGCCTTCGGGGGCGAGCAGTCGCTCCTGGAGGTCTATCGCGTTCTGTGCGAGGCACTGGGTAAAGACATCGCTCCACACTTCGGGCCAGACCGTGCTGGAGACGTGAAGCACAGCAACGCGGACATCTCCAAGACGAAGGCGTCCCTTGCCTACGATCCCCAGGTCGACTTCGCAGCTGGCATTGCTCTCGCCATCGACTGGTACCGCGCGAACTTGTAGGGGCTCTGGGTGCGTCAAGCCAGCCGCGCGTGCTCAGGAAACGCGCTCGAAGGTGATGTTGGCTTGCCGATGCAGGGTAGACTAATTTCGACAGCATGACACTGACGCTGTGGTGACCTGGCTCTGATGTACCAAGATGAGGGTGGCAGTGAAACGAGGGAAGACAAGAGGTCGGTGCACCAACGCTTGCGACCGCTCCCTTTTGTATGGCATCACGATGGGCGGAAGTGCGGAGCACCTGCTTAAGGGGCAGTTGCGCTGGATGGCCAACCGATATCGTGTCAGTCTTGTTTGCAATCCTGACGATGCGGCGAGGCGTGCTGCGGCACACGAGGGTGTACCGCTTTACGGGATTCCTATGCGACGTGAACCGTCAATTGGTTCTGACTTGAAGGCGCTCGTCTCGTGGATTCGACTCCTTCGTTCCATGTCGCCAGATATCGTAAATGTGAGCACTCCTAAAGCAGCTCTCCTGGGTGGCTTGGCAGCGTGGTTTTTGCGCATCAAACGTCGGATCTATGTAGTGCGCGGATTGCGCTTCGAGAGCGCCACAGGCATCCGCAGACGTCTGTTGAAGAGCATTGAGGTCGTATCGATGTGGTTGGCGACCGATATCATCTTCGTGAGTCACTCAGCGGCCCTGGCAGCACGGCGCGAGCGCCTAATTCGGGCGCGAACTGCCTGGGTAATTGGTTCAGGCAGTAGCAACGGAGTGGACTCGGTCGCGCTTGCGGCCAGTCTGGCTCACGTGGACCCACTGAGAGTTCGCAGTGCGTGGGGTATTGCCCCAGAATGCATCGTCGTCGGATATATCGGAAGAATCACGCCTGATAAGGGTGTGAGCACACTCGTCGACGCCATGAAAGATCCGCGCTTGCCGACCAATGTGGTGCTGGTCGCAATAGGGGCCATTGAGGATCACAATCTTGAGTTGAAGCTTCGCAGTCTTGGGACACGTGCCGTGGTCTTACCGCCGGTTGCGGACATTTCGCCCATCCTTAGAGGTATCGACATCCTTTGTCTGCCGACGCTCCGTGAGGGGTTCCCCAATGTTGTCCTGGAGGCAGCCTGCGCAGGGGTGCCTGCGATCACAACTCGGGCTACAGGTGCCGTGGATTCGGTCCTTGACGATGAGACCGGTCTTCTCTTCGATGTAGGAGATGTGAACGCGCTTGTTGATGCCATCACGCGTCTCACAACATCATCAGCCGCACGCACCCGACTTGGAGAGGCGGCGAAGCGTCGGGCCCAGTCAGAATTCCGTCCGGAGCGGATTTGGTCGGCGCTTGCTGACCTGATGGACCATCAGTATTCACGTGATCTACATCCTGTTTAGCGAACTTCTCCGAAGAGGGCAAGAGCCGGCCGACATCAGAACCACACCTGTTCGAACCCCCGGAACAGGACACCCCTCTGTGAGACCGATGGGTCGGCCACGAGTCAGCGCGGTGGTTGCTCGGGTGCAAGACAGACTCCGAACGGGGCGTGGTAACCCACGACAGCGCCCCTCCGGGTAGAGTAGCAAGTCAGTCGCTGAAGGGCCCCTGCGCCGCGGGCGGCATCGTGCTCGGGCTCGTGCAGATGTCGATGTGGTCCGGGATGGGCAGCAGGTGAAGCGCGGATGCGGATTGACGTAGACCGACAACTAGGAGAATGAGGAGGCGTTTCCCTATGGCGCACGGTGGTACCTGTGGGCGATCCAACGAGTCTGAACAGGTGGATGTGTACTCGCGATATTCTCGCCTAGCCGGTAGTACGCGCGTCCGCCTGTATGACTGGTTGGACTACCTGCGGGTGATGTATAGGGAACACTCCTATGTTCCAGCGCCGACCAACAGCCCAGATGCGCTGCGCGCGCACTGGCGCGATGTTGTCAAGAGTGAAGCCCAATTAAGGTGGCCTTCAAGCAATCGCCGGCGAGTATTGATGGGGCGTGGTGTGACGCCCTTCGGACACGGCGGGCCAGAGGAGAATATCCTAAACCGTGCGGATTGGTCCGTCTTCGACTTCGATGACGCTATCTATCTTCCTAGCTCCGGATCCTTAGGGATGCTGAGTCGCCCCGACCAGAAATTCATGCGGTGTGTGACTGCGGCTGATGCCGTCATTGCGGGCAACGACGTGCTGGCAGACCATGCGAGCAGTTACTCCGACAATGTCGTCGTAATTCCGTCATGCGTGGAACCCTCGCAATACGTTGAAAAAACCACCTGGGACATTGCGAAGACTCCTCGGCTGATTTGGATTGGATCGCGGAGCTCTGAACGGTTCCTCGTGGACATTACCGCGTCGCTGTGGCGTGTTCACCAGTTGACCGGAGCTGAGCTCATACTACTGTCCTCGCCGGCAACGAATGTTGAGCTTTGTGAAATCGGTCCAATGATCAGAAGAGTCCCATGGAATGAAAGAAACTTCGCAAAAGTGCTCGCATCAGCGGACATAGCGGTTGCTCCGCTTCGCGATGGGCCCTGGGAACGAGGGAAATGCGCCTACAAGTTGCTTCAGTATGCTGCAACAGGTTTGCCTATTGCGGGGTCGCCTATTGGGGCAAACCGTGCTGCAATGCACGCATTCGGCGGTGTTTCCGTGGAGGGCGACGATTGGGCAGGTGCGCTGGTTGCGTTGATTAACGCGTCCAGCAGTCAGCGAAAGGCGATGGGGCAGCGTGGAGTGGCCGGAGTCAAGGAACAGTACTCATTCACGCGATGGGGACCGGTTTGGCGCGCAACCTTGAAACTGGCCGGCAGTTAGGCTGCGGGTAGGCGGGCTACAGCGGAGGAATGGACACCTTCGTTTGCATCTGAGGGCAACCCCGCAAAGGTGCCATTCCTCGAAACCCGCACAGTGGTGGATCGACCCGGGCGCGGCATCGCTCCATGGGAAGCGAATCCATGCGGCGGGAACAGCTCTGGGGTGTGGGACCCGCTGTGGGGGCGGGTGCTGGTCCCACGGATGGGTGGAGCAGGCGCAACGGGAATGGACCAGGGCAGCGTTAGGCTCGGTGTAGCACCATATTGTTCCCGTCGGGCGGGCGGGCGCTTCAAGTTTGGCCATCTGAGTCGGCTGGGGCCTGTTTGTCAAGTATGCTATACTCACAAGGTGTCGGGGATCCCAGCCATCATGCTAGTCATAGTGTCAGTGGTTCTTGCTCTCCTGCTACTGGCTCGAGATCGATCCTCCCCAGTAACGTGGACACTCTGGATGTGGGTTGCGATTGGTGTCGTGCAGATTCTGCAGCCAATCTCCCTAGCGTCAGTTACTGGCGCTGCGAGCGCCATCTGCGGTATCGGCCTGTTGTGTCTGGCCCTGCCAACGATTATCTTCGGTAGTGCCGGTTCGACACAGGTAAATCATGGCGAAGTCCACTCCAGCTACAGTCGGTATGTTGTAATTACGGTTATCTTCTTGGTTTTGGGTGTAATTGCAGCAGTTGCTTTTCAAGACCGTATTGCGACAATTGCTGGCTCAGACTTTGGCTCGCTGTCCGCGCAACAAGTTCGGTTGGCACAGAATTCCAGAAGCCAAACTCAAGATGCACTCGGGATTCTCAGTGTGTCATACCCGATCCTTGCGTGCTTGGGTGTCTTTGGGGCGGTTCGCTATGCAAAGGTTTGGATTCTGGTTGCTGTCGCGGCGCTTGCGCTGACGCTTCCAAGCCCAGCGCGCACACAAACGCTGTCCGTTGCGGTATCCGCCGTCGTGTTCTGGTTGTATATCCGCGGAACATCTCGCGTCATTGAGGCTCCAAGTGCCATGAATAGTGCTCCAAGGAAGAAGCGGTTTCCATGGGTTTGGATCATGGCGTTGCTCGTGATCGCTCTGATATTCTTTAATGCTGTTGGAGCGAGTCTGTCAAAGACGGGAACAGGCGTAGAGTCGCAGGATTGGCTGCCGCAGTCATTGGTCTCGCCGGTTGCCTACTTCGCCGCCGGCGTTCCGGCGCTAGGAGTTGCGTTGAGTTCTGGTGTGAATCCATTTGACTGGGGAACGTCGGTTTACTCCATTCTGCGTATTGCGCATGTATTCTCACCGGAAGTGCAAGTGCCCAACACTATTGGAGCTTTCGTGTATGCTCCTATGCCGTTCAATGTGTATACTGGATTTGGTCAGACGTATTTCGATCTTGGGCTTGTCGGGCTGATTGTGCTGTTTGTTGTATTCGGCGGATGTGTACGTGTTGCTCACGGGCGAGCAAGTAGCGGCCAAGTGCAGTGGGCGTGGGTCTGTGCTGTTGCTACGGCAGTGCTATTGTCGCTTCCTCAGGCATTCCGAGGACTGGCGTTGGACATTGATGTTGAAGTAGTTGTTGGATTCGTAGTAATGAAACTGTTGGTCCAACCGAAAGAGGATGTGGGCCACAGTGTTGGCGGGCAAGCCGACGGGAAGATGCGCTCGCAGTTGTCCACTCGCGGTGTTTGAAGCGCGATGTGACGTTACTGCAAGACGTGGACCGATCCGGGATGCCGAAGCTCGGAGAGAACCGCCTGAATGGCGGCGATGCGTTGCGTGGGGGATTCAGTATCCACGTTTGAAACAGTCCTGGTGATGAATTCGAGGAAGGTGATCGGGAGGCCGATCAGCCAAGCCCCAATCTGTCGACCATACCATTTGCGAATGAATCGGATGCGACTAACGCGGTGTGCAATGTAAGCGGTCCCCGAACTCCGTTTATAGCTGGTTCCTCCCTGGTGTGTTCCCCAGGGGCGAGTAATTGCCGCACAGCCGTGGGCCAAGTTGGCGCGGCGACAGAGATCGACATCCTCATAATAGAGTTCAAATCGTTCATCAAGACCTCGGAGCGCCAGCCAGGTGTAGCTTCTCAGGACAATGAAGGCGCCATCAATTTGGGGCACGCGTATGAGTTCCGGATGAGAAGAGTCAGGGTGTGATGTAGCGGCATATGCGCGCGTGCCAATGATCGCCTTGGCAAACTCTCGAGGAAGTGAGAATTGGGGGCGCCAGTTGGGCTGAGTGTTATGGGTGGGTGAAATGAGACGAGCGGTGGCGATGCTGGTCGTCGTCCAGTCGATGCTCTCAGCGAGAAGTGTGATGGGAGAAGTTAAGACGACGTCAGGATTAACGAGACCAATGAAGTCGAACTCGGAGGCACGGGAGAGCCCGAGGTTGCAGGCGCGAGCGAAGCCGAGGTTGGAGCTAGGGGATAGATAAGTCAGCCGCGATGGGAAGCGGACTGCGATGGCCGAACATGCGAGTTCAGTTTGAAGGTCTGCCGAGTTGTCAACGACGGTGACGGTGACGTTTGGATCAGCGAGAAGGGAGGAGACACATGGGCCAATTTCGGCTGCTGAGTGGAATGCGACAACTGTGACGAGGAGTTTCACGGTCGGGACCTCTCGTGTGTTCGGGTGATTTGGAGGACGACGGCAGCCTGAAGGATGTAGATCAGGCTCGAAGCTATTGCTGCGCCGGTTACGCCAGCAATGATCGCAGCTGGAATATAGAGGATTGCTAGCAGGGCGGAACATATTCCGACGCGAAGCGTTGCGGATTGGGCGGATTGGGCTGTGAGACTTGAAAGAGTTATTCGTGAGTAGCCTTGGATAATGGCGCCAGGCAGAATCAGGGCGATGAGAGTAATCGCGGATCGATATTCGGGGAGAAATCGAGGGATGGCAAAGATAACGACGCACCAGGCGCATGCCGCCGTGGCGATTGAGGCTGCGAAGTAGAGCATAAGAAGCCTTCGTCGCAGAGTGTGGGAGGAGATTTGATTGCGTCGGGATTGACTGTTTCCAAACAGTGAGAGGCCTACAGCTTCGGCGATGGCGAAAACAATGTTGGCGACGGGTGAAGCGATGGAATAAATACCTAGACTGGCAAGGGGAACGATGAGGCTCAGGATAGGTACATCTGCGCGGAGAAGAAGTTGTTGCCCCATAGTGCCGATGTGGGCGGAGACTGAAGTGCGGATGACGGGGGGCAGTGGGGTGTCATCGGGAGTGGAGAAGTAGGTACGAAGGTTCCATAGTGCACAGACGAGTGTAATGAGCAAAGATGCTGCCCAGGCGGCGATAACACCGGCGGGGCGGTGCGTGATGTAGGCGATTGGTAGACCAAGGAAGAGCGAGATGCCGGCTTGAAGGAGTGCCAGTCTGGCGAACGTCGTTGACTGCCCGATTCCTTGGAGGGTTCGGGAGGTGTAGAGCTGGAGTACTACGAAGCCGCTGAGGAGGAGGATGAAGATCCAGTTGGTGAGAGAGGGGCGGGGGACGCGGGTATGGATGAGTGCGACTATTAGGGAGAGGATCCAAAGAGTTGCAGTGATTCGGAGTGAGATGGTAAGGAGATATCGGATGGCCTGAGGGTGATGGGCGTGAAAGGCGTTGGCGGCACCTATGAAGAGACTAAGTCCGGCAACTTGTCCGATTAGGTTGGCGGTCGATGTGACCAGACTATATTGTCCTCTTCCTGCCGGGCCTAGCCATGCGGCAGTACCGATGGCAAGGAGGACGGCAGAGAGCATAGGGCCAAATTGAGAGAGTAAAAGTGGAATTACTTGGAGTGAGGTGGTGAAGGCGGCGACGCGGCGGAGGTAGCGGGTTAGTGGACGTGGACTGTCGGTGTGCCAGCCGGACGGGGTGGGATTGTGGCAGATAGGCATGTTGTCTGGTTAGTGGAAAGAATGGTGGGTGGAGGTGCGGGCGGTTGGGCGAGCGTTGTGAGCGCGGACGCGTTCGGTGCGTGAGCTGTGACGGCAGCCTGGGAGAACTTGGGCACTGGGGTTCACGTCTGGCCTCCTTCGGGACGGTCCAGTATCTCATAGATTGGGGTTCGAGCAAAAGAAGGTGAGGGCCGGTGCTGAGTTGAGCCTGAGTTGGGTCGCGAAATCGGGATTTCGAGGTCGGGGTTGGGGTGACGTGGGGTGGCCCCCGAAAGCTGGACAGTTGGTTGTTTACTTTCCGGCCTGGGTTTCCAGGCGTCTCTCGTAGTCTTGCGGCGAGAGGTTGCCGATGGCGGAGTGTCGCCGGTGCGCGTTGTACCAGGAGTCGATCCACGCGTGGGTGGCCCGGCGCAGTTCGTCGAGGGTGGTGAACACGTGCCGGAAGTAGTACTGGTTCTTGAACGTGGACCACAGGCTCTCGGTGGCGGCGTTGTCGTAGCAGATGCCGGTTCCCCCGACTGATTGCAGCAGGTGGAGCTCGGATGCCAGCTCGGCGATCTGCCGCGACGTGTACTGCGACCCTCTGTCCGCGTGGAAAATGACATGTTCGGGCAGTTGGCCCCGCAGGACAGGTTGGTGATGTCGCAGAACCAGGCCATGTCTTTCCCGCCCATGTCGAAACGGCAGTGCACCAGATCGGGGATGCCGCAGCGGTCCGGGCCGGGCACCGTCGTGGCCGGATGCCACGTGCGCGGGGAGATCCCCTGGATATCTGCGTGCCGCATGGCTTTCGCGACTGTCTTGCGGGACACGGCCCAGCCGGCCTTGCCCAGATCCGCCCAGAACCGGCGGGACCCGTACGTCCCGTCCGAGGCCTCGTGGAACACCGTGACCCGGTCTGTCGAGCCGATTCATGCGCGCAACGCGGGGCGTCGGCGGCGCTTGCCTGGCGGCCCCCCACTCGTAGAACCGGCGCCGGTCCACACCCAACAGACGCGCCATCCTCACCACCGGGTAGTCCGCCTGCTCCGTCTGGATCAGCTCGAACGCGTCCTCGACGTGTTCCTGGAAGCGAAGTAGGCGGCTGCTTTTCCCAGGAACCCGTTGTCCAGACGCAGCTGCTGGTTCTCGGCCCGCAGCCGCTCCAGCTTGGCCCGCTCGCCCTCGCCCAACGGAGCCGTCCCGGCCGGGCCCATCGCCGTCTTCTCGGCACGGACCCACTTGCCGAGCAACTGCTCGCTGACCTTGATCTCCTTCGCGACGACCGTGACCGCCCGGCCCATGTCGATCACCAGATGCGCGGCCTCACGCCGGTACTCCAGCGTGAACTTCCCACGCTGCTTGACCGTGCCCTCCATGACACACACCCTCCCCAAGACCACCGGCCTTGTTTGGATCATGTGTCCGGATTTCGGAGGCCACTACAGGTGCGAGCGGCGAGAACTAGCAATAGGCGGAAGCGTGGAGCTTTTCGAAGTCCGCGCGGAGGAGGCCAGCAACGATGACGTCTACGCGGCTCCCTTGGTTCCAGATGTGCTGACGCAGACAGCCTTCCTTGGTCCAGCGGGCTGTGTCGAGAAACAGGTGGAGTGATGCAGAGTTGGTGGCGAGGATGTGGGCCCAGAGTCGCTCTAGCCCGACATCCATGAACGCGAAGCGAGTGATCTTTGCCAGGGCTTGGGAGCCGTACCCCTTGCCTCTGATGTCGGGGCGGCCGCCGATCTTGATGCCAACGCTTGCGGTGCGATCGTGCCAGTCGATGTCCCAGAGTCCTGCCAGGCCGACTGGGGCACCGTTGGGGGCGACCACCATGAAGCGTTTGGTGTTCTCCGATCGGAGGGTGGCGGCGAACCAGGACTCTTGGCCCGCTAGTGACACAGGCCAGCCCCAACCGACAACCTGGCGGCGCACTTCTGGATCGCTGGTGAGATCGCGAAGGAAGGGAAGGTCTGCTGACTCGATGGGGCGAAGCATGACAGTCTGCTCTTGACTCATAGTTTCTCCGAAGATGAGGTGACGTGTCTTCATGGTATCAGTGGGCGTATTGCGCGCTCACGGGCCCAACCCAGCGGTGTCGGAAAGGCGGTTCGGAGCGGGCTTACTTGTCGGCAGGTCTCGCTTGTGTGGGCTAAGGCGTTGACGGTGTGAGATCGTCGACCTGGGCGGCAGTCTGATCGAGCCGCACGTCTTCGCGCTTGATGACCTTGGTGATGGTCTGCTCCAGGATGCGGAGATCTGTGAGCGGGCCAACCGTGTGGACGTAGTGGAGGTCGGCCTCAATGCGGACCGACCAGGGAGCGTTGTTGCGGTAGCGGACCTGCGCAAGACCGGTGATTCCTTGGGGGACGAGGGTGCGCAGACGCTGCCTGGGGGTGCAGTGCTCGTAGATCTCGGGCAGCATTGGGCGAGGGCCGATGAAGCTCATATCGCCGAACAGGATGTTCGCTAGTTGGGGGAGCTCATCGAGGCTCGTTCTGCGCAGGAGACGGCCCAATGGCGGAATCAGGCCGGCCTCGAGGGGATTGACCTGATCGGCAACCTGGTGGGCGGCAGGCACCATGGTGCGGAATTTCCAGACCGTGAAAGGACGTCCGTGGTAACCGATACGGCGCTGCTTGAAGAGGACGGGAGAGCCCATGGAGAGTCTGATGACGTACGCCAGCGCGAGCAGTAGTGGACTGAGGACGAGAATCAGGCAAGCGGCCGCACATCGTTCTGCCAGTGAGCGCACCAACAGGTATAGATGCTTAAGCATGGTTGCCTCCCGGTATGCGATAGGCGGGGAAGAAGGATGCTGCGCGCAGGCATTCGTCCGATGTTCCGAGTTGTTGTGCGCGGTGGTGAGTCAGCTTGGAGTAACTGTCTGCATTCACAATGATGCGGCCGACGCAGAAGGGGACACGACGACCTCCGAATGAGTCCTTGAACCGCATGAGACTATCGTCGCCGTGAACGCCGCCTCCGAGGTGCAGGCTGGTGAGTCCGGCGCTGTGAGCCCATTGCATGAGCGACCAGATCATGAGATTGTTGGCGCCTTGCCGTGCGGCGTCGGGTGCCGATGCTGAGAGATGATAGTGGGCGACGGTCTCGTCAAGCATGACCAGGCATGAGGCGCCGATGGATCCATGCTGGTCGATGACAGACACGACTTTCAGGCGATCGCCAAGCTTTAGCAAGGCATCGAAATAGCGATCAGAGAATCTGTATTGCGCTGCTGCGTCAAGTCTTGCCATGGTTGCGGCATAGAGTTGGCGGAAGGGATGACTGTTCTTGGCGAGTGACTGGTCGGCGGAGTCTATCCTGCAGGTCATGCCCGCGGTCGTTGCTTTGCGGATGGCGGTACGAGCGCGGCCTTTCATGCTCGCCCACATTGGCTGGTCGGCTGTAAGTGGGATGAGAATGGTATCCGAGACGTGGAGCAGTTCGAGGCCTGGAAAGCTACTGATGGCGTCGTAAGGCTGCTGCAAGAAGGGCGCAAACCGAAGAAAGACAGAGATGAGCCCGGCGTGTTTCATTGTGACGAGAGAGTCGGCCCAGTGGTGAGCGATCTCGGCCGCAGACAGTGACGGGGCGATATGGATACCGGAGTACCCGTAAGGCGAGACGGCGTCTCGGTCACCGGATGGAAGGGGTGAGATCTCCAGGGGTATCTGCCAACGCCCATCATCGGACGCGCAAGAGCGCCACTGAGACTCTTGTTCCATTGCCACAGCTCGGCCGTAAGCCCGGGTGAAGTAGACACTCGGGGCTTGGGTGGGCACTTGATCGAACAGTCGCATGGTCTATCGTGACTTCTCAACTAGGCCGCGCAGCGCAGCGGCGATCCGATCCATGTCAGCCCGGTCATACCGGTGGTCGATCGGGATCGAGAGGATGTCGTGCGGCCAGTCAGTGACATCGCGGAGACGGGGCGGCTGGGGCCAGTGAATGGGGCAGAAGACTCCCATGGCGGCCAGAGATGCCTGGACTCGGCGTGGCTCCGGCACTCGAATGACAAGGTGCGAGGGAATGGTGTTGCCGTCTGGCGGATTGATGATGGTGCAGATGCCCGCGAGTTGTGCCATGAGCCGGTTCGAGTTGTCGATCCGTTTGGCGGCCATGACGGGGTAGTTGAGGTGCCGGAGAACTGACATGGATCTTGCTGTGGGCGGCCGGATGCCGATGCACTCTTCAAGGTTCTTGTTGGCCTGTTGGAATTGCTCGTGAAGTGCTGAGAGTGGCTGAAAGGCTAGCGCGTCCATGCCGATCCAGCGGGCAGCGCCTTCCTGCCGATCAGGACCGGTGGCGATGGGAATCGCTGAGGTGGATGTGCCGATGTAGGCACCGTCGGCCAGTGGAAGGAGCTTGCGGAGGCTGGCGACCCGGTAATCGGCCGGAATGCCCCCCGGCGCAAAGATGCGGTGTGTTTCGTCATCAATGATGATCGTGCCGAGGCTGCGAGCTTTGATGAGGGCATCAACGAGTGCTTGCTGCGGCTGGCATCCAAAGTATTCGGCTGTGAGGATCACGGGTGTGCTGCCGACCGATGAGATGGCGGCTTGGAGCGCGTCCGGGTCCATGGTCAGCTGGTGTGTCATGGGCACAGGGATGATGCGCCAACCAAGTTCGTCAAACGGCAAGATCATCGACTCGCACAGGAAGGCAGGTATCAGGACGGTGTCATAGCCTTGAGAAGATAACGAACGGGCGATGAGTCGAAGCGCTCCACGGCCCGTCTGAACGTATGAAGTAGTGGCTGGCGTCAACTCCCAAGGCGGCGCTACATCGCGATCAAGCAACAGATCGGTTCCGGGTGACGCGAAGTCCGATCCGATTGGATGGGGTGTGTCAGCGAGTGGAGTCACTGACGCGACTCCAGGAACTTGACGAGCACCTCGAAGACGCGGTTGTGCTCCTGATCGGTGAGCACGGAGCCGGACGGCAGGGTCAGGCCGGTCTCGAACAAGCGCTGGGATGAGCCCGTGATCAGCGCGGCGGCATCGGCGAAGACGGGCTGCAGATGCATGGGCTTCCACAGCGGACGAGATTCGATGCGTGCCTCGGCGAGGAACAGCCGCAGATCCTCGGACGTCCACCCAGCCTGAGCCGGATCGACCAACACCGACGTCAGCCACTTGTTGTCATGCTCATCGCCATCGCCGGCGAAAATCGTCACGCCGGGCACATCGGCCCAGAATGCCTTGTACCGGTCGCGCAGTGCGGCGCGGCGCACCATCATCGCATCCAGACGCGAGAGTTGCGCTCGTCCCAAGGCGGCGAGCAGGTTGCTCATACGGTAGTTGTAGCCGATGTCGGTGTGCTCGTACCAGATGACGGGCTGGCGGGCCTGCGTCGCCAGGTACCGCACCTTGGACGCCAGTGCGGCGTCGTTGGTCAGCAGCATGCCGCCGCCCGATGTCGTGATGATCTTGTTGCCATTGAAGCTCAGCGCGGCGGCCAGACCGAAGCTGCCTGCGGCGCGTCCGCCGTGCGTTGCGCCCAGCGCCTCGGCGGCGTCGGGGATCAGCATCAGATCGTACGAAGCCACCAGCGGTTCGATCTGTGTGTAATCCGCGGCCCGGCCGAGCAGATCGACGGGCATGACGGCCTTGACCGGCTGCCCGGTGCGGCGCAGCAGCTCAAGTGCCTCGGCAAGCAGACCCGGGTCCATGCAACCGCTGCCGGGATCGACATCCACGAAGAAGGGACGAGCTCCCGTGTACACGATGGCATTTGCGGTGGCGGCGAACGTCATCGTTGAGGTCACGACAATGTCATCCTTGCCGATGCCCGTCGCCAGCAATGCCAGGTGGAGGGCCGCAGTGCCCGACGAGAGTGCAACCGCGTGCGACACGCCGATACGGCCGGCCATATCGTCTTCAAATCCGTCGACCATCGGGCCGAGCGGGGCGATCCAGCCGGAATGCAAGGCATCCAGAATTGCCTGCTCCTCGGTCGCACCGACGTCGGGGGAAGACAGGAAGATATCGAAGGCCATGTGTTATGCCGCTTTCGTCCGAGCCGGTGAGATGATCTGTGGGGTGGGCATTTCCAGAGGAGCGGGCACGTGCAACGGCGGGATCTCGCCGGTGACGACGTCGTGCCAGAGCTGGTAGTCGAGCTCAGCGGGATCGATAGGCGTCACGTGCGCGCGGATGGTGCCCTGCGCATCCGTGGTGGGCTCCATGTCGTCGTCCTCGCTGGTCAGCACCTCGTGGATCTTTTCGCCCGGGCGCACGCCGACGATGTCGATCTGCGTCTGTTTGCCGGCGATCTCCATCAGTCGCATGGCGATGTCGCGGATGCGCACGGGGCTGCCCATCTTCAAGATCATCACATCGCCGCTGTGGCCGCTTGCCCCTGCAGCGATGACCAGCTGGCAGGCCTCGCTGATCGTCATGAAGTAGCGCGTCGCGTCCTCGTGCGTCAGCGTGATCGGGATGCCTCGGTCGATCGCCCTGCGGAACAGCGGCACCATCGAACCGCGCGAGCCGAACACGTTGCCGAACCGCACCGACACGTAGCGTCCGGACGCATGCTGGCCCGCCCAGCTGGTCAGGTGCTCGGCCATGCGCTTGGAGTGGCCCAGGATCGTGGTGGGCGCGGCCGCCTTGTCGGTCGAGATGTTGATGAACGCCTCGACACCGAACTCGCGCGCGCACTGCAGCAGGTTCAGCGTACCCATGACGTTGGTGTCCCAGGCCTCCTGCGGGAAGCGCTGCAGCATCGGCACGTGCTTGAGGGCCGCGGTGTGGAAGACCACCTCGGGGCGCCACAGCTCGAAAACCTTGTGGACGGCCTCGGGGTCGCGGATGTCGGCCAGCACGATGTTGTCGCGCATCAGTAGGCCCGTGCCGTACAGCGCGAACTCGGTGTCTTGCAGGTGGGTTTCGTCGTGGTCGAGCATGATCAATGCGCTCGGCCCCAGCTTGTGCACCTGCATGCACAACTCGCTGCCGATCGAGCCGCCGGCGCCCGTGATCAACACGCGCTTGCCGCGCAGGTATCCCTGGATCGACTGCATGTCCAGATGGGCCGCGCTGTGCTCCATCAAGTCTTCGATGTCGAGTGCGCGCGGGGCGCCCACCAGCGTCTGGCGGCCCATGCTGCGTTCCAGTGTCGGCACAATCTTGACGTCGATGCCCTGGTCGGCCGTGGCGGCGAGGATGCGGTTGAGCAACTGCGGCGGCGGCACGGCGATCGCGACGATGACCGCGGTCACCTTCGACGTCTCCAGGATGTCGTCCAGCTGCGAACCGTCGCCCAGCACCGGCACGGTACGGACGACCATGTTGCGCTTCGCCGGATCGTCGTCGATGAAGCCGATCGGGACGAACGGGCTCTTCGCGTCGGTCAGCATGCGTTGCACGGTGCTGCGGCCCAGGTCACCCGCGCCGTACACCAGCACCGGATGCGCGTTGCTGGCCGTCGGCTGGTGCATTCGGTCGATGACCCGGCGCTGCACGTAGCGAGCAAACAGGCTCAGGCACACCGTGATCGGCGTGGCCAGCACGGGGACGGGCACGGGCAGATGTGCGGCGAAGGCGACGATGCAGACGATGATGCCGCAGATGATCTCGCCGAGTACCAACATCTGGGCCTCTTCGAGCGAACCCGTCCAGAAGCGGTGATGGTACAGCTTGGTCACCAGGCCCACGATCACCTGTACCACGACGGCGGTACCGAGCAGGATCAGCACATCGACGGCGTTTGTGCGATCGGCTTCGAAGTTCTGCAGCACGACGACGGTGACTGCCAGCGAGAGGAGCCATGAGGCTGCATCGGCGACAAACTGCGGCCATCCGCTGGTGCCGACCGTTCCGTTCCGGTCCCCTGACAGTCGATTCGTCATCTAGCTGCTCGCTCCCCACGGTGGGTTTGTTTCCCGGGGGCCCCGTGGTGCGATACTGCCATCACCAGGCCCGTTGCGCAACTCAATGACTTCATCTGAGGTTGATGCCGCGTGTCGAGTCGCGCCTGCTTGCTGCAGTGACGCTCATCGTGGCCACCGCGGAAGGGTCGTTGGGAGTCTCGTGGATGCGTCGTACTCCATTATCTCTTGAATGCCAAACCAGATGCA
>Ga0209738_10000120_pt1 | contig 17942 bp, 13 predicted proteins | sample TergutNc150P5_FD_187289 | JGI IMG/M metagenome (GOLD analysis project Ga0209738, IMG submission 187289) | Nasutitermes corniger P5 segment gut microbial community from laboratory colony in Florida, USA - Nc150 P5 (SPAdes) (version 2) | ecosystem: Host-associated > Arthropoda: Insects >...
GAAGAGGCCATCCTGGCCTGCCGGCTGATCGACCGCCCGCTGCGTCCGGCCTTCGTCAAGGGGCTGCGCAACGAGGTGCAGGTCGTCATCACCGTGCTGGCCCTGAATCCCGACGTCTTCTACGACGTGGTCGCGATCAACGCCGCGTCGATGAGCACCCAGATCGCCGGCCTGCCGTTCTCCGGCCCGATCGGCGGCGTGCGCGTCAGCCTGATCGACGGCCAGTGGGTCTGCTTCCCGACCGTCGAGCAGGAGAAGGACGCCACGTTCTCGATGGTGGTCGCCGGTCGCGTGTTGGCCAGCGGCGATGTCGCGATCATGATGGTCGAGGCCGAGAGCACCGAGGCCACGTGGGAGCTCGTCCGCGCCGGCAAGACCGCCCCGACCGAGGAGGTCGTCGCCACGGGTCTTGAGGCCTGCAAGCCGTTCATCAAGACGCTGTGCGACGCGCAGGTCGAGCTGGCCCAGCAGGTCAACAAGGAGACCTACCCGTACCCGGTGTTCAAGGAGTACGAGCAGGATCTGTTCGAGGCGTTGGACGAGCGTGCGCACGACCGTCTGGCGCAGGTCATGACGATCGTCGGCAAGCACGAGCGCGACGACGCCGAGCACGCGCTGCGCGACGAGGTCGCCGAGCAGGTGCTGGCGCTGCCGCAGTTCGAGGGCCGCGACGTCGAGATCGCGGCCGCCTGGAAGGCCGTCACCAAGAAGATCGTCCGCAAGCGTGTGCTGGCCGAGGGCAAGCGCATCGACGGCCGCGGCCCGCAGGACATCCGCGCCCTGTCGGCCGAGGTCGGCGTGGTGCCGCGCGTCCACGGCTCGTCGCTGTTCCAGCGCGGCGAGACCCAGGTTCTGGGCATCACGACGCTGAACATGCTCGACATGGAGCAGAAGCTCGACACGCTGTCGCCGGTGCATTCCAAGCGCTACATGCACAACTACGAGATGCCGCCGTACTCGACGGGCGAGACGGGCCGCGTCGGCTCGCCGAAGCGCCGCGAGGTGGGCCACGGCCGTCTGGCCGAGCGCGCACTCGTGCCGGTGCTGCCGACGCGCGAGGAGTTCCCGTACGCCATCCGCCAGGTCAGCGAGGCCATCGGCTCCAACGGCTCGACGTCGATGGGCTCGGTCTGCGCGTCCACGCTGGCGCTGCTGGACGCGGGCGTGCCGCTGCGCGCCCCGGTCGCCGGCATCGCGATGGGCCTGATGAGCGAGCAGGACGAGGCGGGACAGACGCACTACGTCGCGCTGACCGACATCCTGGGCGCCGAGGACGCGCTGGGCGACATGGACTTCAAGGTCGCCGGCACGCGTGACTTCGTCACCGCGCTGCAGCTGGACACCAAGCTGGACGGCATCCCGTCCGAGGTGCTGGCGGGTGCGCTGAGCCAGGCCCGCGACGCGCGGCACACCATCCTGGACGTGATGGCCGAGGCCATCGCCGAGCCGGGCGAGATGAGCCCGTACGCGCCGCGCATCATCACGATCCACATCCCGGTGGACAAGATCGGTGAGGTCATCGGCCCGAAGGGCAAGGTCATCAACCAGATGCAGGACGAGACCGGCGCCAACATCTCCATCGAGGAGGACGGCACGATCTACATCGGCGCCGCCGATGGCGAGTCGGCCGAGGCCGCGCGTGCGATGGTCAACGCGATCGCCAACCCGACGATGCCCGAGAAGGGCGAGCGCTACCTGGGCACGGTCGTCAAGCTGACGACGTTCGGTGCGTTCGTCTCGCTGCTGCCCGGCAAGGACGGCCTGCTGCACATCAGCAAGCTGCGCGAGCTGAACGGCGGCCACCGCGTGGACAACGTCGAGGACGTGCTGTCGGTCGGCCAGAAGATTCAGGTCGAGATCAACGAGGTGGACGACCGCGGCAAGCTGTCGCTCATCCCGGTGATCGAGGACAAGGACGACGACGCCGAGTAGGCATCTGCTGAAGGCATCACCAACTCAGGGCTCTCAGGCTTGCGCCTGGGGGCCCTGAGCCGTTGTACGGCCGCGCTGTTCGCGCCGGGCGGTGAACAGCCAGTGGTAGCCGACGTAGTTGGTCACCATGCCCACGCCCATCGCGATCAGCTTGGCAACGACCTTGACGAGGTCGGACGGCACCTGGGGCACGACGTGCGGTGCCCCGTGCGTCACCACCCAGATGACGCACGATTGCACCACGAGTCCCGAGAACAGCGTGACGACGACGAACTGCGCCGCGCTACGGGCGTAGCCGACGGTCGAGCGGAAGACCAGTCGGCGATTCAGGAAGTAGCTGACGCACAGCGTCACTGTGGTGCTCATGATGTTGGCGATCAGCGGTGGGATGCCGATCGCCACGCTGAAGAGCGTGTACAGGCCCAGATCGAGCAGCGAGTTGAAGATGCCGACGCCGATGTAGCGCAGCAGCGCGCCGTCGTGCACCAGGGCCGACGCACGGGCCCGCAGCGAGGTCACGCCGCGATCCCGTACTGCAGATAGATCAGGCGCGCCATCTCACGCCGGCTGCGCAGCAGCGCGTTGAGCACCAGCCCCACGACCAGACTGAGCATCGCAATGATGATCAGCGACGACGCGAGCACGGCCGTGGGCAGCCGCGGGACCAGCCCCGTGTTGATGAACGTCCAGATCAACGGCGCGCCGAGCACGACGCCGATGATCGCGAGCACCGCGCTGGTCAGGCCGTAGAACTGCAGCGGCCGCTCGTGCTGCACCAGCGATCCGATCAGGCGCAGGATGCGGAACCCGTCGTGATACGTCCGCAGCTTGGATTCGCTGCCCTGTGGACGGTCGCGGAATCCCACGTTCACCTCGGCTTGCGGCACGCGCAGACTCATGCAGTGGACGGTCAGCTCGGTCTCGATTTCGAACTCCCGCGACACCGCGGGGAACGACTTCACGAAGCGGCGCGACATCACGCGGTAGCCGCTGAGCATGTCCGAGACGGGCTCGCCGAACAGGCGTCCGACCAGGCGGTTGAACAGGCGGTTGCCCGACTCGTGCCCCGGGCGGTAGGCGCTGGAGCCGATCTGCGCGGTGCGCACGCCCAGCACGTGGTCCAGGTGCTCGCTGGTCAGCCGCTCGATCATGCCCGGCAGCGCGTCGGCGTCGTAGGTGTCGTCACCGTCGATCATCACGTAGATATCGGCGTCGACATCGGCAAAGGCCCTCCGGACCACATTTCCCTTGCCGCGCCGGGGTTCGTGGCGGACGATGGCCCCCGCGGCCCGGGCGATCTCGACGGTCCGGTCGGTGCTCGCGTTGTCGTAGACGTAGACAGCGATGCCAGGCATCGACCGTTTCAGATCGGCGACGACGCTGGCGATCGCGGCCTCTTCGTTGTAGCACGGCACGATGGCGGCGATCGATGGACCATCTGCGACAGTCACCGACATTGTGGCTTCTCCTGTTCGAGGGTGTGAGTTAACTGTAGTCCCAACACCACCGGTGGCTGCCGGTGTGCTAGCCGATCACCTGGTAAATGTCGGGGTCGTTCGCCGAATCGAACACCGTGACAAAGCGGCCCGGGAACAGGTCCGGCAGGTCGCGCCGCGAGAGCACGTACTCGACGCCCAGCGCGTCCAGATTCTGGATGGTGACGTCCATGTTGATGGCATCCGGCGCCGGGTTGGTGCACGAGGTCGCGTCCGCGATCACGACGGTGACGTTGGCGTACCGGTTGTCGCATTCCCTGAACGCGTCGTGGGGGTCGATGGGCCGCCACTTGCTGGACTGCGGGTAGAAGTACGTGGCCGACAGGGTGCGGACGCCGTCCGCGGCCAGCAGGTTCGAGACGTAGGGAAGCTCGCTGTCGACCACGAACAACGGATCGCCGTGCGCCCGCGAGATGGCCGCGGCCTGCTGGATGACCACCCGGTTGGTGAGTGAGGCGTTGCCCACGGTCACCGGGTTGACGGCAACGCCACCGACCAGGGCCACGCAGCAGAATCCGGTGACCACGAGCGCGCGGCGTCCGCGCAGTGCGCAGATCAGCAGGCCGACCAGGCCGATGGCCGTCAGCAACCCGCCGGCCTTGGTGGCCGCGCCGCCGTGGGCGTTCGCGACGATCAGCAACAGGGCCACGCCGAACAGGGCCGACGTGAGCGCGGTGATCCGACCCGACATGGGCCTGCCGACCAGTTCGCCGACGGCCCAGATGGTGAGCAGCGTGGCGAACAGCCCGTAGACGTAGGGTGCCCGTGTCACCTGGCCCAGCATGGTCAGGCGCGCGAACAGCACCGGGAAGATGATGTACATCCACGCCGCCGCGGCGAGCGTCAGCGCCATGAGTGCCTTGCCGATGCCGGCGTTGCGGCCGGCCCTCTTCCAGATCGCCGGAGCGACGAACAACACGGCGGGTGCCAGATGGACGAAGGTGGTCGATTGGGCGATGTCGCCGTAGCCGAGGTCTGTGTAGGGGTAGAACACCGACGACAGGCTGGTGAACAGGTCGGCGAACTGGCTGCCGCCTCCGGGGAAGGCCCGCACGCCGGGGTAGGCGGCACCCAGCAGATCCGTGAGTGCGTCGCGCGACACGAGCCAGCCGTGCGCCAGCACGGCGAGCGCGCACAGGGCGGCCGCGGCGAGGATGATCCACAGGCGCGGGCGCCAGGTGATCATGGCGTGGTCGCGCACCAGCAGCATGACGACCAGCACGAGCGCCATCATGCCGAAGGGCACCTGCAGGCCCGGGTAGAAGGCCAGTGTGAATCCGACCAGGCAACAGCACAGCAGCAGCGCGAAGCCGAGCTGGCGCCACAGCGTGTGCGAGGTCATGGAGTGGTAGACGACCAGAACGAGGCAGAACGACCAGAAGATGACGTCCACGAAGTGGGGGTCGAACCACCACTGCACGGCGGGGGAGAAGACCAGCAGCACGGCACCGGCGGCGGACAGCACGCGGGCCCGGCGGGTGAGGAGCAGACACAGGTCGAATGACGCCAGCAACAGGAAGACGAGCTTGAAGTCCCAGGAGAATGCGAGGCCGTGCGCGGCGCCCAGCACCAGGTAGCCCCAGGTCATGGGCTTGCCGATGGCGGTGATGTCCCAGACCGGCGCGTTGTAGCTGACCAGCATGTTCTGTCCCGCGCCGGTCTGAACGAAGGGGTTCATGAGGCGGAAGTGATTGGCAACCTGCGACAGGTAGTACGGCGACTGGACGCCCCACTCGTCGCTGCGGATCGTCCGCGCCTGTCCGAACAGGATGGTCGAGCCGGGCCCCGATGTGTCATGCAGGAACAGTCCGTACGAGGTGATCGACGAGCCCGAGATCTGACAGACGGTGAGCACGAGGACGACACCGATGCCCACGAGGTATCGGTAGCGAAACAGCGCCTCGGCGAACTGCCGGGCGCGATGGGGCCATCGCAGTGCGGCTGCGGTGACGAGGACGATCAGGGCGGCGAGCACGACGGTGCCGGTCCGGTACGGCGGGTGGTACGCCAGCCACGCCAGCGACACCGCCACGGCCAGCACGCCGATCACCGAGTTGAGGCAGATCCAGCCACGCGTCCGGTGCCACAAGTGGCTCATGGGTGCCCGCCTCCTGACCGGCTACGCCGGTGCCGCTCACGCTCGTCCTTTGCGTGGAATCACTGAGATTCTACGTGGGTTCGCCTGTGTACGTGCGGGGAGGTCGCCGATCGCATGGTGAAAGCGCTAGCCGCGGGCGCGTACCTCGACATCGGCGGCGCACAGCAGCACAGGTGCGGCGCAGTCGTGCTCGGTGAGCGGGCGTCCCAGCCCGGTCACGTGCCAGGTGTGCGATTCGCCGGGCAGCAGCGTGACCAGGTCGTGGCTGGCCTGCGCGCCGAGCCGGTCGGCCTGCAGCAGCAGGTCGCGGACGACGCCCAGAGCCGTCACGGTCACCCGTCCGCCATCGCGGGTCGGATCGATGCGGACGGCGTAGCGCGGCGGCGTCCACAGCAGGTCGCGGTCGGGCCAGGCCAGGATGCGCCGCGAACCGGCGGTGTCGATCACGACGACCTCGTCGCCGGCCAGGCCCGAGGCATAGGCCGCAGCCGGCTCGTACTGCGTCGGCGCGGGCACCACGTCCAAGGGCAGGTCGAGGTGCACGACCTGTCCCGCCGGCACGCGAACGGTGCGGGTCCACGAGGCGCGGATCTGGCCGGACAGGCTGACGCGCCGGATCAGCGGGCGTGCCTGCCAGGCCGTCGCGCCGAGGTTGCTGAGCGACAGTTGGTAGCAGCCGTGCCCGGGGAACACCACGGCGGCGTGTTCGGCGAACGACTGCCGCACCGCGTACCACACCGGCTTGCGCACGCCCGCCCCATCGACGGCCGCCCACGACGTGACGGGCCAGCAGTCGTTCAGCTGCCAGATCACCGCGCCGGCGCACCGCGGCCACGTGGAACGCCACCAGTCGATGCCGAGCTGCACCGCGCGGGCCTGCTGCACCTGCTGCGCGTAGTGCCAGGTGTCGAAGTCGGCCGGTTCGCTGAAGCCGTCGCTGATCGCGCGGCGCACCTTGGCCGCCCCGTCGTGGGCCTTGTAGTGGCTCATGTACACGGGGTCATCGATGCGCATGTGCTCCTCGCCGATCGCATCGCGCAGCGTCGCATAGGCCGCCGGGCCGCACCAGCCGAACTCGGCGACGAAGCGCGGGCTGGCATCGAGGTAGTGCGTGAAGTCGAGGTTGTTCCAGACATCCCAGGCGTGGTAGCAGCCGTAGGCGGGGTCGTCGGGATGGTGCTCGTCATCGCCGGAGTACGGCGATCCGGGCCAGTACGGACGGCCCGGATCGACCTGGGCGAGCACCTCGGGGATGATCTCGAAGTAGTACCTCGCGCCCCAGCCGCGCTCGCCGAGCACCTCCTGCCAGCCCCAATCGACGTGCCCCCACAGGTTCTCGTTGCACCCGTTCCACAGCACCAGACTGGGGTGCGGCATGAGGCGGACGGCGTTCTGGTGCACCTCGGCGCGCACCTGCTCGGTGAACTCCTCGGTCTCGGGATAGGCGGCACAGGCGAACAGGCAGTCCTGCCACACCATCAGGCCCAGCTCGTCGCAGACCTCGTAGAACTCGTCCTTCTCGAAGATGCCACCGCCCCACACCCGGATCAGCGTGGCACCGGCATCCTTGGCGTCCTGCAGCCGGGCACGGTAGTCGTCGCGCGTGACCCGGTGTACCAGCAGGTCGTCCGGAATCCAGTTGAACCCGCGCGCGAACACCGGTTGTCCGGCCACGACGAACGTGAAGGCCCGTCCGTCCGCCTCCGGCGTCGTGTCCAGATCGATGGACCGGAACCCGATGCGCCCGGCCCACTCGTCCAGGCGCTCGTCCGATTCCAGCGTGACCGCCAGGTCGTACAGCGGCTGGTCGCCCAGGTCCCAGGGCCACCAGCGCTGGACGGAGCCGGCGTCCAGGTCGAGTTCCGCGTCCAGATCCCGGTCGCGCAGCACCACCTGGCTGCGCGCCACGATGGCTCCGGAGCCGTCGCGCAGGATGGCCCGCAGCGTCAGCGGCACGTCGGCCCCCGACAGGGTCCGTTCGACGGAAGCGGTGATGCGCACGTGACCGCGGTGGCCGTCGGGGGCGTCCAGGCCGACCTGCGGGCGCACCTCGACCAGGCGTGCGGTGCTCCAGGCCTCCAGCCGGATGTCCTTCCAGATGCCGGCCGTCACGACAGTGGGGCCCCAATCCCAGCCGAAGTTGGACGCCATCTTGCGCGTGTAGTTGAACGGTTGGTCGTAGCTGGCGGGATAGTCGCCGATCTGGGCCCGCAGCGCGGCGGCCGTGGCGTAGATGTCGGCGAAGTCGACGCTCAGCGTGCCGCCGCTGCGCTCGACCAGAGTGAAGCGGTAGCCGCGGTGCTGGTTGGCGGTCTGGCCCACGGGCAGGCCGTCCAGCGCCAGGTTCGCGACGGTGTCCAGGCCGTCGGCCACCAGCTCGATGCGCTCGAAGCACTTCGGGATGCTCGGCAGCTCTGCGCGATAACACCAGCCCCGGTGGCCGATCCATGCGTCGGTCTGCTCGTCGGTGCCCAGGTACGGGTCGGGGATCAGGCCGGCGGCGAGCAGGTCGTCGTGGACGCAGCCGGGGACCTGGGCCGGGATGCTCGCCTCGTGGGCGAACGCCCGGGTCACCGCCTCGGGCGCCCCGTCCAGATCGTCCGGGCGAAGGGTCCAGACGACATCGGGGGACGTCAGTGGGATCGTGCGCATGGTGGTTCCTTCCCTTGCTGCTACCCAGTGTTTCATGGTGACCGGGCTGTCAGCCACGGCCTGCGCCGAGCAGCTGCTCGAACAGCAATCCCGACTGGAAGATGAGGATTGCGGCGCCGGTTGCGGCGGCATCGTCGGCATGTTGGGACACCCAGACGTCGATGGTGTGGCTGTCGCGTGCCACGTAGCGCGTCTGCAGGATCTCGGTGATCGCGGGCACGTATAGGTCGCCGGCGGCCGCGAATCCGGGCCCGGTTAAGGCGATGTGGTCGGGGTCGAGGATCGTGGCCAGCACGTGCGCGGCCACGCCGATGTAGCGGGCCGAGTCGGCGAACAGCCCGAGCGCCTGCGCCTGGCCGGCATGTGCCAGGTCGGCGAGGTGGCGGTATTGGTCGAGGGTGGACGCGTCGTCGCCCGCGTCGAGCAGCCCCAGCGCATGGGCTCGGCGCACGACGGCGAGCGGCCCGGCCATCTCGCCGATGCAGCCGACGTTGCCGCACCAGCAGCGCGGCCCCTCCAGATCGACGCAGATGTGGCCGACCTCGATCGAGTTGCCGCTGACGCCGCGGTAGGGGATACCGTCGATGATCGCGGCCCCGCCCAGGCCCGAGCCCATGTACAGCGTGGCGAGGCCCTGGCAGCCCTTCGGGTTGATCCAGTACTCGCACAGCGCGCACGCGGCCGCGTCGTTGTCGATCAGCACGGGCAAGCCGGTGGCGCGTTCGAGCACCTCGGCGACCGGGACGTGCGCCCACTGCTCCAGGTGGGCGGGCAGCAGGATCTGGTCGGAGCTGCTCGACATCGGTCCGGGACGGCACACGCCGACGCCGAGCACGCGCGACCGGGCAACCCCGGTCGAAGCGATGAGGGCATCCACGTGGGCGCCGATGCGCTCCAAGAGGCTGTCCACGTCGCCGGACTCCATGCCCTCGTCGGTGATTGTGGCCACGACATCGCCGGCCAGGTTGGCCAGCACCAGCCGGGTGATGCTGTGGTCGAGGTGCACGCCGACCGCGTAGCGGGCGTTGCGGACCAGCTGCAGCATGCGCCGCGGCTTGCCACCGGTGGACGCTGCGGTGCCCACCTCGTCCACGAAGCCTTCGTCCATCAGCGCGCGCACATTGGTCGAGACGGTCGCCCCGGTCAGGTCGGTGAGGTCGATCAGCTCCGAGCGGCTGGTCAGGACATGCTCGCGGATGGCGTCAAGGATGAGCGATCGCGCACGCATGGTTCGGGTGGGTCCCATGGCCAACATCGCATCGCCTCCTCTCGTCCTTTCGTCCATGCCTGTGCTATTTGGCCAGCTGCTTGAGTCGACGCTCCGGGTTGGGGGCGGCGTTGGCGAGCAGCTTGGTGTAGTCGTGCTGGGGGTGCAGGATCACGTCGTCGGCGGGGCCGTGTTCGATGATGTCCCCTTGATGCATGACCATGATCTCATCGGAGAAATGCCGGGCGGTCGCCAGGTCGTGCGTGATGTAGAGCACGCCCAGGTTCTCCTGGCGCTGCAGCTCGGCGAGCAGGTTGAGCACGCCCAGCCGGATGGACACGTCGAGCATCGACACGGGCTCGTCCGCGATCAGGATCTTGGGCTCGGGCGCCAGCGCCCGGGCGATCGCGACGCGCTGGCGCTGGCCGCCCGACAGTTCGTGCGGATGCCGGGGCGCGAAGTCCTCGGCCGGCGACATGCGGACGCGCTCCAGCAGGTCGAGCACCCGCTGGTGGCGCTGCGCCTTCGACAGTTCGGGGAAGTGCAACCGGATGGGACGGTCGAGGTGGTGCTCGACGGTGTGGTACGGGTTCAGCGAGGCGAACGGGTCCTGGAACACCATCTGGACGTCCTTGCGGTACCGCCGCAGTCCGGCTCCGCGCCGGATGACGGGTGTGTCGTCCAGGCTGATGACGCCCGACGTCGGCTTCTCGACCTGCAAGATCATCTTGGCGATGGTCGACTTGCCCGAGCCCGACTGGCCCACGAGCGCGATCGTCTGGCCCGAGACGAGGTCGAAGCTGACATCATCGACGGCGATCAGGACGCTGGAATGGATGCCGTTGCGCAGCCGGTATTTCTTGGTGACGTGGCTCAGTGACAGCGTGCTCATCGCCCCTCCTCGAGACGGTCGTCCATGGCGCCGGTGCGAATGAAGTCGCCGCGTTCGCCGGTCAGCGAGGGGAACGACGCCAACAGGCGCTTCGTGTACGCGTCCTGCGGATCGGTGTACAGGTCGTACGCGTCGTTCAGCTCGACGATGTGGCCGGCCTTCATGACGGCGATGCGGTCGGAGATCTCCAGCAGCAGCGGCAGGTCGTGGGTGATGAAGATGACGGCGAACCCGAACTCCTGGCGCAGCCGGGTGATCTCATCCAGGATCTCGCGCTGCACGACGACGTCCAGCGCCGTGGTCGGCTCGTCCATGATGAGCACCTGCGGGTCCAGCGCCAGCGCCATCGCGATCATGACGCGCTGACGCATGCCGCCCGACAGCTCGTGCGGGAACGACCGCAACCGGTTGGCACCGACCCCGACGCGCTCCAGCAGCTCGCCGCAGCGGGCGTGGCGGTCCTTGGCCTTCATGGTCGGGCGGTGTGTGGTGAACACGTCGTCCAGCTGTGCGCCGATCGAGGCGACCGGGTTGAGCGAGTTCATGGCGCCCTGGAACACCATCGCGATCTTGTCCCAGCGGAACTCGCGCAGCTGTTTGCCCGAGATGGTGGTCAGGTCGATGTCGTAGCCCTCGCGGGAGTGGAACACGACCCGGCCCGATGTGATCAGGCCCGGTGGCTGCAACAGCCGCGTGATGCCGTATGCCAGCGTCGACTTGCCGCAACCGGATTCACCGGCCAGGCCGAGGATTTCGCCGCGTCCCAGCGTCAGGTTGACGTCGACGACGGCGTGCACGGGCCGCTCGCCGGCGTAGTCGATCGAGAAATCCTCGATGCTGACCACCGGGGCGGTCTCATGCCAGTCGGGGCGTGCGTCGGCAGGCGTGCGCTTGGCCGCGGGGTCGGGACGGTTCTGGTCCGCGCTCATCGCATGTTCTCCTGTTCCAGCTGGTGGATCTGGGCGGGCGTCAGGCCCCACTTCTTGCGGGCCGCGCGCGTGGAGTTGCGCAGCTTGGGGTTGATGATCTCGTCGATCGAGAAGTTGACGAGCGACAGCCCCATGCCGAACAGGGCGATCAGGATGCCGGGCGGGAACCACCACCACCAGGCGCCCTGGGTCATGGCCAGGCCGTTGTAGGCCTGCTGCAGCATCTTGCCGAGCGTGTACTGCGTGGCCGAGCCCAGCCCGACGAAGGCCAGGCCCGCCTCGGACAGGATCGCCGCGATGATCGAGAAGATGAACTGGCTAGCCATGACGGGGATCAGGTTGGGCAAGATCTCGACGACCAGGATGCGCCAGGTCTTCTCTCCGGCGATGCGCGAGGCGAGCACGTAGTCGCGGTTGCGCACCGACAGCGTGACGGCGCGCAGGACGCGGGCCGCGCCGGCCCAGCTGGTGATGGTCAGCACGAGCGCGATCATGAGCCAGCCGCGTTGGTTGGCGGGCACGTACGAGGCGATGACGATGGCCAGCGGCAGGCCCGGGATGACGAGGATGACGTTGGTGAACAGCGCGAAGACGTCGTCCAGCAGCCCGCCGGTGTAGGCGCCGAGCACGCCGAAGATGGTGGACAGCACGGTGGCGAGCAGGCCGACGATGATGCCGATCTCCAGCGAGCCGCGCGCACCCCAGGCCAGCTGGGCCCAGACGTCGCCGCCCGACTGCGTGCTGCCCAGGATGTAGCCGTGCGTGCCGGGCTTGGCGAACATGAAGGTGGACGTGTAGGTCGGGTCGCGCACGATGAACGGCATGATGACGGCGTAGAGCACGAACGCGATCACGATGATGAGCCCGAAGATCAGCTTGGGTGAGCGGCTGGGCAGCATGGACGCCAGCGTCGACTTGCGGTCGAACGTGCGCTGGACGGCCCCGGTCTCCTGCACCATCGCGATCTCGACGGCCTCGGGGACGGCCTGCGGGGCAGGCGTGGCGCCCGCGGGCGCCGGGGTGGACGGATTCGGTGTCGACATGGCAGGCCTCCTATTCCACCCGCGTGCGGGGATCGATGAAGCCCAGCAGCAGATCGACGATCAGGTTGGCCGCGAGCACGGCGATCGAGATCACGAGGAAGCAGCCCTGGGCCAGCGGATAGTCGTTGTTGAGCACCGAGTTCATCAGCTGGTAGCCGATGCCCGGGTAGCTGAACACGAGCTCGGTCATCAGCGAGCCGGCGACCACGAAGCCGAGCGTGATCGCGAAGCCCGACAGCGACGGCACGATGGCGTTGCGCGCGGCGTAGCGCATCCGGATGCGTCCCGGCGTGAGTCCCTTGGCCTGTGCGGTCAAGATGAAGTCCTCGGACAGCGTCGAGACCATCATGTTGCGCATGCCCATCATCCAGCCGGCGATCGACGACATGACGATGGTCAGTGCCGGCAAGATGGCGTGCTGTAACGCCGATAAGAGGAAGCGCTCGTTGAACCCGATGACGATGGATGGGGTGGCGAAGTAGTCGTAGCCGCCGGCGAACGGCAGGAACTGGTGCTGACGGCTGAGGAACAGCAGCAGAATGAGGGCGAGCCAGAAGTAGGGCACGGCCTGGAAGATCGTGGCGAACGGGATCACGTTGTCGACGAACGATCCGCGCTTCCAGCCCGCGAACATGCCCAGCGTGATGCCGAGCAGGAACGCGATGATGGCCGACAGGCCCATCAGGCCGAGCGTCCACGGCAGCGACTGGCGGATGATGGCCGCGACGGTCTGGGGGTAGCTGCTGATCGAGACGCCCAGGTTTCCGTGCAGCAGGTTGACGATGTATGCCCAGTACTGGTGGGCCATGCTGCCCTGGTTGATGCCACCCAGCTCGATCTCCAGGTTGCGCCGGGTGTCGGCCGAGATCGGGATGCCGCCTGCGCTCATCTTCGAGATCAGGACGTCCACCGGGTTGCCCGGCATCATGCGGGGGATGAAGAAGTTCAGCGTGACGGCCGCCCACAGGGCCACCACATAGAAGACGATTTTCCGGAGCAGGAAACGCATGGCTCCTCACCTCTTTGTCGGGACGGCCGGCCGCGCGAAGGGGGATGTGCGCGGCCAGAGCCGGGTGGGGCCGCCGGACTTGAGTCAGGCGGCCCCACCGCGATGGTTGGTTCTGGCCAGCGGGATGGTTCTCGGCTAGCCAGCGCTATGGGTTAGGCGGGACGGATCGTCCGCAGGATGATGCCGAAGCCCCAGTTGCCGCCCCACGGCAGCGGGAAGGCGTAGGCGTTGTCGGACGTCGGCCAGCCGGTGGCGTGCGTCGTGTTGAACTCGGCCAGGGCCTGGTTGACATAGATCGGGATGATCGGCATGTCCTGCATCAGGGCCTGCTGGATGATGGTGTACTGCGCCATCTCCTTGGTCGGGTCGTTGGTCTGCGACAGCGCCTTGATGGCGGCGTCGACGGCCGGGTTGCTGTAGCGCGTGCAGGCCTGGCTGGTGGACGACTGCCCGACCGGCTTGGTCTGTGCCGAGTTCAGGTACGAGTTGTACGTGAAGTACGGGTTCGACGAGACGCCCATGTTGACGGAGTCGAGGCTCAGCTCGAAGTTGCCGGAGACCTCGCCCTGCGTCCAGGCGTTCTGGGCGACCTCGCTGTTGGTCAGCTTGATGCCCGCGGCCTTGAACTGCGTGACGAGCAGGTCAGCCATCGTGTTGTAGTCGGTCCAGCCGGAGACGTTGATCAGCGTGAGGTCGAGCTCCTGGCCGTCCTTGGTGTAGTAGCCGTTCGAGCCCATCGTCCAGCCGTCGGCCTCCAGGGTCGACTTCGCCTTGGCGACGTCCGCGGACTGCGGCACCTCCTGCAGCGACGGATCCGAGATCGCGTTGGTGTTGACCCAGTTGAGCAGCAGCGTCGGCGATGCGGGCTTCGAGAAGCCAGCGACGGCCTGCGTGGACAGCTGGGTGCGGTCCATCGCGTAGTACATGGCCAGGCGCACGGCCGGGTCGGTCTGCGGGCCCTTGCAGCCCAGCGCCGCGTTCGAGCAGGCGAACAGGCTCGTGGTGGCCTGCGGCGTGTTCGAGTACGCGATCTTGCCGTTCGACGAATCGACGATCTGCTTCAGCGTCGGCAGGTACGAGCCCATGAGGTCGACCTGGCCCTGCTGCAGCGCGGTGGTCGCCGCGTCGGCGTTGGACAGCGAGATGTACTTCACGTACTGCACGGCCGGCGCGTCAGCTCCGGTGCCCCAGTAGTTCGGGTTCTTCTGCAGCGTGATGACCTGCGGCGTGTAGCCGTTGGGGGCCAGCATGTACGGGCCGGTGCCGACCGGGTTGGAGTTCAGGCCGGACGTCGGATCGGTGACGTCCTTCCAGGCGGCCTGCGGCACGATGGCCTGGGCGCCGAGCACCTGGGCCTCCTGCGTGAACGAGGTCTGCGTGAAGTCGAACTCGATCTGGGTGTCGCTGTCCTTCTTGACCGTGTAGGTCTTGTTGCCGCCGTTGAGCTGCGGGCTGGAGCCGTACAGGTTCTCGGAGAAGACGACGTCATCGGCCGTCATCGGCGTGCCGTCGGAGAACTTGACGCCCTGGCGAATCTGGACGGTCAGCACGGTGCCATCGGCGTTCCAGCTGAACGAGGTGCCGAGCATCGGCGTCGGGCTCGTCTGCGCGGCGGCCTTGTTGTAGTAGAACAGGGGCTCATAGATGACGCCCTGGGTCGGCTGCAGGAAGGCACCGGTGTTGTTGAACGGGTTGAAGTTGGCGGCGGTGAAGTTGCCGACCTGCCCGGTGAAGATGGTCACCGTGCTGTTGGCGTTGCTGGCGGCCGATGAGGCCGTCGTGTTGCTGTTGCTGCTGGTCGAGCCGCAGCCGGTCAGCCCCATAGCGGCGGCGAGGGTGAGCCCCATCGCTGCCAGTGCCATTCTCTTGAAATGTGAGGAGGGCATCCTTGATTCTCCTTCCTGGAGCCTCGATATCCTTAACAGGATTGCCACATGAATCGGATAGAGTTTTCGCACGTGGGGCTACGGGTGGGCCATCTTTCTTTGGTGGCCAGTTCGCCGGAGCACGTGACTTCGATAACCAATCTAAGTTACCCGGTGGGCCCTGTCAACGACTTGTCGTGTGTTGGTGCCAGAAGTTGTCATTCGCGCCGGATCCGTGGCAGCCGGGCGCCACGTCGCCGGGTGCGTCGGCTCGCTCGGCGCGCCCGGTAGCATGGGGCGGCATCGGTACGATGACAGGGACGAACGAGCATAAGGGGACGGCGTGAGCGGCTGGACGACGGTGACCAACTTCCGTGAGCTGGGTGGCCTGGCGACCGCGTCGGGACGGCGCGTGCGGCCTGGCACCCTGTTCCGCAGCGGTGCGCTGCACAAGCTTTCACGGCCCGAACAGCAGCGTCTGAGCGCCCTCGGTGTCACGGAGGTGTTCGATCTGCGCAGCCGGGACGAGGCGGCGCAGCAGCCCGACCGGGTGCCCGACGGTGTGGCCTACCGCAGGGTCGGCGCGCTGCAGATGCTCGACGATCCGTCCGACGATCCCATCAACCTGCTCGACTGGGACGCGTTCTTGCGCAAGACGGCGGACGAGGCGGGCCTGGTGGCGCTGGAGACGTTCCAGTACGGCGTGTATCCCGAGATGGCGCGGCGTCCCGATGCGTTCCGCGCGCTCGTCCACGTGCTGCTCGAACAGCCCGGGCAGCCGGTCCTCTTCCACTGCACCGCGGGCAAGGATCGCACCGGGCTGGCGGCCGCGATCATCTCGCGGATTCTGGGCGTCCCGTGGCAGGCCGTGCTGGCCGACTACCTGGCCTCGGCGCAGATCCTGGAGCCGATCATCCGCAGCGAGATGGACGCGATGCGCGCGCGGACGAGCGATGAGCGGGTGCTCGCGCTGGTGCAGTACATGCAGAGCGTCACGCAGGCGCAGCTTGAGGCGGCCTTCGCCCAGATGGAGACGACGTTCGGCAGCTGGGACGGCTTCGTCCGCGATGGCCTCGACCTGAGCGCGGACGACGTCGCGGCGCTGCAGGAAGCGCTGTTGACCGACTGAGGCTGTCCCTATTGAATGCCGTGGCGGCGCAGGATGGCGTCGATCTCGTCGTCGGGGGCATTGCCGACGGGCGCGCTGGCGGGTGTCGGCGCCGCCGTGGTTGCGGACGGCGTGGCCGGGGCGGCCCCACCCTTGGCGGGCTGTGCACTCTTGGGCGGAAGGCCCGCGCGGGCGGCGCGCTTGTCCACCAGCTGCGCGTGGCGCCGCTTGGCCTCCTCGCCCAGGATCGGGCTCATGCACGTGCCGACCACGAACCCCACGATGCCCAGGCACAGCACGACCAGGCCGATCTCGATGCGCAGCGACATCGGGGTGCTGCGCGCCCAGTCGATGACGCCTTCGACGCCCTCGACGGCCAGCTCCATCCAGCCGATGACCATGAGTCCCACGATGCCCAGCGCGGCGCCGAGGCCGCGCAGGAACACGCGGCCGCTGCGCTTGCCCATCCATCCGGCCAGGAAGTAGGCGACACTGATGACGACGAGGACTGCGGTGGCGATCATGGCGATCGTGAACGTGCTCAGATGCATGGGCGACAGCCTAGTTGGGATCAGCTCCGGCCTGGGCTAGACTTGCCGAGTCGATCCGCACGTCTGTGTGGGTCTTCCGCGAAGTGAGGGCAGGCCCTCCACCCGTGTCGGTTTCGGTCGGCCGGGTCATAAGCCGGGGTGCAGTGGCACCCTGGATCGGGCCTTCGCGCATGCGCGGAGGCCCTCGTTGCGTTCGGACGGCGCCACGACGAACCCAGGAGGGGACAATCAGTACAGAAGCGCGCATCAACGAGCGGATCCGGGTGCCCGAGGTCCGGTTGGTTGGGCCGGGCGGTGAACAGGTCGGCATCGTGCCGATCGCGCAGGCGTTGTCCATGGCCCGCGAACGCGATCTCGACCTGGTCGAGGTTGCGGCCGAGGCACGTCCGCCGGTATGCAAGCTCATGGACTACGGCAAGTTCAAGTACGAGGCCGCGCAGAAGGCCCGCGAGTCCCGCCGCAACCAGAGCAACACGGTGATCAAGGAGATGAAGCTGCGGCCGAAGATCGACGATCACGACTACGACACCAAGAAGGGGCACGTCGTCCGCTTCCTGCGGGCCGGGGACAAGGTGAAGATCACCATCATGTTCCGTGGCCGCGAGCAGTCGCGCCCCGAGCTGGGCGTGACGCTGCTCAAGAAGCTGTCGGACGATGTCGCGGCCGACGGGTTCGTCGAGCAGGTGCCCCGGCAGGAGGGCCGCAACATGCACATGGTGCTGGCCCCGACGCGCAAGAAGAGCGAGGCCCGGGCCGACCAGGAGGCCGCCAAGCAGGCGAAGGCCGCCCAGCGCGCCGCGGATGCGCAGGCCGAGCACGAGCTGGAGGTCGAGCTACGCGAGGCCGCCAAGGCCCAGCCCGCGAAGAAGAAGCGCGGGCCGGCCGACAACATGGATCCGGACGTGATGATCTAGCACGTTGCGGGTCCACGGCGCCATGGCGCCACCCACAAACCTGCCAGCCGAGGGGCTGGCGCTGCACACGCGGCCGGCGCGTGCGGACCGGATGCCCAGTTCGCCTGGGTGACAACAAGGAAAGCGAGACGAGATGCCGAAGATGAAGACGCATTCCGGCGCCAAGAAGCGGTTCAAGGTGACCGGGACGGGCAAGCTGGTCCACAAGGGCGCCGGCAAGGGCCACCACATGGAGGTCAAGACGTC
>Ga0209738_10000121_pt1 | contig 17813 bp, 15 predicted proteins | sample TergutNc150P5_FD_187289 | JGI IMG/M metagenome (GOLD analysis project Ga0209738, IMG submission 187289) | Nasutitermes corniger P5 segment gut microbial community from laboratory colony in Florida, USA - Nc150 P5 (SPAdes) (version 2) | ecosystem: Host-associated > Arthropoda: Insects >...
GAAGGCTATCAGAAGGTCATCGACGGTGCGCGTGCTGTTGTTGATAACTACAGGCCGCATATTGATATTGATCCTGATTGGCCGGTGGTGGAGTTGGGGGAAGTTTTCTCGAAATCAGAGAAAACAATTATTCCCGAAACAATTAACGGAAAGACAACATACATAGGCCTGGAAAACATCACTCAAGATACTGGCTGCATAACCGGTAATGTTACAGAAGAAAATCCAGGCGAAATACGCAGTTTAAAAAATGTTTTCTGCAAAGGAGATATTCTATATGGTAAATTGCGTCCAAACTTAAACAAGGTCTGGCTTGCTGATCGTGATGGAATATGCTCAACTGACATATTTGTAATTCACACAAGAGACAATAAAGCAATCTCCGCATTCTATTCATCATTTTTTAGAAGCGAAGGATTCAACAGAACAGTCATGACATTCATCAAAGGTGCACAATTGCCACGCATTGGCTGGTCATCATTTGCGGAAATTAAAATTCCGTTGCCCCCTCTCGCCACCCAACGCGCCATCGTCGCCGACATAGAAGCCGAACAAACCCTCGTCGCCGCCAACCGCACCCTGATCGAACGCATGGAAAAGAAAATACAGAATGCCATTGCGCGCGTCTGGGGCGATACCGCCGCGTAAAAACGCACCCACCATCCTGCCAGGGGTGAGGGAAAACGGCTTCACAGTTATGCATCACTTTTGTATAGACAATATGCACACTAACAGCATGAAGATAACGGGCTTTGACTGGGACAGCGGAAACTGGCCGAAAGCCGCCACATCGCGGCAGGCTGGGTTGAAGGCCGCGCAATCTTCGTGGCGTTGGCCTTTCGGGGTAGCCTCGTGCGCCCGATCAGCGCCCGTTACATGCACGCGAAGGAGGCGAGCAATATGAAGCGAGTACCTGAACTCAAAACCGCTGCACAGACCGAGGCATCCCCTACGCCCGCTATGTGCGCATGGTGCTGGAGGCGGATTTGCAGAGCGGGCGGTAACTAAAAATCAAGCTGTTCAGCAGTAATGCCAAGCGCAGCAGCAATCCTTTCGCGCGAGGACTTGCGCAGCTTCTGGCTGCTTTCCTGCTTCGCATAGGCCGGCTGACTGATGCCAAGACGCGCAGCAACCTCAGCCTGCGTCAAACGCGATGTCTTCGCAAAAGCCAAAATCACGAAGGACTTCAACGCGATAAGCATCCAGCGCATCATCCAGCCTGATTTTTCTGTTTATTGCAATTTGCCAGACAAAAGAATCTACGCGTTCGCAAAATTTTCTGTACGCATTGAAGAATTTTGTCCGCTTGTCATTGTTTTCGTCGTCATTTAAATAGTCAACGTAAGGTTCGAGAACTTTTCTGTATACACCCTGAAGGTGTGGAGCATTTTCTTCAATTCCTGCGCTGATTTCCCGAATCGTTGCGTAAAAATCGGCGTTGTTTTTTTATATTTCTTTTCCAAATTTCGCCAGATTGTTTAAACTGTACTTTTCATGATGTGAAACTCCTGCTGTCTTAAAATCTGCATCCCAGCTTTCAAACTGGGTGGGCAGCGCTAAAAAGTGTTGAAAGACTCGCAGTAGGAACGAGCGGGCCGAAGCCCCACCTGATAGCGCCACCCATTGTGTAACGCTCGCAAAATCAAAATAGTCGCGCTGTCTGTGTTTGGCGCGGCTATCGTTTGCGCCTACTGTCCGGCTTTCAACCCGGAGGCCCTCTGTTTTCGAGCCATGCGGTATTATATAACCTGATTCTGGAATATCAAACAATACACGGTAGTTTTCAACCCGAAGCCGGTAGCCATACTGGTGATGTTTCAGCGCCTTCACGCTCTTGCAGTCCGGCATCTTTGCCAGCGCCCCAACCTCATCACGAATTTCGACCTGATATTAATGGTCGATCTTGCATAACTGACGGGCAGCTTTCGGTGTCCAGTGGACCAGGTTCATAACCATATAATAACTTTAAATATAACTTTATCAAGTGGTTCGATGCTCTGGCCTGGTAACCCCCGTAAACCCCCGAACAACCCCCGCCAGCGCATCAGGCAAAATCCCGAAAACCTTGCGCACGATGGGCGCCGGGATCTTTCGGTAATACGCCTGCGCAATCGCGCCCGTCATGCACGCAATCGTATCGCTGTCGCCCCCAAGGGAAACAGCCAGCCGGATGGCATGTTCAAAATCCGTGCTTTGCAGAAACGCGATGATCGCCTCGGGCACGGAACCCTGGCAGGTTTCATCGAATGCATAACCTGGCCGGATCGCGTCGATGCTGCGGTTCAGGTCATAGCCGAAAGTGCGCTCGATAAACTGCCTGATGTCGCCCTTGCGCTGCCCGGTGCGCGCCAGCCAGACCGCCGTGGCCACCGCCTGCGCGCCCTTGATACCTTCGGGATGGTTGTGCGTGACTTCGGCGCTGCGGCGCGCTTCGTGCATCACCTCCTCCAGGCTGTTTCGATACCAGCCCACGGGGCTCACGCGCATGGCCGAGCCATTGCCAAAGCTGTTGTAGGGCGCGGGATGCGCGCACTGGATCCAGCGCGCGAACATCCCGCCATAGCCGCGCCCGGGATAATTGCGGCTGAACGCCTGATACGTTTGCGCATAGTCGCGCTGGTGCATCAGCGCGTGCATCGTGGCGATGGTCAGCACGCTGTCGTCGGTGAAATCCGCCGCGGCGGGGAACAGCTCGAACGTGGTGGTTTTCACGTTGTGCCATTCATAGGCCGAGCCGATGATATCGCCGGCGATGGCGCCGAGGATGCAGTCCCCGTCTGGCATCTGATGCACGCGCGGGGTTGTGTTAGCGCACGCCGATGCGATCGAGCGCTGCGGCCAGTTGCCCGACGCAGCGGTCGATGTTCGCCCATTTATCCAGCCCGAACAGCCCCAGGCGGAAGGTGCGGAAATCCGCCGGTTCGTCGCACATCAGGGGCACGCCGCTGGCCGTTTGCAGCCCGGCTTCGACAAACGCCTTGCCGCTCTGGATATCCGGGTTGGTGGTGTAACTGACCACCACGCCCGCGGATTGATAGCCTTCGGCAGCCACGCTGGGCAGGCCGCGGCTTTCCAGCAGCGCACGCACCTTGCGGCCCAGCTCGACTTGCTGCGCGCGCACTGTGTTAAAGCCGATCGCGCGGGTTTCCAGCATGGTGTCGCGCAGCACGACCAGCGCCGTGGTGGGCATCGTGGCGTGATAGGCATGGCTGCCGTTTTCGTAGGCCTGCATGATATTGCGCCAGCGTTTGAGGTCTGCGGCAAAGCTGCTGCTCGTGGTCTGCTCCAGCGCCGCCAGGCCGCGCTCCGAGAAGCCGATCAACGCGCTGCCTGGCGGGCTGCTCCAGCATTTTTGCGGCGCGGTGATCAGCACGTCAGCATCCACGGCGCGCATGTCCACCCACAGCGCGCCGGAGGCCACGCAATCGAGCACGAACAGGCCGCCCACCGCATGCGTGGCTGCCGCAACGCGCTGCATGTATTCCTCGGGCAGCAGCACGCCGCTGGCCGTTTCAACGTGCGGCGCGAACACCACGCCAGGCCGCGCGCGCGCAATGGCCGCTTCGACTTCGGCAATCGGCGCAGGCATCCACGGCGCCTGCGCGCCCTCGCCTGTGCGCTGCGCTTTCAGCACGGTGATGCGCTGTGGCGCAGTCAGGCGGCCCTGCTCCAGAATCTGGCTCCAGCGGTAACTGAAAAATCCGTTGCGCAACACCAGCACATCCTGATCGCCCGCGAACTGCCGCGCCACGGCCTCCATGCCAAACGATCCGCTGCCCGGCACGATGGCCATCGCATGCGCGCCGTACACTTCGGAGAACAGCGCCGAAATATCGCGCATCACGCGCTGGAAGCGCTGCGACATATGGTTTAACGCGCGGTCGGTATAGACCACGGAAAACTCCAGCAGCCCATCAGGATCCACATCAGGTAACAGCCCAGGCATGAAAAACCTCCACACAAAATAAAAATAATTCAGGTTGAAATAAAAACGCAGGGGTAAGGGCAGGTTTGAAACCTGCCCCTACGGCGCTGGCTGGAACTGGGCGATTTTCATTGCAGCCTCACGCCTGAAACACGCCCATCGACAGATAACGGTCGCCGCGATCGCACACGATAAACACGATCGTGGCATTCTCGACCTGGCGCGCGATGCGCAACGCCACCTCGCATGCGCCGCCTGAAGAAATTCCCGCGAAAATGCCTTCGACTGCCGTCAGCCTGCGCGCCATGGCCTCGGCAGTGGACTGGCTGACATTTTCCACGGCATCGACCAGGCTGCGATCGAAAATCTTCGGCAGATAGGCTGGCGGCCATTTGCGGATGCCCGGAATGCGCGAGCCATCCTCGGGCTGCGCGCCGATCACCTGGATCGCGTCGTTGCGCTCTTTCAGATAGCGCGACACCCCCATGATCGTGCCCGTGGTGCCCATCGACGAGACAAAATGCGTAACGCGCCCGCCCGTATCGCGCCAGATTTCCGGGCCGGTGGCCTCGTAATGTGCAAGCGGATTGTCGAGGTTCGAGAACTGGTCGAGAATCACGCCCTTGCCGTCCTGCTGCATCTGCTGCGCCAGATCGCGCGCGTATTCCATGCCGCCCGTCACGGGCGTGAGCAGAATCTGCGCGCCATAGGCGGCCATGCTCTGCCGCCTCTCCACGGACAGATCCTCGGGCATGATCAGCACCATTTTGTAGCCGCGCAGTGCGGCGGCCATCGCCAGCGCAATGCCGGTGTTGCCGCTGGTGGCTTCGATCAATGTATCGCCGGGCTGGATGCGCCCGCGCTCCTCGGCCTTGCGTATCATCGCCAGCGCGGGCCGGTCTTTCACCGAGCCAGCAGGATTATTGCCTTCGAGCTTGCCCAGGATCACATTGTTGCGCTGCCGGATAGCGTCATCCGGCAGGCGCACGAGCTGCACCAGTGGCGTGTTGCCGATTGTGTCTTCAATAGTTTTGTATCGCATGAACGGATTCTAAACCACGCGATCAAAACGTGAAGCGCCACTTTAATGGGCAAAATCCGCTATCATTTCGCCCCGTCATCGTATTTATCTGCGCACAAAGGTCAACCATGGACGCCCAGCAACGCATCAGGCAACTCATCGACGAAAACCCCGTTGTGCTTTTCATGAAAGGCACCGCGCAGTTTCCGATGTGCGGCTTTTCAGGCCGTGCAGTGCAGGCGCTGAAGGCCTGTGGCGTCAACACCTTCAAAACCGTGAATGTGCTGGAGGATGAGGAAATTCGCCAGGGCATCAAAACCTTCTCGAACTGGCCCACCCTTCCGCAGCTTTATGTGCGCGGCGAATTCATTGGCGGCTCGGACATCATGATGGAAATGTACCAAAGCGGCGAGTTGCAGAAACTGTTCGCGGCGGCCTGATTTTTTTCATCCGTGAACGCCACTTCGCCCGCACGCGCCGCGCCGCGCCGCCTGATCGTCGCCATTACCGGCGCGACGGGCGCGATTTATGGCGTGCGCGCGCTGGAGCTGCTGCGCCGCGCAGGCATCGAAACGCATCTGCTGGTTTCCCCGGCAGGCGCGCTCACCTTGCAGCACGAATTGCATCTGGCGCCGGAGGATCTTCGCGCGCGCGCGGATGTGATGTATGCCATCAATGATGTGGGCGCGACAATTTCCTCCGGCTCGTTTCCGGTGGATGGCATGCTGGTGGCGCCCTGCTCGATGAAAACGCTCGCGGCCATCGCGCACGGGTTTGCCCATAACCTGATTACGCGCGCCGCGGATGTGACGTTAAAGGAGCGCCGCCGCCTGGTGCTGCTGGCGCGCGAAGCGCCATTGAACCTTGCGCATCTGCGCAACATGACGGCCATCACCGAAATGGGTGGCGTGATTTTTCCGCCCGTGCCCGCGTTTTACGACCAGCCTGCATCGCTCGATGCCATGGTCGATCACACCGTTGCGCGCGCGCTGGACCTGTTTGCGCCCGACGCGCCGTTTTCGTCTGCCTGGGCAGGATTGCGCCAGGGCGCATCACGATAACGATGACTGATCCCGACGATAACCTGCACGCCGAACGCGACCGCTACTGGATGCAGCGCGCGCAGCAGGCCGCTGCGCAGGCGCGCATGATCGGCGAAGTGCCCGTGGGCGCGGTGCTGGTGCGCGGTGACGAGCTTATCGCCACGGGTTTCAATCAGCCCATCAGCGCACACGACCCGTCAGCGCATGCGGAAATGGTGGCGCTGCGCGCCGCTGCGCAGGCGCTTCAGAATTACCGGCTGCCCGGCTGCGAACTTTATGTGACGCTGGAGCCTTGCCTGATGTGCGCGGGCGCGATCATGCATGCGCGGCTGGCGCGGGTGATCTTTGGCGCGCGCGACCCTAAAACGGGCGCATGCGGCAGCGTGGTGGATGCATTCGCCCATGCGCAGCTCAATCACCACACGCAGGTGACGGGCGGCGTGCTTGAAGATGAATGCAGCGATGCGCTGAAGGCCTTTTTTGCCGACCGTCGCCGCGCCAGTCAGGCTGCGCCCCTTCCCCCGAATTTTTCCTCTTCATCATGACTGCACACCGTGCCATCGAACTGATTGCGCCTTCTGGTTATGTTTACGATCACGCGATCGCCGCGCGCGCAGTTGAGCGGCTGCGCGACCAGGGGCATACGGTCATCAACACCGAGGCCATGGAGCGCCGCTCCCAGCGTTTTGCAGGCACCGACGCGCAACGCGCTGCCGAGCTGAACCGCCTGGCCGACCCTGCGCGCAACCTGCCCGATATTGTGCTTGCCGTGCGCGGTGGTTACGGCGCAGTGCGGCTGCTGCATGGCCTGGATTACGCGGGCCTGCGGCAACGGCTCACGGGCCAGCCCATTGCGATCGTGGGCCATAGCGACTTCACCGCGCTTCAGATGGCGCTTTATGCGCGGGCCGGATTGATGACGTTTGGCGGGCCGATGCTCGTCAGCGATTTCGGCGCGCCGGTGGTCAGCGCCTATACGATGGAGCATTTCTGGCAGGCGATCACGCGGCCTTCGTTCACATTGCAGGTCAACGCGCCGCAGGTGCAGCAGGCCAGCGTTTCGGGCACCTTGTGGGGCGGCAACCTGGCCGTGCTCGCGGCGCTGGCAGGCACGCCCTATATGCCGCAGATCCGGGGCGGTATCCTGTTTCTTGAGGACATCAACGAACTGACGTTCCGCCTTGAGCGCACGCTATACCAGCTGCATCTGTGCGGCATTCTTGCGCGCCAGCAGGCCATTGTGCTGGGCGATCTGTCCGGCGGAAAAATCTATGAATCCGACAATGGCTACGATGTGCCGGCCATGGTGCAGCATCTGCGCTCGCTGGTGGGCATTCCGGTCATCACGGGGCTGCCGTTTGGCCATATCGCCGATCTGGCGACCCTGCCCTTTGGCGCCCATGCGCGCCTGAACGCGCGCGCGCATGGCTTCACGCTGGAAGTCAGCGGCTATCCGCATCTGCGCGGCTGATATTTACCCGTTTTATCCAACCTTGTTTTTTGTTTTCAGGAATGTACTGTGCTGTCCACCGCTAACATCACCATGCAATTCGGGCCAAAGCCCCTGTTCGAGAATATTTCGGTCAAGTTTGGCGAGGGCAACCGTTATGGGCTGATTGGCGCGAATGGGTGTGGCAAATCCACGTTCATGAAAATTCTCGGCGGCGATCTGGAGCCCACCTCAGGCAATGTGATGCTGGAGCCGCATGTGCGCCTGGGCAAACTGCGCCAGGACCAGTTCGCGTATGAAGAAGTGCGCGTGCTCGATGTGGTGATGATGGGCCACACCGAAATGTGGGCCGCGATGACCGAGCGCGATGCGATCTACGCCAACCCCGACGCGACCGATAACGACTATATGCACGCCGCCGAGCTGGAAGCGAAGTTCGCCGAATACGATGGCTACACCGCCGAGGCGCGCGCGGGCGAATTATTGCTGGGCATCGGGATCAATATCGAACTGCATGACGGGCCGATGAGCAATGTTGCGCCGGGCTGGAAACTGCGCGTGCTGCTGGCGCAGGCGCTGTTCTCGAAGCCGGACGTGCTGCTGCTTGACGAGCCGACCAACAATCTGGATATCAATTCCATCCGCTGGCTCGAAGACACGCTCAACGAATATGACTCGACGATGATCATCATCTCGCACGACCGGCACTTTCTGAACCAGGTCTGCACACATATGGCGGACATGGATTACGGCACCCTGAAAATCTGGCCCGGCAATTATGACGATTACATGCTGGCCAGCACCCAGGCGCGCGAGCGCCAGGCCGCTGCAAATGCCAAGGCCAAGGAGCGCATTGCCGATCTTCAGGATTTCGTGCGGCGCTTTTCCGCGAACAAGTCCAAGGCGCGCCAGGCCACGAGCCGCCTGAAGATGATCGACAAGATCAAGATCGAGGAATTCAAACCGTCGTCGCGGCAAAATCCGTTTATCCGTTTTGGCTACGACAGGAAACTGCACAACATCGCCGTGCTTGCGGAGCACATCACGAAAAAATATGAACGCACGATTTTCGAGCGGTTCAGTCTCAGCGTGCAGCCCGGCGAGCGCATTGCGATCATCGGCGAGAACGGCGCGGGCAAGACCACATTGCTGCGCGCGCTGTATGGCGATCTGCCGCTGGACGCAGGCACGGTGAAATGGGCCGAGAACGCCAATGTGGGCTATATGCCGCAGGACACCTATGAAGCGTTTCCCGACGATGTGACCTTGCTCGAATGGATCGACCAGTATCGCCAGGAAGGCGACGATGAGCAGGCCGTGCGCGGCACGCTCGGGCGGCTGCTGTTTGGCGCGGACGATATCAGGAAGTCGGTGAAGGTGCTCTCTGGCGGCGAGAAAGGCCGCATGATCTGGGGCAAGCTGATGCTGGGCCGCCATAACGTGTTGCTGATGGACGAGCCGACCAACCATATGGACATGGAGTCCATCGAATCGTTGCAGATTGCGCTGGAGAAATACGAGGGCACATTGATCTTCGTGTCGCACGACCGCGAGTTCGTCAACGGTCTGGCCACGCGCGTGATCGAAGTGCGCACGGATGGCGTCCTGCACGACTATCACGGCAATTACGAAGACTTCCTGGCCAGCCAGGGTTTGCAGTAAAACCCTGTTTTCTGCCAGGACTATCACCGGGCCCAGGCAGGAATCTATATAATGACGCCTCTAGCGCAACGCTCACTGGCATGACATATCGCATGGCCCGCGCGTTGCTTATTATTCGAGGATGCAGGCCCCCATGTTCATTTCCCATCCGTTTGCGCCATTGAAAATTCGTGGCCGTGCATTGCTGCCCATCGTTCAGGGGGGCATGGGCGTTGGCATTTCGGCGCACCGGCTTGCGGGCAGCGTCGCGCGCGAAGGCGCGGTTGGCACGATTGCCAGTATCGACCTGCGTCACCATCACACCGATCTCGTAGCCGAATGCAAGGCCGACCCGCGCCATGAAACCATGGAGCGCGCGAACCTGGTGGCCCTGACGCGCGAAATCCAGCAGGCGCGCAAGCTCAGCGAAGGCAACGGCATGATCGCCGTGAACGTGATGAAGGCCGTGAAAGCCCATGCCGATTATGTGCGCACTGCGTGCGAAAGCGGCGCGGATGCGATTGTGATGGGCGCAGGCCTGCCGCTTGACTTGCCCGATCTGGCCCGGGGCACGGATATTGCGCTGATTCCGATTCTGTCGGATGCACGCGGCATTGGGCTGATCCTGAAGAAGTGGATGAAAAAAGGCCGCCTGCCCGACGCGATCGTGATCGAGCATCCGGCGCACGCAGGGGGCCACCTGGGCGTCACGCATCTGGAAGAGATGGGCGACCGGCGTTTCGAGTTCGACCAGATTTTTGAAGACCTGAAGCCCATTTACGCCTCCCTGGGCCTGAAGCCCGAAGATGTGCCGCTGATCGTTGCAGGGGGCATCAACAGCCATGAGGCCGTGCGCAAGTGGCTGGGCGCGGGTGCCAATGGCGTGCAGGTGGGCACGCCGTTTGCCGTGACCGAGGAAGGCGACGCGCATCCGAATTTCAAGCAGGTGCTGGCCAACGCGAAGCCCGAAGACATTGTGGATTTCGTCAGCGTCACGGGCCTGCCCGCGCGCGCGGTCAAAACGCCGTGGCTGGAGCGTTATCTGCGCAACGAGGCGCGGGTGCGCAGCAAGCTCGGCTCGATCAAGGTGGTGTGCCCCACGGCGCTGGAATGCCTGACGATGTGCGGCCTGCGCGATGGCATCGAAAAATTCGGCCACTTCTGCATCGACACCCGGCTGGTGGCCGCGATGAAAGGCGACATTGCCAACGGCCTGTTCTTCCGTGGCCGCGATTCATTGCCTTTCGGCAATGCCATCCGCAGCGTGCGCGAAGTGCTGGAACTCCTGCTGACCGGCGTAACCAAGCCGATCGCCGCAGGGCGCGCGGCGCTGGCGGCGATGGGGTAGGCCCACAAACACCTGGATTCACGTCAGATACTGACGTCGTATATACTCAGTCAGTATCCACTGACTGAATCAGGGTAAGCCATGTCAAAGGCCGTTTTCACGATGAAGCTTGAACCTGGGCTGCGCGACGCCTTCATGGCCGAAGCCGAGGCATCACACAGGCCAGCGTCCCAGGTGGTGCGTGAGCTGATGCGCGATTTCATCCAGCGCCAGCGCGAAGCGCGCGAATACGATGAATTTCTGTTGAGCAAGGTCGAAGCCTCGCGCATTTCGATGCGCGCCGGACGTGGCCGCTCCAATGATGAAGTCGAGGCCGAAGCTGCTGAGCAGCGAGCAGAACTGCTCCGCAAGGCTGATGCGACGGGTGTATGAGGCTTCTCTGGACGCCTGAAGCAGAACAGGACCGAAACGATGTGCGCGACTATATCGCAGCAGACAATCCGCGCGCGGCGGCTTGCATGGACCAGCTATTCAGCGACGCGGCAGCCAGACTAGCCGATCATCCCAGGCTCGGTAAGCCAGGAAAAATCGCTGGCACGCGCGAGCTGGTCCCTCATGAAAACTACCGCCTTGTATATGAGATCGATGCAGAGACGATCTGGGTGTTAGCCCTGGTGCATACAGCCCGTCAGTGGCCACCTGCGCGGAGGTAACTACTCCCCCGACGACCGGCTCGCCCTGCGCCGTTCAATATCAGTCAGATAACGCTTGCGCAGCCGGATGGAGTGCGGCGTGACTTCGACCAGTTCGTCGTCTGCAATGAATTCCACGGCGTATTCCAGCGACAGCTGGATCGGCGGCACGAGCCGCACGGCTTCGTCCGTGCCGGAGGCGCGGATGTTGGTCAGCTGCTTGCCCTTTACGGGGTTCACCACCAGATCGTTATCGCGGCTGTGAATGCCGATAATCATGCCTTCATACAACGCATCGCCCGGCTTCACGAACATGCGCCCGCGCTCCTGCAACTTCCACAGCGCATAGGCCACCGCCGCGCCATCTTCCTGTGAAATCAGCACGCCGTTGCGGCGCTCGCCCAGCGTGCCTTCCTTCATCGGCCCGTAGCCATCGAACACATGGCTCATCAGGCCCGTGCCACGCGTGAGCGTCATGAATTCGCCCTGAAAGCCAATCAGCCCGCGCGCCGGGATGCGGTATTCCAGCCGCGTGCGACCACGCGCGTCGGAGGCCATGTCCAGCATTTCGCCCTTGCGCCGCCCCAGCTCTTCCATCACGCCGCCCTGATGTGAATCCTCCACATCCACGGTCAGCATCTCGTAAGGCTCCTGGCGCACGCCGTCCACCTCGCGCGTGACCACGCGCGGGCGTGACACTGCAAGCTCGTAACCCTCGCGGCGCATGTTCTCGATCAGGATGGTCAGATGCAGTTCACCGCGCCCTGAGACCTCGAACGTCGTTTCGTCGCCCGTATCCTTCACGCGCAGCGCCACGTTGTGATTGAGCTCGCGCTCCAGGCGCTCACGAATCTGCCGGCTCGTGACGAACTTGCCTTCGCGCCCTGCGAGCGGCGATGAATTCACCAGGAAGTTCATCGTCAACGTGGGTTCATCCACGGTAATCATCGGCAGCGCTTCGGGCGCATCGGGTGCGCACAGCGTCGCGCCAATACCGATATCCTCGATGCCGTTGATCAATACGATATCGCCCGCTTCGGCGCTATCCACCTGCGTGCGCTCCAGCCCATGAAACACCAGCACCTGGTTGACCTTGCGCGTGAGCACATCGCCCTGCGGCCCGAAACGCAATGCCACCTGCTGGCCGGGCCGGATGCGCCCGCGGCTGATGCGGCCCACGCCGATGCGGCCCACATAGGTCGAATAGTCCAGCGACACGATCTGCAACTGCAACGGGCCGTCCGGGTCCGCCGCGCGCACCGGCACATATTTCAGGATGGCGTCGAACAGGGGGCGCATATCGCCTTCGCGCACATCCGCCGTCAATCCTGCATAACCATTCAGGCCCGACGCATAGATCACCGGAAAATCCAGCTGCTCTTCGGTGGCGCCAAGTTTATCGAACAGGTCAAACGTCTGGTTGATCACCCAATCGATGCGCGCGCCCGGGCGATCGACCTTGTTGACCACCACGATGGGCTTCAACCCCAGCGCCAGCGCCTTTTTCGTGACGAAGCGCGTTTGCGGCATCGGGCCTTCCACGGCGTCCACCAGCAGCAGCACCGAGTCCACCATCGACAGCACGCGCTCCACTTCGCCACCGAAGTCCGCGTGTCCAGGGGTATCGACGATATTGATATGCGTGCCTTCGTATTCCACCGCGCAGTTCTTGGCCAGGATCGTGATGCCGCGTTCCTTTTCGATGTCGTTGGAGTCCATCACGCGCTCGGCGATCTGCTGGTTCTCGCGGAACGTGCCGGACTGGCGCAAAAGCTGATCGACGAGCGTGGTTTTGCCGTGATCGACGTGAGCGATGATGGCGATATTGCGAATGGCGCGGGACATGGAAACCTGCAAAAAAGGGAAGGAAAAACGAAAAACCGAAAGAGGGTCAACCGGGCGGGAACGCAGTGAGCCGGAACCCTCCAGCCTCACGCGAGAAAGGGGCGAATTTTAGCACGAGCGGCGCACGGTGTCCCGTGTTCGTATTTTTTTGTAGCTTCTGTTCCAGCGGTTCGTTTGTATGTTTGCCCGACGCAGGAAATCAAGGGTATTGATCTTCGTTGCTCATGAAGCGTGCAAGTGATTAAATTCTGCGTTTTCCAAGGCAAGGTGTACCGGCACACGCAGAGGAACCGACCCGTTGCTTGTCCGTCACGACATTGCATGACCTCGGTTGACAGATATACAGGATAATCGTAACTTGAACCAATCAGTGTCAAGCCTGAAGATGTGAAGTGTTTGTTGAAAATCTGTGGGAAGATACAAAAAAAGTGATATGTATTACGTTCTAGAAAAACAGATGTACAGATGCTGTCTCCTGTTCAACTTCAAATCGAGACTTGAAAAATGGCTACTCTTAGTGAAGACCCTTCATGCACGGCTACAAGTTCGCAATGCTATACACAATTACGAAAGGAAGGAGAGGAAACTTTTCTTAAAAGACATGTATTCAGAGTTTTGTATCTCAATGAAATTCCCGGAGCAATGGATAAGATGAAGTGGCCAGTTTCTGCAGCGATGATGCGGCACTGGTTTGAAAATCCTGCGTGGCATATGCCTGAGAATGAAAGGGGTGAAATTATAACGGTGATATTTACGCACCTATTATATATGCTCAATTGCCAGCCGCAAAGGTTAATGAAACAATTATCACAATGAAATGGGCACTTGGTTTCAAACGATTTGAGAAAGAACTCGAAGAGTGGCGCCTAGAATGGAATACATCAAGGTGCAGGGATCTACTTGCCAAACGCCTAAGAAAAGCTGGATGGCACCCAGGAATGCAATCTTTCCCATTAGGAAAGATTGGGCAAAAAGCTTCCGTTATTGAAAACATCAACCAAGTAAATTCAAGATCCTTTGGAGATTATCGGGATACTTTGGATGATTTTTATGGCGTAATTTTCAAGGCGAATATTCATGTCGCTGTTGTAGGCTATGCGCACTTTGATAATCGCTCCAGACAGGATTTTTTTGTTGTTACCGATATTGGATATTATATTCATGACACTTATGATTTTAATGATGGCGACAAGTTGAGTGACAAGCTGGTAGATGGATTGACAGGTGGGTTAGGAATCTGGAGCAGAGACAGGATGCTATCAAAAGAAGAGACGCTTGAATATATTCTGGATCGAAGCTCACTTGAGAGGTTCATATTTTCAAAATTCAGGGATTTTGTTCCGGTCAGCAACGAAGATTTTTATAAATGGGCAAAAAAGCATAAAAAAGGGGGCGATTTTTACGTATTTTCAGATGTACTTTGGGAAAAACCCATAGGTGGAAAACTCGTGATTGCAATTCCTCCATCAAGCATATAAATCGTTAAGTAGGTTGCGAAATGATGACGATGAAACATTTAAGGACGATATTAACGATTTTCGGCGTGTTCGTTTTTCTTTTTTTGCTATTGATGTTTGCAATCTTCAAGTTGAGTTTTATTCCATACCCACCAAAGCCAACAAAATATGATCCCGTTATATGCTACAGCCAGAACCATGAATATTATATCAAGCGATATCAAACGGTTGCTGATTCCCTATGGAACGACAACGGTATAGCAATTGTGTATGACAAGCAAGGGCATGAGGTTAGCAGGGGGAAAGCATATCTTGCTGCAGATACTATTCTATGGTCTCCATCTTATGGCGGGGCAGTTGGTATAGGGGAGGGAGGAAAGAGATCTGAGTGGTATATAAAGTTGCCAACCCTTCCAGTCAAGATCAAGAACACCGCGGATGATTATGCTGCGGGTTGTTATTGATAAAATATGCTGAGTACGGCGTAGTAGTCAGCATGCAGCATCTCTCATGCGGTATGCGTTCGTCCCATCGGTAACACTCAACATCCGGTTACATCAGCCGCTAACGTCCAGCAAGACCCGCCCGACGCCACGAACGCTGCTTGAACCCGCAGCCACAGCATGTGTTGAGAGGCAGAAGGCAGGACTGTCTCATGCCTCACTCTCCCCTCCTTCCCTGTCACCCTTTATAATTTCATATTCAGCGTTTTTCAACTTCCCGTTCGTATCCAGCACAATCCCGATGAGTAACAGCACGCACAGCACCCTTGCCAAGAGTTTCGAGCCTCAAACGATCGAGGCACAGTGGGGGCCGCAATGGGAAAGGCGCGGCTACGCAGCGGCAACGTTTACGCCCGGGCGCAACGATTTTGCGATCCAGCTGCCACCGCCCAATGTGACGGGCACCCTGCATATGGGCCATGCGTTCAACCAGACGATCATGGATGGCCTTGCGCGCTATCACCGGATGCAGGGCGACAACACGTTATGGGTGCCCGGCACCGACCATGCGGGCATTGCCACGCAGATCGTGGTGGAACGCCAGCTCGATGCGCAGAAAATCTCGCGCCACGATCTGGGCCGCGAAAAATTCGTTGAGCGCGTGTGGGCCTGGAAGCAGCAGTCCGGCTCGACGATCACGAACCAGGTGCGCCGCCTGGGCGCGTCAATCGACTGGTCACGCGAATATTTCACGATGGACGATCGGCTGTCCGCCACGGTGCGCGAGGTTTTCGTGCGGCTGTACGAACAGGGGCTGATCTATCGCGGCAAGCGGCTGGTGAACTGGGATCCGGTATTGATGACGGCGGTGTCCGATCTCGAAGTCGTCAGCGAGGAAGAAAACGGCCACCTGTGGCATATCCGTTATCCGCTGGCCGATGGCTCGGGCCATCTGACCGTGGCCACCACGCGCCCCGAAACGATGCTGGGCGACGTGGCCGTGATGGTGCATCCCGAAGACGAGCGCTATGCGCATCTGGTCGGCCAGTTCGTCACATTGCCGCTCGTCAATAAACCGATCCCCATCATCGCCGATGATTATGTGGACCGCGAATTCGGCACCGGCGTGGTGAAAGTCACGCCCGCGCACGATTTCAACGATTACCAGGTGGGCCAGCGCCACAAACTGCCGCAGATCGACGTGTTGACGCTCGATGCAAAAATCAACTCGAACGCGCCGGAAAACTATCGCGGCCTGGACCGCTTCGACGCGCGCAAACAGATTGTGGCCGACCTGGACGCGCTGGGTCTGCTCGAATCGACGCAGCCGCACAAACTGATGGTGCCGCGCGGCGACCGCACCGGCGTGGTGATCGAACCCATGCTCACTGACCAGTGGTTCGTTGCGATGAGCAAACCTGCGCCGGAAGGCACGTTCCATCCAGGCAAATCCATCGCCGAAGTCGCGCTCGATGTGGTGCGCCAGGGCGAGATCAAATTCGTGCCGGAGAACTGGACGACCACGTATTACCAGTGGCTCGAAAACATCCAGGACTGGTGCATCTCGCGGCAGTTATGGTGGGGCCACCAGATTCCCGCGTGGTATGGCGAGCATGGCGAAATCTTCGTCGCAAGAAACGAAGAAGACGCGCGGGCCAAAGCGGATGCCGCAGGTTATCAAGGCGTACTCAAACGCGATGAGGATGTGCTCGACACATGGTTCTCGTCAGCGCTGGTGCCCTTCTCGTCGCTGGGCTGGCCGCAGAAGACGCCTGAGCTGGAGCACTTCCTGCCCTCGTCGGTGCTCGTGACCGGGTTCGATATCATCTTTTTCTGGGTCGCTCGCATGGTCATGATGACCACGCATTTCACCGGCAAGGTGCCGTTTCACGCGGTGTATGTGCACGGCCTTGTGCGCGATGCGGAAGGCCAGAAAATGTCCAAGAGCAAGGGCAATACATTGGACCCGATCGACATCGTGGATGGCATCGCGCTGGATGCGCTCGTGGCCAAGCGCACCACGGGCCTGATGAATCCGAAGCAGGCCGCCGCCATCGAGAAAAAAACGCGGCGCGAATTCCCCGAAGGCATTCCCGCGTTCGGCACGGATGCATTGCGCTTCACGATGGCCTCGATGGCCACGCTGGGGCGCAATATCAATTTCGATCTGGCGCGCTGCGAAGGCTACCGCAATTTCTGCAACAAGTTATGGAACGCCACGCGCTTCGTATTGATGAACTGCGAAGGCCACGATTGCGGCGTCGCACAAGGGCAGGAGCCAGGCGCAGCGGATTTTTCGCCCGCTGACCGCTGGATCGTGTCCTTGCTGCAACGCACCGAGGCCGAGGTCGCCCAGGGGTTTGCGCATTACCGTTTCGATAACATCGCCAGCGCGCTGTATCGCTTTGTATGGGACGAATATTGCGACTGGTATCTGGAACTGGCCAAGGTGCAGTTGCAGCACGGCACGCCCGCGCAGCAGCGCGCCACGCGCCGCACATTGCTGCGCGTGCTTGAAGCCGTGTTGCGGCTGGCGCATCCGGTGATTCCGTTTATCACCGAGGCCCTGTGGCAGCACGTTGCGCCGCTGGCCGCGCGCTATCCGCAGGGCGTGGATGCGGGCGCGGCGTCGATCATGATGCAGCGCTATCCGGTGAGCGAGCCGGCGAAAATCGACGAAGCCGCCGAGCAGTGGGTCGCGGCATTAAAGGCCGTGGTCGATGCGTGCCGCAATCTGCGCGGCGAGATGAATCTGTCGCCCGCCACGAAAGTGCCGCTGCTGGCCACGGGCAACGCGCCGCGCCTGCAGGCGTTCGCGCCTTATGCGCAGGCGCTGGCGCGCCTGTCGGAAGTGCAGATCATCGCCGATGAAGCCACGCTGGATGCTGCTGCCGGCGGCGCGCCCGTGGCGATCGTCGGCACAGACAAACTTGTGCTGAAAGTGCAGATCGACGTGGCCGTGGAACGCGAGCGGCTGTCGAAGGAAATCGCGCGAATCACCGCCGAGG
>Ga0209738_10000122_pt1 | contig 17785 bp, 12 predicted proteins | sample TergutNc150P5_FD_187289 | JGI IMG/M metagenome (GOLD analysis project Ga0209738, IMG submission 187289) | Nasutitermes corniger P5 segment gut microbial community from laboratory colony in Florida, USA - Nc150 P5 (SPAdes) (version 2) | ecosystem: Host-associated > Arthropoda: Insects >...
CGGGACAGGTGCAGCAGCACCTGCCGCAACTGGGGCGCCAGAATGGCTGGCAGCGAGCGCCCCTCGGGCGCTTCCACACGGATGGTTTCCATCCCCGATGACTCGGCGTTCTGCCGCATGCGGTCCAGCAGCACCGTTTTGCCCGTGCCACGCAGGCCGATCATCAGCACACTCCGGGCGGGCCGCCCCTGGCGCGCGCGTTCGCTGGCGATATGCACGGCCTTCAGCAATTCATCGCGGCCTGCCAGTTCTGGCGGTGGCGTGCCGGCTCCTGGGGCATAAGGGTTGATGATTGGGTCCATAAGCAGCAGTTTATATCGAGTTTAGGGAAATTACAAAGGGAAGATAAACTCCCTAATATCCCTATAAATGGTTTGCACCTAACGCGGATAAATCGCGCCCAGCACCCGCTCGCCTGCCGCGCCGGTCACGGCGGCCAGATTGCCGGGCTGGCGCGCGATGCAGCGCTGCGCCAGCCACGCGAACGCCAGCGCTTCGACCTGTTGCGGCGGCACGCCCAGCGCAGCGGTTGTGGCCACAGACACGTTCGCCAGCTCATGCGCCGCCAGCGCGCGCGCCAGTGCGGCCATCATCACCGGATTGCGCGCGCCGCCGCCGCACACATAAACCGCCTGGCAATGCGGCGCGTGCCGCTTGATTTCGCGCGCCACGGTGACAGCCGTCAGCTCCACCAGCGTGGCCTGCACATCGGCGGGCAACAGCGCTTCAAAGCCGCGCAGCCTGGCATTCAGCCAAAGCTCACTGAACAGATCGCGCCCGGTACTTTTGGGCGGGGGCTGCATGAAAAACGGCTCGTCAAGCAGCACCTCCAGCAGCAAGGAATCCACCTGGCCCCGCGCGGCAAACTGGCCGTCTTCATCAAACGGCTGGCGCAGATGGCGGCTCGCCCAGGCATCCACCAGCACATTGGCTGGGCCGCAGTCAAAACCGCGCACGCCGCGCGCGTGAGGCTGACCCGGCAGGATCGTGATATTGCTGATGCCGCCCAGGTTGCAGACCACGCGCGTCTCGCCGGGCGCGCCGAACAGGGTCGCATGAAACGCGGGAACGAGCGGCGCGCCCTGCCCGCCTGCGGCCACATCGCGGCTGCGAAAATCCGTGACCACATCGATCTGCGTGAGCTCGGCGAGCAAGGCCGCATTGATGATCTGCCGTGTATAACCTTGCTCGGGGCGATGCCGGATCGTCTGCCCGTGCGCGCCGATAGCCCGCACATCGTCAGCGCGCAGCTCGCCCGCGCACAGCAGCGCATCGCAGCAGGATGCGTAACACATGGCCAGCGCGTTGCCCATCAGCGCCGCGCGTTCCACTTCGTTGTCGCCGGGCTGCTGCAATGCAAAAAGCGCCGTGCGCATCTCGTCAGAAAACGGCACGAACGCCTCGGCCAGCACCACGGGCGGCTGGCCCTGGGCGAAGCGCGCAGCCACGCCGTCCACGCCATCCATGCTGGTGCCGGACATCAGGCCGAAATAAACGCCATCAGAAACACCCTCAGCGGTATGCGGTTTCATTTCAGTTTCGATGGATGAATACCATGATAAAGATGATGAATGTCGCACATTATCTCCCGACTGGCCACAGCAAGGCCCCAGCCGCACAGTGAATCACGTAAAATCGCCACTTTGCATCCTTTGCACGAATTCACAGCATCCCATCTGGCATGAACACCGAAAATTCCCAGCCTTCCACGCCACAGAAACCCGCACACACCTGGCCCGTCACCGATGCCGTCCGTCATGCGCTCGATGTGGCAAAGCGCGGCGCGGATGAATTGCTCATCGAAAGCGAATTCGAGCAGAAACTCGCGCGCAGCGCAGCCACGGGCAAGCCGCTGCGCATCAAGCTGGGGCTGGATCCGACTGCGCCCGATATTCATCTGGGCCACACCGTGGTGCTCAACAAGATGCGCCAGTTGCAGGACATGGGCCACACGGTGATTTTCCTGATCGGCGATTTCACATCACTGATCGGCGACCCGTCGGGCCGCAATGCCACGCGCCCGCCGCTCACGCGCGAACAGATCGAGTCCAACGCGAAGACCTATTTCGAGCAGGCCGCCGCCGTGCTCGACCGCGACAAAACCGAAATACGCTACAACAGTGAATGGTCGATGCCACTGGGCGCGGATGGCATGATCAAACTCGCCTCGCGCTACACCGTTGCGCGAATGCTGGAGCGCGACGATTTCACCAAACGCTTTCATGGCAACGTGCCCATTTCGATTCACGAGTTTCTGTATCCGCTGATGCAGGGCTACGATTCCGTCGCGCTGCATGCCGACCTGGAACTCGGCGGCACCGACCAGAAATTCAACCTGCTGGTGGGGCGCGAATTGCAGAAGCAGTACGGCCAGGAGCAGCAGTGCATCCTGACGATGCCATTGCTCGAAGGGCTGGACGGTGTGGACAAGATGTCGAAGTCCAAACATAACTATGTGGGCATCAGCGAAAAGCCCAACGATATGTTCGGCAAGCTGATGAGCATTTCCGACACGCTGATGTGGCGTTATTACGAATTGCTGTCGTTTTGCTCGATGGAGGAAATTGCCGGCTTTCAGCGCGAAACCGCAGCGGGCCGCAACCCGCGCGACTTCAAGGTGCAGCTCGCGCAGGAGATTGTCGCGCGGTTCCATTCGCAGGCCGATGCGCAGCGCGCGCTGGAAGACTTCAACTATCGCGCAAAAGGCGGCGTGCCGGACGATATTCCATCAGTCACGCTCTCGGGCGCGCCGATGGCGATCGGGCAGTTATTGAAACAGGCCGGGCTGGTACCGTCAACGAGCGACGCATTGCGCAATGTTGACCAGCGCGGCGTGAAAATCGACGGCGTGGTGATTTCCGATCGCACATTGAAAGTCACCGCAGGTGAATATGTGGTGCAGGTAGGCAAGCGCCGCTTCGCGCGCGTGACGTTGAGCGCGTGAGTGCACGATGATCGCCTTGATCCAGCGCGTGCGCCGCGCCGAAGTGCGCGTGATGGACGGCAACGGCAGTAATGGTCGGGTCACAGGCGCGATTGGCGCGGGCCTGCTGGCGTTTGTCTGCGCGGAGCGCGGCGACACCGACGCTGTGGCCGACAAACTGCTGGCAAAGCTGCTCGGCTATCGCGTGTTCAGCGATGCGGCAGGCAAGATGAACCTGCCCGTGCAGAACATCGACGGCGCGGGCACAGCGGGCGGATTGCTGCTCGTGTCGCAATTCACGCTCGCGGCGGATACAACCAGCGGCCTGCGCCCCAGTTTCACCCCTGCCGCGCCACCCGACGAAGGGCGGCGGCTGTTCGATTATTTCGTCGCGGCGGCCCGTGCGAAACACCCATTCGTGCAAACCGGAGAGTTTGGCGCGGACATGCAGGTGGCGCTCGTTAATGACGGGCCAGTCACGTTCTGGCTTCAGGCGCGCAGTTAACCTGGCGCGGTTAACCTGATATTATCGCCGTGGACTGACGGAATGAATTCCGTCAGTTCGTTTTATTTTTTATTTTTTATTTTTTTATTCTTATTACAAGCGGATTATTTCCGAAATCTGGCAGGAGATGTTCAATGAAAATGCAATTCCCTAAACACTGGCTGGTCAGCGCCATCGTGCTGACTTTCGCCGCGACCGCAACCACCGCCATGGCTGACCAGATCGTGAAGATCGGCTCGGCTGAACCGCTCACGGGCGGCTCCGCGCACCTGGGCAAGGATAACGAGAACGGCGCGCGCCTGGCCATCGAGGAAATCAACGCGCACGGGCTGAGGATCGCCGGGCAGAGAATCCATCTGGTGCTGGATGCGCAGGATGACGCAGCCGACCCGCGCACCGCCACGCAGGTGGCGCAGAAGCTGGTGGACAACAAGGTGGTGGCCGTGGTGGGCCATATGAATTCCGGCGCGTCGATTCCTGCCTCGAAGATTTATCACAGCGCGGGCATCGTGCAGATTTCGCCCTCCTCCACCAACCCGGCCTATACGCGGCAGGGGTTCAACACCACGTACCGCGTGGTGGCCACCGATGCGCAGCAAGGCCCCGCGCTGGCGAGCTATGCCGCGCGCGCGCTGAAGATCCGCAGCGTGGCCGTGGTGGACGATTCCACTGCCTACGGCCAGGGTCTGGCCAACGAGTTTGAGAAAACCGCGCGCGCGCACGGTGTGAAAGTGCTGTCGCACGACGCCACCACCGACAAGGCCGTGGACTTCCGCGCGATTCTCACGAAGATCAAGGCGGAAAATCCCGACGCGATCATGTACGGCGGCATGGACGCCACTGGCGGCCCGATGGCCAAACAGGCCAGGCAGCTGGGCCTGCGCGCGAAGTTCCTGTCGGGCGACGGCGTGTGCACCACCGGGCTGCAAAAACTCGCGGGCAATGCCACCGATAACGTCGTGTGTTCGCAGGCCGGCGCGTCAGTCGAGAAAATGGCGGGCGGCGCAGCGTTCGCGGCAAAATATCGCAAGCGTTTTGGCCACGATATCGAATTCGATGCGCCGTTCACGTATGACGCGGTCTATATCATCGTCGATGCGATGAAGCGCGCGAATTCCACGTCGCCCGCGAAGATTCTGGCGAAGATGCCGTCCACGAATTATCGCGGCGTGCTGGGTGAAACCACGTTCGACGCGCATGGCGACCTGCGCCACGGCGTGATCTCGATCTATAACTACAGGGGCGGCAGGAAAACGCTGCTGGATACGGTGAGGATGTAAGCCCAGGCCCTCACGCAGGCGTTCCGGTTTGGCCGCCTCAGTCCGAACCGGAACCGGAACGCCATAAATCCGTGACCGCAGCGGCTGCGCCTGGCGCGGCCAGCCCGAAATGGCGATAGGTCAGCAAGGTGGCAATGCGCCCGCGCGGCGTGCGTTGCAGATAGCCCTGCTGGATCAGGTAGGGCTCGATCACATCCTCGATCGTGTCGCGTTCCTCGCCAATCGCGGCGGCGAGATTGTCGATGCCCACCGGCCCGCCGTCGAACCGGTGCAGGATCGCTTCGAGCAGTTTGCGGTCCATCAGGTCAAAGCCCACCGGGTCAACATCCAGCATCTTGAGCGCCGCGTCCGCCACGCTGGCGGTAATTTCGCCGTCGGCTTTCACCTCGGCGAAATCTCGCACGCGGCGCAATAACCGGTTTGCAATGCGCGGCGTGCCGCGCGAGCGCTGCGCAATTTCCAGCGCGCCATCGGCATGAATGCGCGCGCCCAGCAACGCCGCGGAGCGCCGCACGATGCGCGCGAGTTCCTCGGCGGTATAAAACTCCAGCCGCGCGACGATGCCAAAACGGTCGCGCAGCGGGTTGGTCAGCATCCCCGCGCGCGTGGTCGCGCCCACCAGTGTGAACGGTTGCAGGTCCAGCTTCACGCTGCGCGCGGCAGGCCCCTCGCCGATCATGATGTCGATCTGGTAATCCTCCAGCGCCGGATAAAGAATTTCTTCAACAACGGGGGACAGCCGGTGAATCTCGTCGATAAACAGCACATCGTTCGGCTCCAGGTTCGTCAGCAGCGCCGCCAGATCGCCCGCGCGTTCGAGCACCGGGCCGGAGGTTTGCCGCAGGTTCACGCCCATCTCGCGCGCGATGATATGCGCGAGCGTGGTCTTGCCAAGCCCTGGGGGCCCGAACAGCAGCACATGGTCAAGCGGCTCGCTGCGGCGCTTTGCGGCTTCGATAAAGATTTCGAGCTGGCCGCGCACTTTCTGCTGGCCCACGTATTCGTCAAGCTGCCGGGGGCGCAGCGCGCGCTCGAACACCTCTTCGTTGGGCGATGCGGGCGTGGCGGCGATGATGCGTTCGGCGGCGAGTTTGTCAGTTTCAATCATGCAACAGAATAAACAGGATAAAAAATAATGCCGTAAGTAAAATATTCAATTGATGGTTACAATAGCCATTGTCCCATGATCTGGACAGACTTTGGTCAAACGTAAATTCCCGGAGGTTGAAATGAAGAAAGTATCCCTCGCCGTTCTGGTTTCGCTTTCCACGCTGGCAGGCGTGGCTTACGCACAGCAGGTGGATAGCACTGGCGTCGTTTCGAGTACCGATCCGCAACGTATTGCAGAAGCCGAGCAGCGTGCGCAGCAGGTGCAGGCGCTGCAACAGCAGCAGCCCATGGATGAAGCGCAGCCTGCGGCCCATCACGCGAAGCATCATGCGGCCAAACATCATCACGCAAAGAAAAAAGCCGCTGAGCCGGCAGCCCAACCGCAGCCGCAACAGTAATCCGTAACCGCGGCGCAGTAAAGGCAAAAGCCGAAGCCAGACATGGTTTCGGCTTTTATCATTTTTGATACCCAAACCCAAAAAAAAGGAAAGCCAGCATGGGCAACATCCAGCTTGACATTGAATGGACTGAGGCCGCCTCCCGCAAAATCGGGAAGCTGGCGCAGCGTGGCGGCCAGGGCGAGCTGCTGGCATTGCCGCCGATCGAGTGCCTGCCCATGGAAGGCGATGTGCTGTTCCTGGGCCCGCAGGGCGAACAGCAGCCGTTCATCGTTGCAGAGCGGCAGTATCACCACGATGGCGGTGCGGACTGGACGATCATCCTGATCCTGGATGTGCCGCAGCCCTGAATTTTTCCCTGATTTTTTCCCTGAATTTTTATTCGATCCGCGTCACAGGGCGGCGGCCCGCCTTGATCTCGCCGCGCCTGGCCTTGCTCTCAAGCCGTCGCAGCCCTGAGGCGCGGGTCGCGCGCGTGGGTACGCGCACGGCGCGGGGCGCGCCTGCGCTGTCGATCAATGCATAAAGCCGCGCCAGCGCTGCCGCGCGGTTCTGCTCCTGGGTGCGATATTCCTGCGCCTTGATGATGACCACGCCGTTGCGCGTCACGCGGCGATCCGCCAGTGCGAGCAGGCGCATCTTCAGTAGCTCCGGCAATGACGATGCGCGTATATCGAAGCGCAGATGAATCGCGCTCGATACCTTGTTCACGTTCTGCCCGCCCGCGCCCTGCGCGCGCACGGCGACAAGCTCGACTTCCTGCAATTCGACATGGTAACGGGAGCGACGCGGCGTCATGATGGTCACGATGATGTTGCATCCGCGCGCGCGCGCAGCGCCTCGGCGATGCGCGACGCCAGGCCCGAATCGCGGCGCGTGGGCGTGGCAATCGCGTGCGCCAGCGCCTCGCGCGAACTGTAAATATCCACGCTGGTCTTTGCGCGGGTGATGGCCGTATAGACAAGCTCGCGCGTGAGCAGCGCATGCGCATGGGCCGGCAGCACCAGCGCGACACGGTCGAACTCCGAGCCTTGCGATTTGTGCACGGTCAGGGCGAACGCGGTGTCGTGCGGCGGCAGCGCTGCGGGCGCAATGGCGCGCGCGCGGCCTTCACTGTCGCAAAACCAGACGCGCAGCGCGCCATCCCCTGCGGGCAGTGCGATGCCCGTATCGCCATTGAACAGGCCCAGGGCGTAATCGTTGCGCGTGATCGTCACGGGCCGGCCTGCAAACCAGGGGTTGCCTTTTGCCCATAAGGGCGCTGGATGCGCGGACTGCGTGAGCTGGCGAACCGGCGCGCCCAGCTGCGCGTTCAGCCAGGCCACGCCGCGCGCGCCCATATGCGTGGCGCATAACACGCGAAAGTGGTTCAAGGCGTCGAAAAGCGGCGCGAGATGCTCAGCATGCCGCGGCTGCGCCAGCGCCTGTGCGACGGCCTGCGCATAGGGCGCAAAACCGGCTTCAAGCTGCGCGAGCGTGGCGGCGCATAAGGTATCTGCTGCATCTTCATGCAGGGCGGCAGTTTGCTGGTTGTCCGTCGATGCCTCAGCAGGAGCGCGAGTCAACAGGTGCAGCGCGTCATGCGCTGCGCCGCGCTGGATGGCCCGGGCCAGCTGACCGATCGGAGAGTCCAGGCCAAAGCGGTAATTGTGTTCGAGCCAGACCACGCAATCGGTCAACGCAGCATCAGCTTCATCCGCCGCATCCGGCGCAAACAAACTGGCATCGACATCGAGCGCAGCGGCCAGGCGCGTTTGCATCGCGCGGCCAAACGCTGGCCGCGCGCTGAGTTCCGCAAACACCGCGCCGGCTTCCACGGCGGCCAGCTGATCCTTGTCGCCCAGCAGAATAAGCCGCGTGGTGGGCGCAATCGCATCGAACAGATGCGTGGCCAGCGCCAGATCGATCATCGACGCTTCGTCGATCACCAGCAGATCGTAAGGCAGCGGATTGTCGCGCCCATAACGGAACGATCCGTCCGGGCGCTGCCTGAGCAGGCGATGCAGCGTATATGACGTATCAGGCAACTGCGCGGCCAGCGCAGGCGGCAGGCCGGCGGCGCGCGCGCGCAGGGCCTCCTGCATTCGCTGCGCGGCCTTGCCCGTGGGCGCAGCCAGTGCAATGCGCAAGGAAGAAGATGATGATGCCGCTTCCTGCGCGTAAATCAGGCAGGCCAGGATCATCGCCACCGTGGTGGTTTTGCCCGTGCCCGGCCCGCCGCTGATCACCACGAGCCGCCCGGACAGCGCCAGCACAGCTGCCACGCGCTGCCAGTCCACTCCATCGTTGCGCGCCGCGCCGAAGAACCGCGACAGGCAGGCGCGCATCTCCTTGACGGGCACGGGCTGCTCGCCCTGATCCAGATGCGCAACCAGCGCGCGCGCCAGCCGTTGCTCATAAACGTAATAACGCGCGAGATACAGGCGCGCCTGCGCATCGATCACCAGCGGGCGCCAGGGCGCGGGCGACGTGAGGTCGGCAAGGTCTGTCACCACAGCCGTTCCGCGCAGCGCAGCGCGGACTTCATCGACGCTTGCGTCATAACGTTGCGCCAATGTCGCCAGCCGCACGCAGACATGCCCGTCCGACGTGGCACGGCTGACCGCAAACGCGGCGCGCTGCGCCCAGCGTATACCGTCTGCGGATGCGCCCATGCGTCGGGCGAGTTGCGCAATCTGCCGCGCGAAGCTCGCAGCGAGCGCGGCCTCCAGATCGGCAGCGCCCGTGGCCGCGGCAAAGGATGGCAGGGCCAGGGGCGCGTGAATATTGGCCGATGAGCTCATGCAGCGCCCCCATTCATCAACTGGTCCAGCGCGTCGATCAGTGCGCGCGCAGGACGCCTTGCGTGAATGCCCGCCGCGCCGCCCGCGGCCTGCCAGTCGGGCCGCACGCCGCGCACGAACAAATACAGATAACCGCCGCAATGCGCGTCGTAGTCATAATCCGGCACGCGGGCACGCAGATAGCGATGCAGGGCCACCATATAAAGCAGCGCCTGCAAATGGTAGGTGTGCGCGGTCATGGCATGCTCCAGGGACGGCGCGTCGTAATCCGCGGCGCGATGGCCCAGATAATTCGATTTCCAGTCAATGATCCAGTAGCGGCCATCATGCTCGAACACCCTGTCGATAAAGCCCTTCACGAATCCATGCAGCACGCCCGCCTCCAGCATCATGTCGGGGTAGCCATGCGCGCGCAGCACACGGCGCAACGCCGTGCCATCGAGCGCGGGCGCGGAAAACAGGAATTCGAGCTCGGTGAGCCGGCGCTGCGGATCAAGCGACGCCAGTGTCATGCCAGGCGCGGCCTGCGGCGCGAGTTCGATGGCGCTCACATCCGCCAGCAGGCGATGCATCATCGCGCCCAGCTGCGGCGCGTGTTGCGCGTCGGCGCTGACCGGGCGCTCGCGCAATGCGCGCTCGATCGCGGCAGGCCAGCTCTCACGGTCAGCGAAGTTCGCCAGCTCGAACAGCCGGTGCAGGCAATCGCCCGCGGCCATGCCGCGCGGGAAGTTCAGGATATCGTTGGGCATGATGGGTTCATGCTCGCCGGTCATCGGGTCGCTGGTGGCGATATCCGCCGTGGCGTCATGATCGGGGCGCGCGTCGCCAGCATGTCTGTGGGCCAGATCGATGGAGGCCGTCATCGCGCTGAAGCTGGTGAGCTGCCAGGTGGCCTGCAATGCGCGATGCGCGATGCGCGCGGAAAATGCGCCCGGCGCTATCGCTGCGCTGCCGAGCCGTTTGACGGGAAGGTCCAGCGGCAAGGGCATCATCGACACCGGCCCGCCTGCAAACTCGCGCCAGCATTCCGCGAGATCCGCTGTTATATCAGGCCGCTTCCCGGCAAGCCATTGATCAATCGAATGCTCACGGCCTGCAATGACCCAGTTCAACATGCTGTACTGCGATTGCGTCAGCTTTGGCGGCTTCTGCGAATCCTCTTTCGAGTCGCGTGCAAGATACGGCCCGGCAACCACATAGCAGCGATACACCGCGCGCGTCAACGCAACGTACAGCAAGCGCACACGCTCAGCAGCCTGCTCACGTTTTGCCAGTCGTTTCACGTGCTGCGTCAGTTCATTGTCATCATGCGCATCGTTGCCACGCTTTTCGGCGAGGCCATAATGCAGCACAGTGTGTCCTTCGTCATCATGATATTCGCGCGGGTCGAATATCGTTACCGGGTTCGCACGCAAATCGCCATCATTGATGAACGGACAAAACACCACCTTGTATTCCAGTCCCTTGGACTTGTGAATGGTCACGATCTGCACCAGATTCCGGTCAGATTCCAGCCGCAGCTGCACCTCGTCGCGATCATCCTTGACGCGGCGCTGCGTGGCAAACCAGCGCAGCGTGGGCGCAATGCCCGGGCGCGCCACATCCTGCGCCTGCAACAGTTCGGCCAGATGGTTTATGTCCGTCAGACGCCTTTCGCCATCGCGCTGCGCCGCCAGCCACGGCGCAACGCGCAGTTCATCGGTCAGCGTGCGCCACATCATCGCAAAGCCATGCTCGTGCCACAGCATCCGGTAATGCGAAAAACGCTCGATCCAGCGCGCCTCGCTGTCAGGGCCATCGGGATCATAACCAGTATCAGTTTGTGCGGATCGCCACAGCGCCTGCGCATCCAGCCCAAACCAGTCGATGGCCAGGGCCGCGCGCAGGCATCGCCGATCGCCCGGCGCATTGATCGCCATCAGCAGATATTCGATCTGTTCGGCATCCTGCGTTGCAAACACCGACAGTTTCGACAGTTCCACGCTGCCCACGCCCCAGTCGGTCAGCGCGTCCTTGACGAGTTTTCCCAACTTGTGCGACTGCACAAGCACCGCGATATCCGCCGGAGCCAGGGGATCCTTGCCGATCATCACGCGCCCTTGCCGCGCGCCGCGCAACAGCCGCACGATTTCAGCGGCGCACGCGTCGCTGGCTGCGCGTTGCGCGTCCTGCTTGCGCAGAATATCGCTGGCGTTGCCGTCCATGCCGGGCAAGGTCCAGACAACGAAGCTGCCAGGTGCCGAGGTTTCATCCACGAACTCCGCGCGCGCGCGATCGCTGGCTTGCACGGCATGGTAAGCAAGCGAGTCGATCACGAACGCGTGCGGATTCGCGCCAAACAGCTTGTTGCACGCTGCGATCATCGGCGGCGTGGAGCGCTGGTTCACGCCCAGCGTATAGTGCGCCGATGCGTTGTGCCGCGCGGCGAGGTAAGTATGCAGGTCTGCGCCGCGGAAACTGTAGATGGCCTGCTTCGGATCGCCGATCAGAAACAGCGGGCCGTGCTGCGCAAACAGGCGCTGGAAGATATCGAACTGAAGCGGATCGGTGTCCTGAAACTCGTCGATCAAGGCGGCGGCATAACGCTCGCGCAATGTGCCGGCCAGCCCGGGATGCTGGATCAGCGCGTGATACAGGCGCGCCAGCAGATCGTCATACGACATCTCGCGGCGTTCCTGCTTGCGTCTGGCCAGCTCGCCTGGCGCATGGTCAAGCCATGCGCGCATCAATGACAGCCAGCGTTTCTGATGCTGCGCTGAAATGGCAGCCGCCGTGATAATCAGCGCATCGGCAAGGTTGAAGAACTCATGCTCGGGCGTTTTGCATCTCACCTTCGTCGCTCTTGCCAACTCGCTTGCCGAAAGTTTGGGCGCATATTTTGATGCATCGCCAGACCATGGCGCATTGACGTCTCCATGGGAAAACCATTCATCCCACGCGAAAATCGCCTTGTCGATAATCTCAGGTGAATACATGTTGCTCTTTACCGATGAAACCCGTGCTTCATCGAGTTTCTCCCTGATCTTCCCGCGCTCAGCCAGCCACATGGCATACGCCTGATCAAACAGAGCCTGCGCGCGTGCATCAAGACCCGGATCCTCCTCAACATCATCCAGCCCATGCCAGCGCAGTTGCGCCAGCGGCTTTGCCAGCCGCCGCTTCAGCTGTTTATCCAGCACATCAGGCACCGCCTTGTTTTCAACCAGCCATGCCGCGAAACCCGCATAACGCGCCGCCGCCGGCTCAACCTGCTCGCGCCAGAAATCCGCAGCCAGCTCAAAACGCAATGCAGCATCGTCCGGCACCAGCACACTACTGAACGGCAAGGCCGACGCAAACGGCGCTTCCTGCAACGCCCGCTGGCAAAACGCGTGAATCGTGTGAATCGCCGCCTGATCGAACCCGCGCAATGCCACGCGCAACTGCCTTGCAACCGCCTCCAGATCGTCATGGCCATAGCCATCCAGCGTCGTGGCAAACAACCGGTTGATAAACAGATCGTCGCCCCACGCATCGTCATCCTTTGCATGGGACGCTGCGATGCGCGCTTCAACGACATACAGTATCTGCATGAGCCGGTTGCGGATACGCTCGTGCAATTCGGCGGTGGCCGCCTTCGTGAACGTGACAACAAGAATCTGGTCAACGCGCAGTTTCTTTTCGAGCAGCAGCCGCGCATAAAGCGCGCACAGGCTCCAGGTTTTCCCCGTGCCCGCAGACGCTTCGATCTGGCTTGTACCCTTCAGCGCCCAGGTAAAGACATCATCAAGCTTTTTCATTGCGCGTCCTGCGAATGCAAATGGTTCTTCATCGGGCCGAACACATATTGCGCCAGCGCGTCAAACGTCTCATCAAGCTCTAGCGGCCATGCGCCGCGAAATGCGATGCGAAGTGCGGGGTCATCAGACTCACCATGGCTGTAATCAGTCGTCTCCCAGTTCACATTATCCAGCTTGAGCACTTTCGCGCCCGCGCTTCTGGGAAACAACCGCAAGGGCATCCTGCGGCCCGCGAGATACAGCGCCATGAGCCGCGCAAGCTGCTCCTGCGCATCCTCCACGGGCGTGAAGGCAAAGCTCGCTCCCCTGCCATGCCAGACCGTGCGGCGCGGGCCCTCCGGTTGCACCGCGCAGTAAACGAGATGCGAAATCCACGCGGCCAGACAATCGCGCCCGGTCGGTTTGGCGTAACGAAACAGGATCTGCCCGGCTGGCGTGAGCCGGTTCAACGTGCCCGTCAATAACACCGGCTGCGCTTCGATATCCGCGCGCAGCAGCGCGTCATATTCCGGTTCTTCAAACAGCGTCACCGCAGCATCCGCATCCGCGTCGTTCCCGCTGCACCCGGGCCAGCGCGGCGACACCGTCAATGAAAACGGCAGGCATTGCAGCTGCGCCGGGCAAGACGCATCGTCATCGGAGTACGCATCATCAATCTCGCACTGCACGCGCTGCACCATGTCATACAGCGCGTCCAGCTCCTGCCTGCACCACTCCTGGCCCGTGGCGCCTTCAGGCAACTCGGGGCTGGCCGCCGCGATACGCTGCACGCGCTCACGCCGTGCCACATCGTCACGCGCATCGTGCGACGTATCGAGCATGATCGGCAGCAGCCGGTCAGCAAACGCATCGCCGCCGTGATAATCCAGCACGAACGGTTCGATATCGGACAGCTCGCTCTGCGCATTCTCCAGCACGATATCGAGACGCTCGCGCAATAACGCACGCGCGGGATGACGCCAGAAGCGCAGGAAATCGTCGAGCATCACCTGCGTGTCAGTCTCGCGCGGCAGGGGCGCGGCAAAGAAAGGCGGCGGAGCTTCGCGGCGCGGCGCGGCCAGATGTTGCGCGAGTTCGGCGCGCATGGGTTCGTAGGTAAACAGCGGGTTCTGTCCGTGCTGTTTATCGTTGCCAGAAAAGTATTGTGCGGAAAACGATTGCAGCGGATGCTCGACAATAAACGCGCGTCGCGCCTCGTCCAGTTCCTGCGGCGATGCATCGGGGCCGCACGAGAGCTGCGCCAGATGATCAAGCAGTTCATCGACCAGCGCGGCAGGCAGCAGCGCGGCATTGTCGCGCTGGCTGCGGCCTGTGTAGGCAATCAGCAGTTTGTCGCGCGCGGCCAGCAGCAGATCCAGAAACAGGTTGCGCTCGTCGTCGCGGCGCTGCCGGTCGCCTGGCTGCGGGAACCGCGCCATCAGGTCGAATTCGTCCGCGGTCTGCGTGCTGGGCAACACCTTGTCATCCATGCCCAGCACGCAGACCGCGCGATACGGCAGGCCGCGCAGGCTGCCCAGCGACGAGAACGTCACGCCGCCCCAGGGCACGCCGCCGCGCGCCGGGTCATCCAGCACGCCGGTCAATGCGTTGCGCATCACCGCAGCGGGAACGGGCGTGTTGGGCGCGCCGTCGCGCATCGCTTCAACGAGGCTGTCGATGGCGTCCCGCGTATCGGCCAGCCAGTCCGCGAACGCAGCGCCTGCATCAAAACATTGCGCGAGCATGTCGTGCCATAGCGCGCGCCATTCATCGGGCGTATGCGCAACGCTGGCCGCCTTTGCAAACTCTTCGAGCGCATCAATGAAATACGCGAGCATCCCCAGCCCCTGCGCCTGCGAACCCCTTGCGCCCTCCACCGGCAGCCACGCATCCACCGGCTCGCCATCAGAGGGCAATGCATAGCCCAGAAACAGCCTGGTCAGCGCATCGGAAAAAGTGTGGCGCGCCACAGGCGCGGCAGCGCCTGGCATGTCAATGGGCGCGAGGCCGCGCCGCGCGCCCGCAGCGGCCAGCCAGGCCTGCACGGTATCGAGCGCAGCGGCATCGATATGAAAGCGCGCGGCGATCGCATCCACGCGCAGCCATTCCACCAGTTCCGGCGCACTCACACAGCGCGTGGGCAGCGCAAGCCAGTCCAGCAATGCGCGCGCCACCGGATTGGCATGCGATGGCGGCAGGTTCGTGATCCGGTAGGGAATGCGGCGCGCATCGTGATGCAGACCCGCGCGCGCGCCAAACACGGCGTCGATCAACGGCGCGGCGCTCACCAGATCGGGCAGCACAACGAGCACATCCGCAGGTTGCAGCTCCGGCTCACGGTTAAACCAGTCGAGCAGCTGGTCATGCAGCACTTCGAGCTGCCGCATCAGGCTGTGGCACACGTGCACTTCAATGCCGGCATGCTGCAGCGCGGGCTGGGCAGTAGCCTGCCCGTGCGTTTCATCGCGCAGATCGAGGATGGCGTTCTGTATGCGCGCCAGCCAGGTGGGCGCATCGTTCCGTAGCCAGGCCGAGGTCTCGCGCGATGCAGCAAGCTCCGTGAGTTCGTGCAGCATCCTGAGCTGGGCCTGGGCCTGCTTTCCCCATTCGGCCAGCAAGGGATGGCCGACTTCCTGATAATCGGATTTGCCTGCCGCCTGCAACTTTTCGAGCTGCGCTTCGCTGACGATATCGAACCAGAATTCGCGGCACGGATTCAGTGCATAAACCCGCACGTCGATCCAGCGCGAGATCTCGCGCAATAACGCAACATGCAAGGGAGGCATCGTTGGCAACGCAAACACGCTGACGGATTCAGGCCAGCCGGCCCGCGCCACGGCATCCTGATCGAGCGTGCGCACGAGATCCAGAAAACGGTAAACAGGCGGCTGATGAGGTTGCCCTGGCGCATCGTGCGCCACTTCGCCGAGCAGCGCGCGCCATAGCGCGGATTGCCAGCGCTCGTCTTCCTGCCAGCGCGCGTCCTTCTGCGCAGCCGGGCTGGCGTGCGCGGCCAGCGCGGGCGCAATCGACTCGCCTGCCTGCCAGCGCATAAGCCACCCGGGGCGATAGGTCAGATAGTGGTCGAACAGCTGCGCGACGCGCTGCGCCAGTTCGTAATGCATCGCATCGTCCGCCGCATCGAGCCATGCCGACAGCCTGGGCGACGCGCGCCACGGCGCATCCTTGCCCTGCGGCGCGCCAAGCAGCCGGTAGCAGCGCCAGACAAGCCGCTCCGGCGTGAACGGCAACACGCTGGGCACGGGCATCACGCGGGCGATCTGCGCCCACAGCCACGGCGCGAGATAACTGAATTCGATATTCGCGCACACCGATTGCGACGCAGCGATATCCAGCTGCAAGCGCCGCCGCACCGCCGCGCTGGGCACGATCACCGGCGGCGCGCGCCACACATCGGCGCGCTGCGCGGCCAGATCAGCCAGCAATGCAGCGCTCAGGGTTTCATAACGATTGGAATAAAAAAGCTGGAGCATGGCATGAAGTGTCGCGCGTAACGCGAGAACGCAAGAAAAACCTGTGTGCATTCTAGCGAAACTGTGAAATTTCCTGATGCCTTCAGGCATAATTTCGCCGGTGATACCCGCAAGACGTTGTGAACTTTAAACCTCACACTCCAGAAGGGGAATATCGTGATAAAACGGCTGCTCTATCCATCCAGTCTGCTGCTGGCCCTGGCCTGCACCTCCGCCGCCGCGGCAACGCCCGCGCCACATATTGATTCCGGCGATACCGCGTGGATACTGACATCCACCATGCTGGTGATCCTGATGACGATCCCCGGCCTGGCCTTGTTCTATGGCGGCCTGGCGCGCAGCAAGAACATGCTCAGCGTATTGATGCAGGTGTTCATGATCTTCTCGCTGGTCAGCGTGCTGTGGGTGATGTATGGTTATTCGCTGGCCTTCACGGAGGGCGGCAAGGTAACGGGCCATGTGATCGGCGGCATCGGCAAGCTGTTGCTGCTGGGCGTGACGCAGGAAACCTTTGGCGCGCTGGCCACGGTTCCTGAGTATGTATTCGTCGCGTTCCAGGGCACCTTCGCGGCCATTACCGTGGCGCTGATCGTCGGCGCGTATGCCGAGCGCATCCGCTTTGGCGCGGTGATGGTGTTTTCGGCGATCTGGTTTACGCTGAGTTATGTGCCCATTGCGCATATCGTGTGGGGCGGCGGGTTCCTGAATGCCGATGGCGCGCTGGATTTCGCGGGCGGCACCGTGGTGCATATCAACGCGGGGATCGCCGGGCTGGTCGGCGCGTTTTTGCTGGGCAAGCGCATCGGCTTTGGCCGCGAGCCGTTCACACCGCACAACCTGACGTTGACGATGGTGGGCGCATCCCTGCTGTGGGTGGGCTGGCTGGGGTTCAACGCGGGTTCCGCTGGCGCGGCCAGTGCGCTGGCGGGGCTGGCGCTGGTCAATACGGTGGCGGCTACGGGCGCGGCTGCATTGTCCTGGAGCGTGGGCGAAGCGCTGCATCGCGGCAAGGCTTCCACGCTGGGCGCGGCATCCGGCGCGGTAGCGGGGCTGGTGGCCGTGACGCCCGCGGCGGGTTTCGTCGGGCCGATGGGCGCGATCGTGATCGGCATCGTTGCGGGCCTGGTGTGCCTGTGGGGCGTCAATGGGCTGAAGCGCCGGCTGCGCATGGATGACGCGTTCGACGTGTTTGGCGTGCATGGCCTGGGCGGTATCGTCGGCGCGCTGCTCACGGGCGTGTTCGCTGCGAAGCAGCTGGGCGGCACTGGCGGCGCGTCGCCTGAAACTTTCAATATGGCGTATCAGGTGTGGATCCAGTTCAAGAGCGTGCTGGTCACGGTGGTCTGGTCGGGCGTGGCCTCATTGATCGCCTACAAGATTGCTGACTGGATCTTCGGCCTGCGCGTGCCCGAGGAAAGCGAGCGCGAAGGGCTGGATATCGCCAGCCACGGCGAAAGGGCCTACAGTTGATAGCGACATAACCCCATCCTGCCTTTTATATTCCGTATTCCGTATTCCGTATTCTGTATTGAGG
>Ga0209738_10000123_pt1 | contig 17735 bp, 13 predicted proteins | sample TergutNc150P5_FD_187289 | JGI IMG/M metagenome (GOLD analysis project Ga0209738, IMG submission 187289) | Nasutitermes corniger P5 segment gut microbial community from laboratory colony in Florida, USA - Nc150 P5 (SPAdes) (version 2) | ecosystem: Host-associated > Arthropoda: Insects >...
CGTCGGCATGCGTCCGGCCGAGGCCGAGTCTGCGCGCCAGGCCTGGATCCCAGCCACGTCGTGCGCGTGGTTCCTGCGCGCGTGCCGGTACACTACGTCGCGGAGCGCGTCCGTCGCGGTGTGTGCGATGTTCGGTGCGACACGATCAGAATCGAGGGATCAATGGATGCCATGCCTGCCACCACTCACCGTGGGCTGTGGACGGTGGTGCGCCGCCGGGGCTTGTGGATCGGCGTGGTGGTCGGGTTGTTGGTGGCCTGCGTCTCGTGGATCGTCTCGTCGCCGATCGGCGGGTCGCCCGACGAGGACTACCACCTGAACTCGGTCTGGTGTCCCGGACCGGCCGGCGCCACGTGCCCCATCGTCGGATACCACGGCACGGCTCCCGAGATCGCGTTGCCCCAGGTGCTCGTGCTGAGTTCCACCTGTCTGTCCAAGAATGGCGTGATCCCCGAGGCGTGTCCGCGGCCGCTGTCGCCCACCGCGCTGCAAGACACCTGGCGCCACAACGAGGGCCAATACCCCGGCGGTTATTACTACATCATGCACATATTCACGAGCAATCATTTCGTGCGCTCGGTATGGACGATTCGAATGGCGAACGCCTTATTGTCGTTCGGTCTTTTCGCGGCCCTGTTATGTCTGCTGCCGGCGGCGTCGCGTCGCCTGCTGGTTTACACGGCCGTCGCCACTTTCGTGCCGCTTGTTTTCTACATTGTGACGTCGGTCAACCCGAGCGCCTGGGGCATCATGGGCGTGGTGACGGCCTGGTTCGGGCTGCAGGGTGCGTTCGTCGCGTCCAGCCGGGGCCGGCGCATCGCGTTGGGCGCGCTGGCCGTCTTCGGCACGGTGCTCGCGGCGCTGTCGCGCTCCGACTGTGCCGCCATGTGCGCGGTGGCCGCGGCGTCGGTGATCGTGCTGCACTGGCCGACGTGGAGCCAGTGGAGGCAGTGGGCGCACCAGGCGCGGCAGTGGCGACAGGCGGTGTGGCAGGTCGGTGCGGTCGCCGTCGTGCTGGTGGTGGCCGTCGTGGGCTTCTTCTCGGGCGCACAGCACAGCGCGCTGTCGTCGCAGACCGCGACGAGCCAGAGCCCGCACAACGACACCGCCTTGGAGCTGCTCTGGCACAACATCCAGCAGCTCCCGTCGCTGTTGGGCCAGATGTGGCAGGCGTCGCTGGGGTATCCCGACTTCTCGGTGTCGGCGCTGGCCGGGTGGTTGCCGATGATCGCGGCGTTCGGTCTGCTGTTCTGGGGCCTGCGCCGCTGCAACTGGCGCAAGGTTCTGGCGCTGGTCGGTGTCGGAGCGGCCATGTGCGCATTGCCGCTGTACATGGCACAGAGCCTGTTCTCGCCGCTGACCACCAGCGGCATCCAGGGTCGCTACATGGCGCCGTTGGTGATCGTCTTCTTCGCCATCGCGATGATGCGTCGGGACGCGTCGGGGGCCGGCACGCTGTCGTGGCCGCAGACGGTGACTGCGCTTCTGCTCGTGGCCGCCGGCAACGCGCTGGCGCTGTACACGCTGATGCGGCGCTACATCACCGGACTGAACGACTTCACGATCAACCTGGACGCCCACGTCCAGTGGTGGCCGTCGGGTGTGCCCTCGCCGATGCTGGTGTGGGTCCTCGGCAGCCTCGGCTTCGCCGCCGCACTGCTGTGCCTGGTCGCGGTGCGCCGCGCCCACGATGCCATCCCGCGGGAGATCGGTGCCACGCCGGCGCAGGAGCGGCTCACGCCCTCGACGCCGTCGCGGGCGCTTGAGAGCTAGTCGATCTCGACGCGGGCGGTGGAGTAGATGGGGCCGATGGTGCGCTTGTCGGTGCGGATCGCGAAGTTGGCGGCCTGGTACAGCCGGGCCAGCTGACGGTCCTGCGCGTCGAAGAGGGTGAGGGTGACGTTGAAGTCGTCCTCACCCATGCGCAGATCGGGCAGCACGATGACCACCTCGTGCGTGCCGGTCAGGGGCGGCAGGGGCTGATGCATGTTGTCGGACGAATCGGTGACCAGCATCAGCGCGCCCATGAAGTTCTCGACGCGCACCTGCACGTGCCAGTCGGGCACGGGCTGGTCGAAGTCGACCACGCAGTGCACATGCAGGTCCGAGCCCGGGGGCATGACCACCTGCCAGTCCGAGATGGCCGGTGAGCCCAGCGAATCGGTGAGGAAGACCCGCTCGATGCTCGCGCTGGCCAGCGGCCGTTCGTCCGACGCGTCGGCGTGCTCGCTTGCCATGATCTGTTGGTAGTCGTGGCGCAGGCGCTGCAGCGCCACCGTCGGCACATCGTCGACCACAAGATGCCCGTGTTCGAGCACCATGGCCCGTTCGCAGACATCGGCGACCTGTCCGGCAGAGTGCGACACGAGCACGATCGTGCGGCCCTCCTGCTGGAACTCGTGGATCTTGGCCATGCACTTGTTCTGGAAGGGCTCGTCGCCGACGGCGAGCACCTCGTCCACCAGCAGGATGTCGGGGTCGACGTGCACGGCCACCGAGAAAGCCAGCCGCACATACATGCCTGACGAGTAGAACTTCACCTGCGTGTCGATGAACTCCGAGATGCCAGAGAAGTCGACGATGTCGTCGAAGTAACGCTCGGTCTCGGCCCTGGTGAGACCGAGGACGGACGCGTTGAGGAAGATGTTCTCGCGGCCCGACAGGTCGGGATGGAAGCCGGCGCCCAGCTCCAGCAGTGCGGCGATCCGGCCGCGGCTGTAGACCCGTCCGCCGTCGGGCGACAGGATGCCGCCGAGGATCTTGAGCAGCGTCGATTTGCCCGAGCCGTTCGGGCCGACCAGCCCGACGCTCTCGCCGGCCTGGATCGAGAAGCTGACGCCGTCGAGCGCGGCGAACGTCTCGTCGTGCAACCGGCCACCGTGGCCGTTGACCAGGCGATCCTTCAGCGATTTCTGTTTGCGGATCGAGAACTTCTTGGTCACGTCCTCGACGCGGACGATGTCGACTCCCATGTCACAGCTCCTGTGCGAAGTTGCGCTGCAGGCGTGTGAACACGCCCTCGGCCACGACGAGCAGCACCAGGCCCACCACCAGCGCCACACCCAAGCGCAGACCGAAGTCGCCGGGGTACGCCTGTTCACCGGCGAAGCGCCACATGGCGCGCTGCATGGCCATGACCGCCGTGGTCACCGGGTTGGCCAGATAGACGTTCTCGAAGATGCGGCCCAGCAGCCCATGCGGTGCGGCCCAGTCGTGCACGCGCACCCACGAGTACACGACGGGTGTGACCCAAAAGCCGATCATCAAGACGACCTCGACGAGGTACTGGATGTCGCGCAGGTAGATGTTGGCGGCCGACAGCACCAGCGCCAGGGCCGTGCCCCATACGATGACGATCAGCCACGCGGCGGGCAGGTACAACAGCTGGCTGGCCGACGCGGGGCGAGCGAACCCGCCCGTGAGCAGCACGGCCACCACGAGGATGACGAACTGGATCAGGTAGTTGAACAGCGCCGATCCCACGGCGGCCAGCGGGAATACCTCGCGGGGCAGACGGATCTTCTTGACGATGCCAGAGTTGGCGAGCACGCTCACCGTGCCGCCCGACACGATCTCCTGGAACAGGCCCCACAGGCCGAGCCCGGTGTAGACGTAGATCGCGAAGCCGTTGAGGCCGCGCGCCGCGCCGAGGAATTGCCCCATCACGAAGTAGTAGATGAGCAACATGATCAGCGGGCGCACCAGGCTCCACAGCAGGCCGAGCACCGAGTCCTTGTACTTGGCACGGATCTCGCGCCGGGTCAGCAGGTTGAGCAGGTGACGGCGTCCCCAGATATCGCGCACGCTGGCCGCGATGCCGACGGCCAGCCCCGAAGGCGGGGCCATGTCGGCCAGAGGCAGCGTGGCGAGCCGCTCTGCGCGCTCCACGGCCTCCGGCGTCATCGTCTGATCTTGCTGCATCGTCGGCAAGTCTACCCCGACATATGTGACTGACAGGTACTCCGGAGCAGGGACATGGGCGTCCGGCAAGGCATGGGGCGGCGGGCGTCGTGGCGCTGTCGGAGCCAGCCCTTAGGATGGGGGATGACGAAGGGGAATGCCGATGGCGGGAGTGCGGGACATCATGCGTGTGGCGTTGCCACGCGGATCGGCTCGGGGCCACATCGCCCGCGAGCTGGCCACCAAGGTTGGGCTGGCGCAGGGCAGCTCGTCCAGCGGCCCGTTCAACGACTACATCCATCAGGTGGAGCCGACCCTGTTCGTGCCGCCGGTGAGGTGGGACGGACAGCGGCCGCTGCTCAGCGTCGTCATCCCGTTCTTCAACACGCCCGACCGCTTCCTGCGTCCGCTGCTCGACGCCGTGATGGGCCAGTCGTTCGTGGGCTGGGAGCTGATCATGGCCGACGCCTCCACGGATGCGGAGCGAGCGCAGGCGATCCGCGCCGCGGCGGACGACGACCCGCGCTTCCGTTACGTGCGCCTGGACGAGAACGGCGGCATTTCGCGCAACACCAACGCCGCCCTGCCGCACTGCCGGGGCGACTATGTCGTCTTCACGGACCACGACGATCTGGTGTGCTCCGCAGCGCTGAACGAGGTGGCGGTCAGGGTGCTGGCCGATCCGACGATCGATGTCTGCTACAGCGATGAGGACGTGATGGACGAGTCGGGGCGTTTCCGCCACTCGCCGTTCTTCAAGCCGGCTTGGTCGCCGCACATGTTCTTGCAGTGCAACTACACCAACCACCTCAGCGTGATTCGACGCACGCTGCTGGAGGAGGTGGGCGGGTTGCGCCCCGAACTGGACGGCGCGCAGGACTACGACCTCCTGCTGCGCCTGCACACGCTGGCGCGTCCGCTGGTGGTGGCGCACATTCCGAAGATCCTGTACCACTGGCGCCAGGCTCCGACATCGACCGCGCGGTCGATGGAGGCCAAGCCGTATGCGGTGCTGGCCGGCCAGCGGGCCCTGGGCGAATACCTGGAGCGGCTGGGCGTCGCGTGTGCCGGGGTTGAGCCGCAGCCGGCCCGCCCAGGCTGGTACCACGTTCGTCCGCGCTGGGCATGCCGCGCCGTCGTCGTCGTGGCCGTCAGCCCCGACCGGTCGGTCAACGAGCACCTGATCGGCCTGCTGGCTGGGGCCACGCGTTGCCAGAGCGTCGTCGCGAGGTACGTGGCGTTCGGCGGGGATGTGGCGGCGGTGTGGGCCGAGGTCGGCGATGCCGACGCGGTGGCGGTGATCGGCGCACCCTGCCTGCCTGACGATCCGGCCTGGTTGGACGAGCTTGTCGGCGTGCTCGCGTTGCCGCGCGCCGGCGTAGCGGCGCCGTTGGTGCATAACGATGATCCGATCCGTCCGAAGGCGGTCGATGCCGGCTGGTTCGCGCAGGGCGACGACGGCGCGCTGCAGCCGCTGTACGCGGGTGTGCTGGCCGACGGCGGCGGCATGGCCGGCCCCACCGACATGGTGCGCGATGCGGACGCCGTGTCGGCAACCGTGGCGGTGGTGCCCAGGGCCGATGCCGAGGCGGTGCTGCAGCAGGTGCTCGATGTGTCGTCGGGCGTCCGTCTCGTGCGCGCCGCGTCTGGCCACGCGGTGCTGTGGGGCCATCAGCGCTTCACGGCGCTGCGCTGGCCGCTGCGCGACGGGTTGCTGAACGCAAACCTGATGCTGGCGAGCGGCGTGGCGACGCTGGATGGCAAGGAGGCAGCATGAGCGGCACGGCTGATACCTGCGGGACCGAGGCTTGCGGGACCGAGGCCTGCGGGACCGAGACCTGCAGAGTGGCGTTCTGCGTGGTCACGTGGAACAACGCGGACGTCATCGCCGAGTGTCTCGACTCGCTGCTGGCGCAGACGGGGGTCGACGCCAGCATCTACGTGCTCGACAACGCGTCCACCGATGCGACGCTCGACGTGCTGGCCCGCTATCCGTCCGTCCATGTCGGCCGGTCGTCGGTCAACAACGGGTTCGCGCGGGGCAACAACCTGTTGATCCGGCAGGCTCTGCGCGATCCCGCGGTGGGCTACGTCGCGCTGGTCAACTCCGACGCCGTGCTGGACCCGGGGTGGACGGCCGAGCTGGTGCGTTTCGCGCGCTCCCGTCCTCGGGTGGGCTGCCTGCAGGGCCTGACGCTCGACTACTTCAACCATGCGATCGTCGACTCGACCCACATCTTCGCCAACGGCTACCTGCAAGGCCAGCAGGCCGGGCACGGCGATCCGAACCGGCCCGGATCGTACTACGCGCGCAAGGTGTTCGGCGTCAATGCGGCGGCCGCGATGTACAGCCGCGCGATGATCGAACGGCTGCCCGACCGTCGGCACGGCTTCTTCGACGAGCGCTTCTACATGTACTACGAGGACGTGGATGTCTGCTTCCGTGCGCTGGTCGCCGGGTGGGACGCGTGGTTCGTCCCGACCGCGCTGGCCTACCACATGGGCTCGGTCAGCGCCAAGAAGCGCGGCTCGGTGTTCTCGCTGCGCATGGTCGCCCGCAACCAGCCGGCCGTGGCGATCAAGAACGCGCCGGCGCAGGTGCTGGCGCGCACGATGCTGCCGGCCGTGGTGGGCGAGGCCCGCTTCCTGCGCGACATCGCCCGCGAGTACGGCACGCGGGCCGCGGCGCAGGTCTTCGGCTCGCTGCTGGTCGGCCTGGCGCGGATGCCCCTCTACGTGGGTAGTCGGCTGCGCGTGCAGGCGGGGCGCCGCATCGATCCGGAGTACCTGCTCCGCATCATGCACCACGACGGCCTGCTGGGGTGAGCCCCTCTAGCCGCCGTTCGGGATCGCGTTGACGGCGGCGTCCGACCAGGTGGCGATCACCGGTTTCGGGTCGAGCTTGACCATCTGGGCCAGGCTGGTCATGTAGATCTTCTTGCCGCCCGCGATCTGATAGACCCGCGGGCTGGTCGAGGACTTGACGAACAGCTGTCCGTTCAGCGCGGCGCCCTTGGGCATGGCCGCGCAGGTCGTGGTGGCCAGCGCGGTGGCGGCCAGCTTCCCGGTCTTGGTGGTGTTGATCGCGCGCAGTGCGCCGCCCACGCCGGCGTACGTCGTCGATCCGCACGTGACGACGGGGCGCAGGTTGGCTCCGGCGACCGGATATGTCGTCACGGCCGTGTGCGTGATCATCGTGACGGTGCTGGGGATGCCGAGCGCGGAGCTGGTGACGAACGAGTCGAGGTAGACCAGTTGGTTCGCGTTGCTCAGGTACACCCTGTTGGCTGTCGCGTCACCGATCAGCGTGCCCGGCATCATGCCGGTGGGGATCGCGCTCACCTGGCTGGCAGGCCAGGTGGCCAGCACCGGCTTGGCGTCGATGGCCAGCACCTGTTTCCAGGTGGACATGTAGACCTTGACGCCGTTGGTGAGCAGGTACACGTCGGGATTGCCGGACGCCTTCACGAACAGCTGCCCGGTCAGCGCCGCGCCCTTGGGCAGCGTCGCACAGGCGGCGGCGTCCAGCGCGGTGCTGGGCAGCACGCCCGTGACGGAGGTCTTGATCGCCCGAACCTGGCCGCCCACGCCGGCGTACGTCGTCGTCCCGCAGGTGACGACCGGACGCAGCGGGGCGGGTGTGATCGTCATCGCCGCGGCGGTGGAGTGGTCAATCTCGGTGATCGTGCTGGGGATGCCGAGCGCCTGCGTGGTGGCGAACGAGTCGAGGTAGGTCAGCGCGCCGCCGGTGACGTAGTAGACGCGATTGGCGTACGCGTCGCCGACCAGGGTGCCGCTGGGCAGCCCCTGGGGCAGCGGGGCGAGCATGCTGTCGGGCCATGTGGCGATCACGGGGCTGCTGTCGAGCGCCAGCATCTGGTTCCAGCTGGACATGTAGACCAGCGTTCCGTTCGTGACCTGATACACCTTCGGGCTGCTGGGCGACTTGACGAACAGCTGCCCGCTCAGGGTTGCGCCCTTGGTCAGCGCGGCGCACGTCGTGGTGGCCAGCGGCGTGCTCGCGAGGGCACCCGTCTTGCTGGGGTCGATCGCGCGCAGTTGCCCGCCGATGCCGGCGTACGTCGTCGTCCCGCAGGTGACGACGGGACGCAGGAAGCCCGGCTCGATCGGCGTGTACGCGACGACGGTGGCGTCGTCGATGGACGGCGCCGTGCTGGCGATGCCGAGCGCGGTGCTGGTGGTGAACGAATCGAGGTAGATCAGCTGGTCGCCGTCGACGAGGAACACCTTGTTGGCCGCCTGGTCGCCGACCAGCGTGCCGGTGGGGTAGCGGTCGGAGACGGTGTTGATCATGGTGTCGGGCCAGGTGGTCGTCAGTGCGCTGGGGCTGAGCGCGAGCATCTGGGCCAGGCTGTGCATGTACAGTTTGGCGCCGGCCGCGAACTGGTAGACGCGTCCTGTGCTGGGCGAGGTGACGAACAGCTGGCTGGTCAGCGCCGGCCCCTTGGGCAGCGCGGCGCACGCCGAGGTGGCCAGCGTGGTCGAGGGCAGCGTGCCGGTCTGGGCGGTGTTGAGCTGACGCAGCTGCCCGCCGATGCCGGCATAGGTGGTGCCGCCGCAGACGACGATGGGCCGCAGTGCGCCCGGCTGAATCGTCACGCCGCTCAGCGAGGCGTGAGTGACCATCTGCACCGAGCTGGGCACGCCGAGCGCGGTGCTGGTGAGGAACGAGTCGAGGTAGATCAGCTGGTCGCCGTTGACGAAGTAGACCTTGTTGGCGGTCGGATCGCCGATCAGCGTGCCCGAAGCCCACGGCAGGCTTGGCGAGCCGAACCAGTCGGTGAAGTACGTCCAGAAGTTTCGGTTGCCGTACGCCGAGCAGGAGTCGCCGGTGCCGTACAGGTTGGCCAGCGCAGCGGCGTTGGGCTGGTAGGGCGTGTAGTTGTAGAGCGACGCGGTGGCCTGGTTTTGGATCACCACGCTGGACGAGCCGCAGCTGTTCTTGGGGTTGTACGCGATGTTGTTCGCGACGCCGGCGCGGTACGAGAAGAGGTTCGGGTTGGCCGCGTACACCTGGAATTGCCGGGCCGCCCGGTACAGCTGGTTGAAGAAGCCGTAGTACGCCGTGTTGCACGCCGCCGAGTCGGGGCAGCCGAAGCCCATGGCCGTCTGGTAGGCGCCCGTCGACGGCTTCGTGGCAGTGACGAGGCTGGTCTCCTTCTGCAGCGTCACGATGAGCACCTGCGGGTTGATGCCGCAGGCCTGGCCGACCTTCCAGAGGATCTGGGCTGCGGACTCGTTCGCGGCGCCCTTGTAGGCCGCGCAGTACTTGTCGGCGGCGACGTTCGAGGTGGTCTGCGTGTAGTCCTTGAGACACGGCGCGCTGCCGGCGACGCAGCCGGCGCCCTTCGTCGCCAGGAACGCGGCGATCTGCGCCTGGCTCATGGCCGAGGTGTTGTAGAACGCGCTGTCCGAGATGATCATGCTCGGATCCCACTGGTCCGCGTTGGCGGCCGAGGCCTGGACCGGGCTCGATAGCTGGCTGACGCAGACGGTGGTCAGCACGATCGCACCAGCGAGGATGGTGGTGAGGAAGGCGTGGGGGCGGCTGTGGAACTTCATGCGATTCCAATCTGTTGGGGTGCTGAGGCCGCATGGTGAGTGGGCGACGCGTACGTCACGACGATCGTCCAAGCTCCGGAGGCGAGGCCGGACAGGTCAAGCTCTTCGCACATGGTGCTTTGGGCGTTGGCGAACGCAGAACTCGTGGTGTGCGCCGCCGCGGCGCCGGACGCAGGCGTTGCCTCCAGTGTGCACGTGCCGCCGTCTTCCACCAACTGGGGGACGAACGCCGCCACGCTCAGGCTGTGCCCGGACACGGTTGCGCGCACGATCGTGACGTCCATCGTGTCGGCGGACGCCGTGGTGGCGGCCGTCGTCGCGGTGGGGAAGGCCGATGCGCCCGATGTCGCCCCGGACGACGGTGCGCCGACGGTCGGCGTCGTCCCGGTCGGTGACGTCGTGGTCGGCGAAACCGGTGCGGACACCGGCGCCGAGATCGAACTGCCGTCGGACGGCGTGCCGTCCGGTGGCGGTGTGGGCGACTTGGCACAGCCGCTCGCTCCGGCCACGACGACCAGCGCAACCGTGCCCGTCAGAATGCCCGTCAGGATGCCCGTCAAGCGTGCCACACGCAGCCCCTTCCCATACTGGACGAGGCGGAGGAGCCGCCTCAGCTGCCAGCCCCGGGCGCCCTAAGGCGCGCACGGGCCCGGTGTCGTCGTGATGATAGGCGCCGCGTCGAGGGCGTCCCACCGGGGCGACTGAAGTGTCGAGGCAGAGTTGAACGTTTCTCAGGAAGGGGTGCCCGCGGTGTCAGTGCTGCAGGAGCAGTTGGCGCAGATAGTCGCCGTATCCCGACTTGGCTAGGTAGTTCGCCCGGCGTTCCAGCCCCTCGTCCGACAGGAAGCCGCGGCGCCAGGCCGCCTCCTCCGGGCAGCCGACCTGCAGACCCTGCCGGGCCTGGATCGTCCGGACGAAGTCGGACGCATCGTTCAGCGAGTCGAACGTGCCGGTGTCGAGCCAGGCGACGCCGCGGGGAAGCACCTCGACGCGCAGCCGGCCGGCGTCAAGGTAGGCGCGGTTGACGTCGGTGATCTCGTACTCCCCGCGCGCCGAGGGCGCCAGGTCGCGGGCGATCGCCAGCACGTCGTTGTCGTAGAAGTACAGCCCGGTGACCGCGAGGTTCGACTTCGGCTGGGCGGGCTTCTCTTCCAGCGAGGTGGCCACCCCGTCCGGGCCGATCGCGACGACGCCGTACCGCTCCGGGTCTGCGACGCGGTAGGCGAAGACGGACGCCCCGTCCAACCCGTGGAAGCGGTTGAGCGTCTGGCCGAAGCCTTGGCCGTAGAAGATGTTGTCGCCCAGGATCAGGCAGCTCTCGTCGTCGCCGACGAAGTCCGCGCCGATGGTGAACGCCTGCGCCAGGCCCTTCGGCTCGGGCTGGGTGGCGTACACCACGTTGATGCCGAACTGGCTGCCATCGCCGAGCAGCCGGGAGAAGTTGGGTGAATCCTCGGGGGTCGTGATCACCAGCACGTCCTGGATGCCCGCCCAGATGAGCGTCGCCAGCGGATAGTAGATCATCGGCTTGTCGTACACCGGGACGAGCTGCTTGCTGGTTGCCAGTGTGATCGGATGAAGCCGCGTGCCGGAGCCACCGGCGAGGATGATGCCATGCATGGCATCGATTCTGTCAGAACCGGGTGTCGATTGGGGAACCCACCCGCCGCGACACTGAAATGAGGAAGCGACGATACAATGACCAGGCACGACAATGACGCCCAGCACTGCGCACGAATCACGCGCAGTGCGTGCGGATGACGAGAGGCGACGCATGCCCGAGTTGGCGATCCATTCCACATCCATCGACGGCCTGCTGGTCATCGATCTGCCGGTGCCGACCGACGCGCGCGGCTGGTTCAAGGAGAACTGGCAGCGCGCCAAGATGGTGGCGCTCGGCCTGCCCGACTTCGGGCCGGTGCAGAACAACATGAGCTTCAACACGGCTGCCGGGGCAACGCGCGGCCTGCACGCCGAGCCGTGGGACAAGCTGGTGTCGGTGGCGACCGGACGGGTCTACGCCGCCTGGGCCGACCTGCGGGATGGCTCGGCGACGTACGGGCGCGTGTTCAGCATCGAGATGGGCCCCGACAAGGCCGTCTTCGTGCCCCGCGGGGTGGCGAACGGCTACCAGGCGCTGGTGGACGGCACGGCCTACAGCTACCTGGTCAACGAGCACTGGAGCCCGGCCGCGCGGTCGTCCTACACCTACGTCAACCTCGCCGACCCGGCGCTCGGCATCGCGTGGCCGATCCCGCTGGAGCAGGCCGAGATCAGCGACGCCGACCGGCACCACCCGCTGCTCGCGGACGTCGTCCCCATGAAGCCCAAGCGGACCGTCATCATCGGCGCCGGGGGACAGCTGGGCCTGGAGCTGGCCCGCCAGCTTCCGGACGCGGTCGCGGTGCCGCAAAGCGAGCTGGACCTCAACTTCCCCGACCAGGTGGCCGCCTACGACTGGGCGAGCGTGGGCGTGGTGCTCAACGCCGCCGCATTCACGGCCGTCGACCTGGCCGAGACCCCGCAGGGCCGCGTCGACTGCTGGGCCACCAACGTGACCGCGCTGCACCGTCTGGTCGAGGTGTGCCGGCGCCACCACATCAAGCTGGTGCATGTGTCCAGCGACTACGTGTTCGACGGCACGCGCGCCCCGCACACCGAGGACGAGCCGTTCTCGCCGCTCGGTGTCTACGGCCAGACGAAGGCGGCCGGCGATGCGCTGGTCGCCACGCTGCCCGACTACCTGATCACCCGGGCCAGCTGGGTCGTGGGCAACGGGCACAACTTCGTCAAGACGATGGTGCAGCTGGCCCGGCGCGGCGTGCGCCCCTCCGTGGTGGACGACCAGGATGGTCGGCTGGCGTTCACCGCCGACCTGGCGGCGGCGATCATCCATCTGGTGCGCGTCGGTGCCCCCAGCGGGGTGTACAACGTCAGTAACGACGGGCCCGTGATGAGCTGGTGCCAGATCGCCCGGCGCGTGTTCGAGCTGTGCGGGCGCGACGCGTCCGATGTGACACCGGTCAGCACGAGCGACTACTCCGCCAATCAGGAGCATGTCTCGCCGCGTCCCGCGCATTCGGCGCTGTGCCTGGACAAGCTGAAGGCGACCGGGTTCGCCCCGGCCATCATGGACGACCGCCTGGACGAGTACGTGGCCACACTGCTCGCCGACTAGGCGCCCGGAAGGAGTCAGGAAATGGACGAGGCCTATGCGGTGGCGCCGATCCGGGACGCCGAGCAGGCGGCGATCGCGGCGGTGGGCGAGGATGCCCTGATGCAGCGCGCCGCGCGGGGGCTGGCCGATGTCATCGCCGAGCACCTGTCCCGCACCCGCGGCGGTGTGGCCGGTGCGCGCATCGTGCTGCTGGCCGGCCCGGGCAACAACGGGGGCGACGGGCTGTTCGCCGCGGCGCGCCTGGCCGGGCTCGGCGCCACGGTGCAGGTCTGGCGGTCGCAGGAGCAGGTGCACGCCGCGGGATGGCGGACGCTGCTGGACGCCGGCGGGATGCAGCTGGGCGGGGATGCCGAGGCGGGTGCCGCGGCCATCGCGGACGCGGACGTCGTGGTGGACGCGCTGCTCGGCATCGGCGGGCGCCCTGGCCTGCGGGATGCGGCGGCCGAGCTGGCCCGGCTGGTCGGGCCCAAGCCGCCGGCCTGGACGGTTGCGGTGGACGTGCCCAGCGGCATCGCGGTGGACGCGCCGTTCGCCGTGCTGCGGGGCGCCGATGCCGTCCCGCATCTGGAGGCCGACACGACCGTGACGTTCGGCGGGCGCAAGCTGTGCCAGGTGTTGCAGCCGGGCCGTGCGGCCTGCGGTCGCGTCGTTGTGGTGGACATCGGTCTGCCTGCGATGCCGGCCGCGGTGCGCTGCTGGAACGCCGCCGACGTGGCGTCCATCTGGCCGGTGCCGACCGCCGACGACGACAAGTATTCGCGTGGCACCGTCGGCATCGATACCGGCTCGCCGCGGTATCCGGGCGCGGCCGTGCTGTCGACGCTGGGCGCCCTGTATTCGGGGGCCGGGTTCATCCGGTTCGACGGGGCCGAGGCGGCCAAGCAGGCCGTGCTGATGCGGGCGCCCTCGGTCACGTACGGCGTGGGCCGCGTGAGCGCCTGGGTGCTCGGCTGCGGCTGGGACGACCGCAAGTTCAACCGCGACCGGCTGACGGCCCGGCTGTCCGACGGCGTGCCGTGCGTGCTCGATGCGAGCGCCCTGCGGCTGCTGACCAGCGCCGACATCGTGCTGCCGTCCGGATGCCTGCTGACTCCGCACGCCGGCGAGCTGGCCCGGCTGCTCAACGTGACACGCGAGCAGGTGCAGGCCAATCCGATCGTGGCGGCGCGCGCCGCCGCCGACCGTTTCGTGGCGACGGTGCTGCTCAAGGGCGCCACGCAGATCGTGGCGACCCCGGGCGAGGCGGTCGTGCAGCTGGCCGTGCCTGGGCCCGCATGGACGGCCCAGGCCGGATCGGGCGACACGCTGGCTGGTGTGGCTGGGTCGCTGCTGGCGGCGGGCCTGTCGGCCGCGGTGGCCGGTGTGGCCGCGGCGAGCATCCAGGCCCTGGTGGCGTCCGGCCACCCCGGCCCGTACCCACCCGACGTGATGGCGACCCGGCTTCCCGGAACCATCCGCCGGCTGACGCGTCCACACCAACAGAAGCGCTGAGGGAAGGCCGTTCCGGCTGCGGCGCGCCGGGACATGCGGACATCGATGTTGCCTCAGTCGATGTTCAGCACTCCGCTCCCCATGGTGATGGTCAGGGTGAGCGTGGGTTGCCCACCGCTGCGCGTCCAGGTGTCGGTGCCCGACTGCTCGCCGGTTCCCGAGTGCGGGTTGTCGCCGCTGGAGATGGTGAGCACGCCGTTGCCGAGCGTGTAGTGGACGGCGATGTTGCCGTAGGGCGGCAGGTGGATCTGCAGGGTGCCGTCGTTTTGCCTGATGCTCATGGACGTGTCCTGCGTCACATCCAGCGTGGACAGGTTGATCGTCGCGTCGCCCGAGCCCGTGTTCAGGTTGGCCGGCATGTCGGTGACGCTGGTGTACTGGTAGACCTGCACCCCGCTGTTCTGCCCGGTGATCCGAGGGTACGGGAGCCAGCTCCACCAATGTGCGGCGTACCCGATGGTGCCGACGCCCCAAACGAGCACGCAGGCGACGATCACGGCCCCGATGCCCAGGAGCCAACGGCGCCGACGGGAGGCACGGGGAGTCTGGTCACTGTCGGGCTGGAAGGGGACGGCGGGGGTCCTCGATTCAGTTTTTGACATGAGGCGAGTGTATGCGGCCGATCAGGTCGCCGGGCGCAGCATCCGGCATATAGGCGCGCCTCAGCCGATGGTGACGCTGCCGGTGTCCATCGTGACGTCCAGCGTCAGCGTCGGGCCGCCCGGATCGGGGTTCCACGTGGCCGTTCCTTCCGCGCCAACGCCGCCCCGGCTGCGGGCGTCGGTGCCGCCGGTGAGCGTGACCGCGCCGACGTCGGTCTCGTAGTGGACGACGACGTTGGCGTTGGCGGGCAGCCTGATCTGCATGGCGCCGACATCCTGCTCGATCGACATGGACGCGTCGCGGGTCAGGTCGAGCGCCGAGAAGTCGACGACGGAGTTGCCGACGTCGATCTCCAGATCCTGCAGCTGGCTGGGGGACGTGTACGAGTAGGTCTGCATCTGGTTGGGTGCGCCGATCTCGGGGCCGGGCTGCCACGACCACATGCCCATCCAGTGCCCGGCGGTGCCGACGCCCCAGACGATGGCGCCGGCGACGACCACCGCCGCGATGGTCTTGGCGAGCGTGTGGCGGCGCCGCGGCTTGACGGGCATGGCGGACGGTTGCACGGGCGCGACCGCTTGGGACGGCGCCATGGCGGCGAAGTTGAGGTCGGCGACGATCGGATCGAGTTCGCCGACCGTCTTGGCGCGCAGCGCCTGGTCGAGTCGCGCGGACATCTCGGCCTCGTTCAGCTGCCCGGATGCGTAGGCCATGCCGATGTAGTCGGCGTAGCGCTGCCGGTCGGCCGTGGACGCCCGCAGGCCCGGGTTGCGCGTCTGTGTGGGGCGCGGCATGCCACCGGCCTGTGGCGGCGGCCATCCGGGCGCTCGGTACGACATGTCCTCAGTCTATCGATCCTGGGTTGACATGGGGCCGCTCAAGGTTGTTCGATCTCGCGTGTGGTGAAGCCTGAGCCGGACATCACCCTTTCCAGGTGACTGTGGCGAGCACCTCGGGCCAGGTGGCGTCGAGGCGACGGGCGCCGGCGCGGACGCCCCAGAACAGCAGGGCCAGGCCACTGCCGATGCCGACGGGCAGCGCGAGCCACTGCAGCCAGGGCGTGAACAGGCCGGCGATGACCAGCGCAATGGTGGGCAGGGCGACGAGGATCTGCACGGTGGTGCTGATCAGCCAGCCGACGATCGAGCCGGTGCTGGCGCGGGCGCCGCGGTTGAACAGGTTGTACGACGGCGGCAGCGGGTACTGCCAGATGGAGCTGGCCCAGCTGCCGGCGCCGAGGCCGCCGAGCAGCAGGGCGGCGCACAGGCCGATGGTGCCGGGCAGCACGTCCCAGCGTCGCCCCATGGCGGCGAACACGACGATGAACACGACCTGCAGCGTGCCGAAGATGAGCAGCATGGCCTGCACGCGGCCCCAGCGGTCGTCCCGGCCGGTGGCGCCTGTGAGGATCTGGGTGCCCAGGGCCGAGCCGTCGAAGCAGATGTCGGTGGTCGCGATGGACGACACGATCCAGGCGAGCGCGGCGGGCACGAGCGCCAGGAAGACGTGTCCGGGGCCGCTGGACAGGCCGCTGTTGCCGCCGGTTTGCGAGAACATGAACGCGATGATGACGAAGTAGACGGGCATGAGCAGCGATGCGATGATGTTCGTCAGCCGGCGCGGTTCGCGGCGGAACATGTGGATGTCGCGGCGGGCGATGGCGCCGGCGGCGGTGTCGGGCAGCAGGCGGTCGAGCAGCCCGCCGGAACGGACGCGTTCGCCGCTGCTGCCGGATTCCAGCGGCGAGACGAGGCCGCGGCTGACCTGTCCGGCCCAGATCCACGCAAGCAGGGCGATGAGCACGACGGCCAGGCCGAACTGTGCGGCGGCGACCCCGGCATGCCCCGCGGCGGCGCTGGCGACGCCGGCCCAGGGCCAGCCGAACGGCGTCCAGCTGACGACGTGGGCGACGGTGGTCAGGCCCGTGCCGAACTGGGCGTTGCTGACGGCGTCCGCATCCTGCTGCGTGTGCAGGTTGAGCAGCTGCAGGCCGAACGAGAACGCCATGACGAGGACGAAGACGCCGACGGTGGCGAACTCGCGGACGCGTCGGCGGCGCATGAGGCCCGACACGGCCGTGCTCACGCAGCGCTGCGCGAGCACGCAGATCGCGGTGCCGAGCACGGCGCCGACGATCGCGAGCACGAGCTGGCCGGGCGTGCGGCTCCAGGCGGCGACGAAACCGATGTCGAGCAGCAGCGTGAGCGGCCCGCCGAAGCCGATGAACGCGGCCGCGAGCATGCCGGGGATCAGCTGGCGCCCGCGCACGGGCAGCAGCGCGAACGCGCGGATGTCGAGGTTGTCGCCGCTGCCGAACATGATCAGGCTGAGCACGGGCCAGGCGAACGTGATGAACCCGAGTGCCAGCGTGGTCACCGGGCCGCGCAGCGCGGGATCGTCGCGCAGCAGCGACAGGCCGAACATGCCGGACACGCCGATGCTGACGGCCCCCAGCCCGGCGAGAATGGCGAGGACGCGGGCGGCAACGCTGGTCTGCAGCTGTCGGATGCTCAGCGCCCATTGGAGCCGGACGAGTGTCCCAACCATGCCATCGCCCCCCTGGAGACCTCGTGGACGCCGACCAGCTGCAGGAAGCGCTGCTGCAGCGGCAGGCCGGCCCGTACCTCGTCCAGCGACCCGGCGGCGAGCACGCGGCCCTGCGCGACCACGGCGACCGCGTCGCACAGCGACTCGACCAGCTCCATGACGTGGCTGGAGAGCACGACGGTGCCCCCGGCGTCGACGAACTGGTTGAGGATCGTGCGGATCGCCTCGCCCGACACCGGGTCGACGCTCTCGAACGGCTCGTCGAGCAGCAGCAGCCGCGGGTTGTGGATCAGCGCGCAGGCCAGCCCGATCTTCTTGGTCATGCCGGCCGAGTAGTCGGCGACGATGGTCTGCGCGTCGGCGGTCAGGTCGAGCGCGTCGAGCAGCGCGGCGGAGCGCTGGGCCACCTCGGCCTTGGGCATGCGGCGCAGCG
>Ga0209738_10000124_pt1 | contig 17696 bp, 18 predicted proteins | sample TergutNc150P5_FD_187289 | JGI IMG/M metagenome (GOLD analysis project Ga0209738, IMG submission 187289) | Nasutitermes corniger P5 segment gut microbial community from laboratory colony in Florida, USA - Nc150 P5 (SPAdes) (version 2) | ecosystem: Host-associated > Arthropoda: Insects >...
TGGCGCAGGCGGCGATGAAGAATCTTGGATGGCGCTCGGTCGTGTGTCGCAAATTCTCGATAATCTGATTGCCCAAGGTAAAGCCAAACCGATGATTGTAGTGATGCCCAACGGAAATGTAGTGCAAAAAGCAGCGCCCGGCGAATCGGAACGCGGCATGTATAAACCTTCTTTTATGAATGAAACGCGCATGGATGGTGCGTTTGAAACAGCTTTTCCCGATATAGTAAAATTTGTTGAAAGCAATTACCGCACATTGGCAACCAAAGCGGGCAGGGCTGTTGCCGGACTTTCGATGGGTGGTTTTCATTCTTTGCATATTTCGGCTGAATATCCCGATATGTTTGATTATGTAGGATTGTTTTCGGCGGCCATTATGCCGCGCGAAGGCGTAAAATCGGAAGTATATGACAATATGGATGAAAAATTGAAAATACAATTTTCGAAAAAACCGAAGTTGTATTGGATTGCCATCGGCAACGCCGATTTTCTGTATAAAGAGAATGCCGATTTTCGCAAAAAGCTGGATAAAAATAAGTATCCTTACACGTATTACGAAACCGGCGAAGGACATATTTGGAGAAATTGGCGCATTTATTTAACCGAATTTCTGCCTATGTTGTTCAAATAAAAAAGATATTTCTTGTTGTCAATAAAGCTATCAAAAGCTGTTGAATAAGCAATAACGGCGAAATTTTTATTGATGGTATTTAATTAATTCATCAAGGGGATCTTGTAAAATTTTACCTACTTCCAATCCGTAACTGCTGCATAAATCTTTTATTACATCTTTAAATGCGAAAGCCGTGCCGCCCGTGAAGTGCAACGGATACAGCCATGCTTCGCGAAATTTATAAATGTGCGTGATAATAAAATCGGTTAGCCCGTCTTCAATAATGTTTTCAATCATGTAATGCCCGCGATGTTCGGCAAGAAACAAAGTAAAGCTCGCCAAATACTTTGCCGGCAAGGGTTGCCGATATACTTTATTCAAAATATCATCTCGCCCGACAGCGTATTTTTGGTTGAATGCGTGCAAAAGTTCTTCATCAAGCGTGTTGTACAAAAAATATTGAATTAGTTTTCGTCCTAAATACGCGCCGCTGCCTTCATCTCCCAAAGCATAACCGATGCCGTTTTGCACTTTCGCAATTCTTTTGCCGTTGTAATAAGCACATCCGCTGCCCGTTCCCAAAATAGATACTACGCCTTTTGTATTGCCGCATGTAGCGCGTGCCGAAGCCACCAAATCGGTTTCGATAAATGATTTTGCTTGCGGAAAATTTTTTGCCAGAATGCGCTTCATCATTGTTTTGAAGCGGCTATTGCTCATGCCTGCGCCGTAAAAATAAATTTCATCAACCGCGCATTTTTTCAATTTTTCGGCAACCGAATTTTTTATAATTAAATCAATATTATCTGTTGAAAGATGATATGGATTCAATCCTTGCGAATTGATTTTTTCAACCGAATGATTCGACAATACATACCAATTGCATTTGGTAGCGCCGCTGTCTGCTATAAGTTTTGTAATCATTATTTTCCTAATAGAACAAGGCTACTAAATTAAGGCTAATTTTTATAACCTCATTCATTTTTATAAAATAAATGGGTATTTCTTATGTACTTTTAACCGCTAAAAATATTCAAACTAAATCATTGGAATGGAAAGAAGGAAATTCATCAAACAAACGGCTATGGCAAGCGCGGCTGTATGGGCAGCGAAATATAGTTTTGGGAAAGGCTTGATGCCGAGCAGCTTTCCTGAAGTGCGCGTACCTGTGGGACAAAGAAGATTTAAAAGCATTGCCGTAGAAAATCTGATAAACGAAATTCAGCAAAACATCTCAAATAAAGAAATAGCGTGGCTTTTCAACAATTGTTTCCCCAATACGTTGGATACAACGGTGGACTATTCTATTATTGACGGCAAGCCCGATACTTTTGTGATTACCGGAGATATTGATGCCATGTGGCTTCGCGACAGTTCGGCTCAGGTAATGCCTTATTTGCCGCTTTGCAAAAACGATAAGCTTTTACAAAATATGATTGAAGGCGTTATTCGCCGGCAAAACAAATGTATCCTTCTCGATCCATATGCCAACGCTTTTTACAAGGATGACACAAAAGTGAGCGAATGGAAAAAAACAGATAAAACGGATATGAAACCCGGCGTGCATGAGCGCAAATGGGAGATTGACAGCCTTTGCTATCCTATTCGTTTGGCATATCATTATTGGCAGGAAACGGGCGATACTGCGCCTTTTGACGAACATTGGAGAGATGCCATGAGGTTGGTCGTAAAAACTTTTAAAGAACAACAACGCACCAATGGGCAAGGTCCGTACCGCTTTCAGCGGGAAGCGGCTTGGGCAGACAGTTTGCCTTTGGATGGTTACGGCTATCCCTGTAAACCGAACGGGCTGATATGCTCTGCATTCCGTCCCAGCGATGATGCTACTATTTTCTTGTATCTTATTCCGAGTAATTATTTTGCAATGAAATCTCTGATGCAATTAGCCGAAATGTGGGAAAAAATTGGTCGAGATTACGATGCTGCACAGGAAGCGCGCGACCTTTCGAGGCAAGTATATTTGGCATTGCAGCAGTTGTCTATCATGCATCCGAAATTCGGGAAAATATATCCGTACGAAGTAAATGGTTACGGCGGCGTCAATATTATGGATGATGCCAATGCGCCTTCCTTATTATCATTGCCTTATTTAGAGGTAGTTAATTTAAATGACAATACCTATCTCAATACGCGCCAAATGGCGCTTTCGGACGAAAATCCGTTTTTCTTTAAGGGCAAATATGCCGAAGGCGTAGGCAGTCCGCATACGGGATTAAACAATGTTTGGCATATTGGTATTATTATGCGCGGACTTACCTCATCCGATACGAAAGAAATTGCCGATTGCATAGAGATGTTGCGTACAACGCACGCCGGTACGGGTTTTATGCACGAATCGTTCAATCCGAATGCGCCGATAAATTTTACGCGCAAATGGTTTGCTTGGGCAAATACGCTGTTCGGAGAATTTATTTGGAAGGTATATCGCGATCATAAAAGCCTATTGGATGTAGTGCCGAAGCCTCCGCAAAGCGCCGCAGCGCCTGCAACAAACACAAAAAGTACGCCAAAAAAGAATCCGCTTCATTTTCTGAGAAGAGATAGATAATGTTGCATATTCCATTGTTTGTAATTGCTGAAAGAGTATTTATAATTTTTATATTACACTTTCAGCATTTTATCTTTATATTTAAAAATATACATCTTTATTAAACCAATATTCCACTTGATTATTCGGGAAAATTCGGATGGCTAAAACATCAAATTGCACATACTTCCACTGCGGATTTTGGTATTGAAATTCTTCCGCGCCGAGTTTCAGCTGTTCCATTTTCTTTTTTGTTACGGCTTCTTCCGGCTGCCCAAATGCAGAGCCGGTGCGGGTTTTCACTTCAATAAAGTGCACTATGTTTTCCAGAGAAGCAATAATATCAATCTCTACAAATCGGTATCGCCAATTACGATGTAGAATTTTGTAACCCGAATTTTCCAAATATTGTACGGCTAAATCTTCGCCTTGTTTTCCGGTATTTTGATTATTCATGTCAAATTTGTTTTTACTTTGCTTATAAAATTCATTGTTTATGTACTCGAATCGAATTTTTTTATTAAAAGGAAAAATCCAAAACTATGCTTGGGGCGGAAATAAATTCATCTCAAAGTTATTAAATATCGGAAATAAAAATGGTCAGCCTATGGCGGAATATTGGATGGGTGCGCATCCGTCTGCCACTTCAACCATTGATGTAATGGGTACGGAGCTGCCTTTGAGCGCGTTGATAAAAATTGCGCCGAAAGATATTTTGGGTAAAAAAACGGTGAAAAATTTTGGAGAGCTGCCTTATCTTTTCAAAATTTTGGATGTAAAAGAGCCGCTTTCTATACAGGTACATCCTTCTAAAACTGAGGCGGAGCAAGGTTTTGATGCGGAGGAAGCTGCCGGTGTTCCACTCAATGATAAAAATAGAAATTACAAAGACCGCAATCATAAACCGGAAATGATGGTTGCATTGAGTGCGTTTTGGTTGCTGCACGGATTTTTGGAAAAAGCAGCCTTACAAAACGTTTTGCAAGCTACTGCGGAATTTAAATCGTTTATTCCTGTTTTTAAAAAAGAAGGTTACAAAGGCTTATATCGGCATGTAATGGAATTGCCGCAAAAGCAGGTAGATGCTATATTACAGCCATTAGTGGCGCGGGAATTAAAACAGAAATCATCCGACAAATCGTTACCCGGATTTTGGGTACGGCGACTTTATGAAAAGAAGAACAAGAAAAATTTGGTCAATATTGACAGAGGAATTTTCTCTATTTATTTTTTCAATATTGTAAAAATATTATCGGGCGAAGCAATCTTTCAATCTGCTGGCGTTCCGCATGCTTACTTGGAAGGACAGAATGTAGAGCTGATGGCAAATAGCGACAATGTGCTGCGCGGCGGACTTACATCAAAACATATTGATGTGCAGGAATTGCTGAAACTTACAAAGTTTGAAGGAATAACGCCGAATATATTGCACGGTAAAATTTTCAAGCATCAAGGGCAAGTATATCCTTGTCCGGTGCCGGATTTCGGCATTGCGAAAATTGAATTGACTTCTCCTGAAACTATTGAAAATAGGAGCTTTTCGGCAGAAATAATTATGGTAACCGAAGGGAAAATAACGATTCAAAACAGAGAATATAGTTTGAATCTATTACGCGGGCAAGCTGCCCTTATTCTTGCCAAAACAAATTATATTATTTCTTCGCCCGCGAAAGGCGCGGCTTTCAGAGCATTTGTGCCGAAAGATTAATTGAGCAAAGCGTAATCGCCGTTCTTTAAAATGCCTATAAGCGGCAACCGGTGCGTTTGTTCAAAATAATCATACATCGGTTTTAGCGAAGAAATGAAATGTTGCAACTCAACATTATCAAAAGAATATTTGGTATAGTAAGCAACGCTTTTCGGATTATCAAAACGAATGGGGAAAACATGCACCGGCACGTATGTCTGACCGTTAAGGCGCGCAGCGGAAGCAATTAAATATACTTCATCAATCTGGTCGTTTTGCAAAGGAATGCATCCTACGGAAACGCAGTTGCCGTGAATATAAATACCGTCGCCGCTTCTTTCTTGGTCGCTCAATATTTTATCCGATTCATTGGGATAATTCAACTTCAAACTTAAATGGTATTCGCTACGTGGATTAAACAAGCTGACATAATAAAATCCCTCAGGAACTTGATAATCTCCCTCAACTCTTTTCGGACCAATAGTGCCTGCCATTACGCACACGCTGTATGTTTTAAAAAGTTTAAACGGTTCGCTGCTGTTGTTGCGCACCCATACTTCCAACTGACTGTCGTATTTGAAGGAACGAATATATACTTCGCGTGCAGGCCATATCAAGCCTTTACGCGCAAACTGATTACGCAAGGAATCCTCCTTAACCAGCAATTCACTTATCATTGAAGAAGAAACGCCCAGCTGGGTGGCTACCGGAGCTTGCGCCGCTACTGCATTTGCAAAAAACAAGATACTTAAAAACAAAAAATATTTTCTCACAATAAATCCCGATTGAAATAAAATTTAAAACCGTGAAGGTACAAGCATCTATGTTTTGGTAAGGTTAAAATCTACTGTGAAAATTATACTGTTTCCGAATCGAAATTTAATTTGTACAGATACACTAAACTGATTAACTTTACAGACTTTCAATTAATAAATCTTTTAATGTAAAAAGTATAATAATGAGTACATTTAATAATCATTCTTTCAAAGGCGAAAAAGCCTTGATACGTGTGGATTTCAACGTGCCTTTGGATAAGGCAACACTCCAAATTACCGATGATACGCGCATTCGCGCAGCCGTTCCTACCATCAAAAAAATATTGAGCGATGGCGGCAGCGTTATTTTAATGAGTCATCTTGGTCGTCCGAAAGGCGGACCGGAAGACAAATATTCTTTGAAACATATTGTTGATCATTTAAGCAAAACATTGGGTGTTCCCGTTCAATTTGCCAACGATTGCATCGGCAAGGAAGCTATTGATAAAGCCGCAGCGCTTAAACCCGGCGAAGTATTATTGTTGGAAAATTTGCGCTTTTATCCCGAAGAAGAAAAAGGCGATAAAGCCTTTGCGGAAAAGCTCAGCAAATTGGGTGATATATATGTAAACGATGCATTCGGCACCGCGCACCGTGCGCATGCTTCCACCACCATTGTTGCACAGTTTTTCCCAACAGGAAAGAAAATGTTCGGTTTGCTGATGGATGCGGAAGTTTCCAGCGCGGAAAAAGTTTTGCGCGAATCTAAAAAACCTTTTGTTGCTATCATTGGCGGCGCTAAGGTTTCCGACAAAATTTTGATTTTGGAGAATTTGTTGGAAAAAGCAAGCGACATCATCATTGGCGGCGGTATGGCTTATACTTTCTTCAAAGCGCAAGGCGGTAAGATAGGCAGTTCGCTTTGTGAAGAAGACCGTTTGGATGTCGCAAAAAATTTGTTGAAAAAGGCAGTAGAAAAGGGTGTAACCATTCACTTGCCGGAAGATTCCGTTATTGCAGATAAATTTGCCGAAGACGCGCAAACATCCGTTGCTTCGAGCAATAATATTCCGGACGGATGGAGCGGTTTGGACATTGCAGATAATGCAAGAAAATCTTTTGCCAATGTAATTCTTTCTGCTAAAACCATTTTGTGGAACGGACCTATGGGCGTATTTGAAATGCCTAAGTTTCAAGCAGGAACCAAAGCTATTGCCGAAGCTGTTGCGCAAGCAACGGAAAAAGGCGCTTTTTCGCTGGTAGGCGGCGGCGACAGCGTTGCAGCTGTAAATAAATTTGGTTTTGCAAGCAAAATCAGCCATGTTTCTACCGGCGGTGGTGCATTGCTCGAATACTTTGAAGGCAAAGTATTACCGGGCATTGCAGCCATACAGGAAGGATAAGTTTTTTAATTATTAAAAATAACAAGGCAACTGAAATTTTCGGTTGCCTTATTTTTTGTTTTGCTGAAATTGTTGTTTTCAATTTAGCCAAATACCTACATTTGCAAAAAGCAATTATTTTGTCAACGACTATATACACTAAGGATTTAATCAAAATATACCATAACAGAACCGTTGTAAACAAAGTATCCGTATCTGTTACGCAAGGTGAAATTGTGGGTTTGCTGGGACCCAACGGCGCCGGTAAAACTACTTCGTTTTATATGGTGGTGGGATTAATAAAGCCCGATGACGGATTTGTATTTTTGGACGAAGAGAATATTACCAAACTGCCCATGTACAAACGCGCGCAAATGGGTATCGGCTACTTGCCGCAAGAAGCATCGGTTTTCCGTAAACTAAGCGTGGAAGATAATTTGATGTCGGTGTTGGAGATGACCAAATTGACCAAACAAGAACGTGTTGAAAAAGTAGAAGCCTTGTTGGAAGAATTTGGATTACTGCATGTGCGCAAAAATAACGGCGACAGTCTTAGCGGCGGCGAGCGGCGCAGGACGGAGATTGCACGCGCATTAGCTGTTGATCCGAAATTCATTTTGCTGGACGAACCTTTTGCCGGCGTCGATCCGATTGCGGTAGAGGATATTCAAGCGGTGGTTGCAAAATTGAAATATAAAAATATCGGCATTCTTATTACCGACCACAATGTAAATGAAACGCTCTCGATTTGCGACCGCGCTTATCTTTTAATTGAAGGGAAAATATTTAAACACGGCACAGCCGAAGAACTTGCCGATGACGAACAAGTCCGCCGTTTGTATTTGGGTACCAATTTTGAATTGAAACGTAAAGATTGGATTTTGGAATTGGGAAAAAAGTCGGAAAAATAAAAGCATTGAGAATTAACCGTACACATCACAAAGAATAAAGTTTCTCAGAACAGTGCAATTTGATAATCGAATTTGCCTTATTTAAGTTTTTTCCTTTTGACTTCCGTTTTCTTCCTTCCTGACTTTTCAACTGCTGCACTTTTTTCTTTTGTATCGGTTTTCCCTTGCGTCAGGTAGGCGTCCAAAGCGCTTGCCATATTGGGGAGTTCTTTGGACGGAGCAATGATTTGCGGCTTGAAACCCGCAGCAACACAGGCTTTTTGGGTATTAACGCCAAATGCGCCGATAACGGTTTTTGATTTTGGAAATTGCGGATAAAGCTCCAGCAAAGTTTTTACGCTGCTCGGTGTAAAAAAGCAAATAATATCAAACTTATGTTTTTGCATGATGCTTTTTACATCGTTATCTACGGTACGATACATGAAAGCCAATGCGTAACTGCTGTTTTTAACACGTTTCAGCCAACTAACGATGTCGCTGTCCTGCTGATTTTCACTGCATATATACAAAAATTTCTGGTCTTCCTTATGCTTGTTGCATACGTTGAGCAAACTTTTGGTAGTGCCGTCTGCGCCGTAAAAAACTTTTCTTTTACGATATAAAATAAATTTTTGCAAATACAGTGCAACGGTTTCGGTAGCGCAAAAATATCGCGTATCTTGACCAACGGAAATTTTCATTTCATCACACAAGCGGAAAAAATTATCAATGGCATGTCGGCTGGTAAAAATAACCGCTGTGAACGAGCGAATATCCAATTTCTGTTTGCGAAACTCTTTGGCGGAAAGTTCTTCTGTCTTGATAAAAGGATAAAAAACAATATCTACTTTGTGCTTTTTAATTACGTCAAAATACGGCGATTTATCGGAACTGGGCGCTGCTTGAGTAATCAGGATAGCCAACTGTGTCTCTTTCTGAAGGGAATTCGTGTTTATGCTTTTTGCCATAGTCCTCAGTCTTTTAGTCTTCGTCTTCTTATCAAATAATTTTGCTCCAATTCATTAACAACAGCTTGTAAACAAGTAACAGGGGCATGATTTCAACCCCGCAAAGGTATAGAAAAAAGTGAAAAATATTGACCTTAGAATTTTCTCTGATTAAAATAAGAGAAGCAATATACCGATATACCAGCAATAAGAATGCGAAAATAATCAGTGTGGAACGTATTACGGACGGCACTTGCGGAAAACAATACGTAATTAAAATAATAATGGGAACCAGCAACACGCCTACAATTTTGTTGATGGAAAATACCACATAGTTGTAAATAGATGTCGCTCTTTTTGCATCAAATATCCATCCTGAAATGGCTACAATGCTATGTTTTATCAAGTAGATAACGGCAAGCGCAATAGCGGCATACGCCCAATATAGCCCATATTTCTCCGGCGAAAATTCTTTTATACTTACCCAAACCAAACACCAGCTTACCGTGATGATGAATAATATATTCAGTAATAAAGAGGAAATTATTTTTGCGGCGCTGCTATTATTAACTCCCGATTTTTTATACCCGCGCGGGCGCACCATAAATTGAAACAACTGCGATAAATATTGGGGGAAAATAATTTTGGTAATACCCAAAAACAGCGCCATTCCTATCAAAGCAAAAAATACCAAATCGCCGGAATCGGATTGCGGATGAAGCAAAATATTGTTGTTTGCATTCGTATTGCTAAACCATTTTGGAAAGAAAATTTCCAACGGCGAATGAGAATAATTGGTATTGCGAACAGCTTCAACTGCTAAATTTTTATTTTGCCGAACGCTGTCATGGGTAACAATGCTATCAGAAGCTGTGCGCTGTAATGCACTGCTATCGCGTGTTTGAGCATTGAGTTGCAAACAGACGAACAAACATAACAGTATGAAGAAAACTTTTTTCATTGAATAATGCAAAGGTGCTGCGTTTTCGGGAAAAAGAAAATAGTCCAAAGCACAAACTTTTCCGTCTTTCGGATAGGTTTGAAATTGCTAAAACAGTACGAATTACCAAACAATAAAAAATTATTTCAGCGTGTAATATTTATGCTTTCTTATTTGACTTCAACGGTGTTTGCAAGTTCTTCATCCATCAAAATGCGACCGCAGTTTTCACACACGATTATCTTTTTGTGTTGGCGAATATCGCTTTGCTTTTGCGGAGGAATAGCATTAAAACAGCCGCCGCAAGCATCTCTTTCGATAGCTACAACAGCCAATCCGTTGCGATAATTTTTGCGAATACGGTCGTAAGCATATAACAAGCGATCTTCAATTTCGGAGCGAGCCGTATCAATTTTCTTTTGTATTTCTACTTCTTCTTTTTCCGTTTCGGTAATTATTTTTCCAAGTTCTTTTTGCTTAGCTGCGAGCGCAGCGTTTTTATCTTCAATTTTCTTTTTTACTTCGTCGAGCGCTTTTACTTTTTCCGCCAGCTCAATATTGGCATCGCGAATATGTTTCTCGGCAAGTTTTCCTTCGAGTTGTTGCATTTCCATTTCTTTTTCAATGGCTTCAAACTCGCGGCTGTTTTTTACGTTATCGCTTTGTTTCTCGTATTTTTTTATTAAGGCTTCCGATTCTTTTATTAAGTTCTTTTTCTGATTGATAAAATCGGATATACCGTTTATTTCCTCTTCTACATGATTTTTACGTTTATTCAATCCGGCTAATTCATCTTCCAAATCGCTTACCTCCATTGGAAGTTCGCCTTTTAAAACTTCTATTTGATCGAATTTACTGTCGAGTTTTTGCAACTTAATAAGCGAAACTAATTTTTCTTCCACAGAGAAATCTTTTGCTACTGCCATAATTTTTAAAATATTCTTTTACGAAAAATACATGATCGGATTGGTACACCACGCCGATTTTAAAACCGCAAAGGTAGGAAATTTTGCAACTAAAATATCAAATAATAATTCCACCGTAAACTGCTCGCTTTCCCAATGCCCGATGTCGGCAATCACCAAATGCCGGTCGGCATCGAAAAATTCGTGATATTTTACATCTGCCGTGATGTAAAAATCGGCTGCTGCATCAATAGCATTTTTTATTAAAAAGCTTCCGCTGCCGCCGCAAATAGCTACGCGCTTTACTTTTTTGTTCAACAGTTCCGTGTGCCGAATAGCAGGTGTTCCGAAAATATTTTTAATTTTTTGAAGAAAATCTTTTTCATTTTCATCTTTCGGCAAGTCGCCAACGATGCCGCTTCCCACGTTTTCGTAAAAATTACTCAGCGGAATAATGTCAAAAGCCGGCACTTCGTAAGGATGCGCCTTCTTTAAAGCATCTATCAAAACGGATTGGAGATGATTCGGAAAAATAATTTCAAATTTTTCTTCATCAACAATGGCTCTTTCGCCCATTTTTCCAATAAAAGGATGCGTATTTTCTTCGGGTTTAAAGCTGCCTTTTCCTTCGGAAGAAAAAGAGCATTCGGAATAATTGCCGATACATCCCGCGCCGGCATTAAACAGCGCAACCCGCACGGCTTCTGCATTTGCAGCTGGAACATAGGTTATCAATTTGCTCAACAAATTATTTTTCGGAACTAAAATTTGTTGTTTTATAAGTCCCAATTTGTCGGCAATTTTTTTGTTTACACCTAGATGTACATTGTCCAAATTGGTATGAGCAGCATAAATGGCGATATTGTTTTTTACGGCATTGATAACAGTGCGCTCTACATAATTTTTACCGTTCAATTTTTTTATTCCCGAAAAAATAATAGGATGATGCGAAACAATAAGATTGCAATTTTTTGCTTTGGCTTCTTCCACTGTTTTTTCCAAAGTGTCCAACGTGCAAAGAACGCCGGTACATTCCCAATCGGCGCTGCCGACGAGCAATCCGCAATTGTCGTAATGTTCCTGATAAACGGGCGGCGCAAAATTTTCCAGCGCAGCAATGATTTGTTTTATTTGCATGAAAAAGATTTTTTTATTTCCAAATTTTTGTCAGCCATTTTCGTACAGGTACATCATAACATTTCATGCAAACCCACGCCAGCGCAATACTTGACACAAAAGTCAACATAGCCCAGCCGAAAGTTTGCGTAATGGGCAATTTGCCATTGGAAACATAACCAGTGTAAATATAAATGAACGGGTAATGCGTGATGTAAATCGGATACGAAATATCGCCGAAGAATTTGCAAATTTTTGCCGAATATTTACCGGTTACTTCGCCGCTGGCACCCAACCAAACAATGAACGGAAACAGAAAGATAACGGTTAATGAATCGTATAGTCCGTTTGCCCAAAGACTGCTTCTGTTGCCAATTCGCGGAATGAAGAATATAACAAGTAGCAACAAACTGCACCAAAGAAAAGCGTTGTGAATTTTACCCGGTTTACTGATGCGATAGAGCAGCAATCCCGCAAAAAACGGATACATCAATCGTGTAATGCCAATGCGCAATTGCGCTCTTGTAAGCGACCATCCGCCGATAATATCGCCGTTTGATATGGCAAGCCGTATCAATGCCGCACCGGCTACGATTACCAACACTGCCAGCAGCTTTTTTGAAAATTTGCGAATAAAAACCGCATACAAAATATTGGCACAATATTCAAAAAACAGCGACCATGCAGGTCCGTTCAACGGATGCATTTCTCGCCAACCGCGAATATCCATTTTACCAGGTGCAAGCGGAATCAGCGTCATACCGATAATCATCACGAGCAGCATCCTCCATACAGGTACCGTATGAATTCCATTCCATATGGCAGAATCTTGAAAATAAAAGCATACTGCGCCAATTACCGATCCGATAATCACCATCGGTTGCAGGCGAATAAGACGGCGTTTGAAAAAGGTGCCGATGGACATTGTTTTCCATCTATCATCATACGCATAACCGATAACAAAGCCCGACAGCAAAAAGAAAAAATCAACCGCCAAATAACCGTGATTAATAATTTGGTCATAAGGATTGGTTGTGTGCGCTTCAAAAATGTGAAACGCTACTACCATCACGGCAGCTACGCCGCGCAATCCGTCAAGGATTTCGTATCGTGGTTTTGTTGATAAAATTTGTTGTTGCATAAAATTAAAAAATCAATCCGTCTTTCATTTTCAAAATGCGGTTGCTCATATCGGCAAGTTCTTCATTGTGCGTAACGATTAAAAAGGTTTGTCCAAACTCATCTCTTAATTGCAGAAAAAGATTGTGCAACTCTTTTGCGTTTTTGCTGTCGAGGTTGCCCGTTGGTTCATCGGCAAAAACGATAGCCGGTTTGTTGATAAGCGCGCGTGCTACGGCAACGCGCTGTTGTTCGCCGCCGCTTAGTTCGTTGGGCTTGTTTTCCGTACGTTGGCTCAAACCAAGTATTTCCAATAGTTTCAGCGCATCGGCTTCCGTTTCTTTTTTCTTTTTTCCGGCTAACCAACCCGGAATGCATACATTTTCTAATGCCGAAAATTCGGGCAACAAATGATGAAATTGAAAAACGAAACCGATATTTTTATTGCGAAAATCCGCCAACTTTTTGTCGCGCAACTGATGATAAGATTGATTGTTTAAATAAATTTCACCTTCATCACAGCTATCCAATGTGCCCAAAATGTGCAGCAGCGTGGTTTTGCCGGCGCCTGATGAGCCTACAATAGATACTATTTCGCGCTCGCCTATTTCGAGGCTCACGCCTTTTAGCACGGCTAATTGATTATATTTTTTGTGTATATTAATAGCTTTCAGCATACAATTTTTTAAATTATAAAGGCAAAAATACAAGTTTGATTTTTATTTTAACTGAAACTTAATGCTCTGTTGAAAAATGTTATTTGACTGTTTGGTTTGATGAATTACATTTGCCGAAACTAAACCATAGAGAATTATGTTTTGGACTTTAGAATTAGTCAGTTATTTGGAAGATGCTCCATGGCCTGCAACCAAAGATGAGTTGATTGATTTCGCTATCCGTTCCGGCGCTCCTATCGAAGTAATAGAAAACTTGCAGGAGCTGGAATACGAAGGCGAAGTGTATGAAGGCATTGAAGACATTTGGCCTGATTATCCAAGTCAGGAAGACTTTTTGTTTAACGAGGACGAATATTAGAAGTCCTTGTTTCTAAGGATTTATCCGACAAATAAAGCTGCTCGTAAGCGGGCAGCTTTGTGTTTTTTAAAATTGAACGCCTTCGTAAAATTTAAAAATATCCAACAATTCGGGGACAGACTGTATGGAAAGTTTTTCGAAAATGCGGACTTTATAAGTGCTGACGGTGGTTACTTGCAGATTTAGTTCGTGCGAAATTTCTTTTATTCGTTTGCCTTTCATCAAGCGGATGGCAATATCCATTTCTCTGGTGGATAAAAGTTTGAGCGGATTTTCTTCTAATTTTCGGGGAGAAAAAATCAAATTGTCTTTTACATCATCGCTCAAATATTTTCCCGAAGTAAACATTTTTTCAAGTGCGGTTTTTACTTGTGTTTCGTTTGCTAATTTGTTCAAAAAGCCGTCTGCGCCTGCATCTATATATCGTTTTGCATGAAGTTGTTCATCCAATGCCGAAAAGACCAAAATTTTGGCGTTAGGTTGTGTTTTCTTAATAAAATTCATGGTGGATATAAAAGTACCGTTGGGCATGTTTACATCCAGAATAATCAAATTAAATTTTTCTTTTTCTACCAAGTTTTGTACAGTGGCGTAATTAGAGGCTTCCGTAACGCTTACTTCTTGCCAAGAATTTTTTATCAGCATAATCAAGCCTGTGCGTACAATGCTGTGGTCGTCTGCTACTAATATTTTCTGGTCGTACATAAAACAATGTATTATTCGGGTAACCTAATCGTTATAATAAGCGATTTATCTTCAAAAACCGCATCAACCGTGCCTTTCATCATATAGATAACAATCTCTTTGACAAAAACGGAATAGAGATTGTTATCCGTTAAGAAGTTTGCATCGGTACAAAAAATTTCTTGTAAGTCGGAAGAATTTATTTCCGTTTTTATACGCAAAAGCAACGCATTCTCCACGTCCCGCAAGGCTTCCCAAATCATTTCTTTTTTAGGAAGTGCAAACGCAATCATGTTTTCAATAATTCTTCTCCATACAAAACTCAGCAAAACTTCATCCGACAAAAAGGAGAGTTGCTCATTTCCTTGAAACGAAAATGTCAATTCTTTCGTTTCTAATTGTTTTGCAAAAAAATCATGTAAATTTTCATAAAATAAACCCGCTTTTATTTTGGTAATAACGGGTTTATAAGTATCTCTTTGTAGTTTTATCCATTCTTCGGTATTTTGAAAAACAGAGAAATTCTTATCAATAATAGTTTTTAATTCGGGCAGCAATTCTTTCATGGTTTCGGGCTGCACCATAGCGGTTTCAAGGGTATTTATCATCCACATAATATTCGCAAACAAACCGTTTACTTCGTGCGAAAGCACAAAAATCAATTTGTTTCTAAATTCCAAACTTTGCTTCCACGCTACTATATTATTAGCGTCCGTCTCCATAATCTTTTAGTTGTTTGTATATCCTAAATTTATATAAAAATACGACTCATGCAGTTTTTGCAAAAATAACATTTTATAAAAAAACTTCCAACTCGCAAATTTACGACTAACTTCGTGCTTGTAAAAACAGAGTGTTAGGTGGATATTATTCAACTTTTACCGGATAGTGTTGCCAATCAAATTGCCGCCGGCGAGGTGATCCAACGTCCGGCAAGCGCCGTAAAAGAATTGCTGGAAAACGCTGTGGATGCGGGCGCTACGGAAATAAAACTCATTATTCAGGATGCAGGGAAAGCCTTAGTACAGGTAATTGATAACGGCAAAGGCATGAGCGAAACCGATGCGCGCTTGTCCTTTGAAAGGCATGCTACCAGCAAGATTCAGAAGATTGACGATTTGTTTCACATTAAAACAATGGGCTTTCGCGGCGAAGCGTTGGCGTCTATTGCGGCAGTGTCGCAAGTAGAATTGAAAACGCGCCGCTCGGAAGATGAATTGGGGACTTTTGTAGAAATAGACAACAGCATTGTAAAAAAACAAGAACCTTGCGCAACGCCCGTAGGTACAAGCATTGCCATGAAAAATTTATTTTTCAACGTACCGGCTCGCCGCAATTTTTTAAAAAGCAATGCGACCGAAATGCGCCGTGTGGTGGAAGAGTTTTTGCGCGTAGCCATTGCGTTTCCGCACATATTTTTTTCGGTGAGCAACAACGGACAAGAAATTTTTCATCTTGAATCAGGCTCGCTGAAACAGCGTGTAGTACAGGCTTTAGGTAATAATTTAAATGCGCAATTAGTTGCCGTGAAAGATGAAATGGATTACATCAACATCAACGGTTTTGTAGGTAAACCCGAAACTTCAAAAAAAACGCGCGGCGACCAATACTTGTTTGTGAATAATCGTTTTATTAAAAGTCCTTTTCTCAATCACGCGATTACCGGTGCTTTCAGCGAATTGATACCAAACGAAAATTTTCCTTTGTTCGTTTTATTTTTAGAAATTGATCCTTCGCAAGTAGATATTAATGTGCATCCCACAAAACAGGAAGTAAAATTTGAGGATGAAAAAATAATTTACGCTTTTGTAAAAGCTGCCGTGAAGCGGGCTTTGGCGCAGGCAAGTATTGCGCCGCCGCTGGATTTTTCTTTAAATGCCGATATTCAGCGGTTGGATGCGGTAACCAAACCGTTTTTGGAAAACGAACAGCAATCCGCTGCCAATTCCAATTTATTTAAAACTTTTACGCAACACAATCAGGCGCACTTTATAGAATCGAACAAAAGCTCCGAATTGCAGCATTGGCAAGACTTTTACACGCCTACCAAAGAAAATGGAACAGCGAAGAAAACATTTTCTTTCTTGCAAGAAGAAAACCGAAATAAAAGTTTTTCAGGTAATGAAAAATTAAATTCCGAACGAAAAATATCGGATGCAACACCGTTATTGCAAGTATCCCGAACGTACATTCTTGCTGCTACTGAAACCGGATTTGTGTTAATTCATCAGCAATTGGCACACGAAAGAATTTTGTATGAGCGCTTAGAAACCTTTACGCACGGGCATTGCAGCGTATCGCAACAATTATTGATGCCGTCCGAATTAAAATTATCGGTTGCCGATAGTATATTGTTGGAAGATTTGTTGCCCGAATTAAAATTGATTGGCTATACGATTGAAAAATCGTCCGAAAATATTTTTATGGTTACCGGCGTTCCGGCTGATTTGCTGGATAGTAATGAAAGTAAAACTATTGAGCTGTTGCTGGAGCAATTTAAGCATTTCAATAGCGATGTAAAGCTCGGGAAAAGAGAAAAGGTAATTCGCTGTATTGCACGCCAGCAGGCTATCAAAGCCGGAAAAACGCTGACGGAACCGGAAATGCGCCAATTGGCAAATGATTTATTTCAATGCCAAATTCCTAATTTTTCACCCAACGGCAATAGCCCTACATTTATTGATTTTAAAGAAAATTATTTGGATGGATTGTTCGGTATAAAATAATATAGCGCAAAATTATTTCTCAAATTTTGGTGATAAGCATTGATTGGCGTAATTTTGCGGCAGAAATAAGATAGAAGGAGGGGAACGTAGTCGTTCTCCTTTCTTGTTTTTCAAACTGTTTTTTTATGTCTGTTCAAGATTTGGCGGCGCAGGTGGAACATTTGGCAGATGAGTTGTTGGCTCGCGAAACCGAATATTTTAAAGTCGGTTTCAAGGTAAAACCTACCAACAATTTTAAGGTATATATTGATGGCGATAAAGGTATTGATATTGACCAATGCATCAAATTTAATAGGGCTTTGCGCAAGATGATTGAAGAACGGAATTTGTATCCGGCAGGCGATTTTTC
>Ga0209738_10000125_pt1 | contig 17695 bp, 14 predicted proteins | sample TergutNc150P5_FD_187289 | JGI IMG/M metagenome (GOLD analysis project Ga0209738, IMG submission 187289) | Nasutitermes corniger P5 segment gut microbial community from laboratory colony in Florida, USA - Nc150 P5 (SPAdes) (version 2) | ecosystem: Host-associated > Arthropoda: Insects >...
GTGTTCCTGTCAGGCGAGTTATTCCCTGCTTGTGGCGTTCCGCCTTGCGCCGTGTCACTCATATTTCCGGGCGCCAGCATACCTGAAAAAACGAACGGTTTTTAGCGCCAGTGGGCAGTGTACAACAGTTCCCTACTTTATCCATTCCATCGCCCGCTTCTTGCGCCGCAGCAGGCGGGAGACAATCGCCAGCAGCGCGTGCAGCCCGATGACCACATAGAACGCGTTGCCAATCTCTTCGTGCAGGGTGTGCAATAGCGCGCGCGCAATCGGATCAGCGCCGATCAGGGTCAGGCTGATATCGCCGCCCGCCAGCGTGAACGGACGCCCCGCCGCGTTCACCATCAGAATGCCCAGCAGCGGTTGCACGAAAATAAAAAGATACAACGCCAGATACAGGATCCGCACCACAAAGCGCAGCAGCGGATGGCCCGGCGCGCCTGGCATCCCGTTGCGCCACAGCAGCCACAACAGGCGCAGCGCAGACAGCGGCAATACCAGCGAACCCGTCCAGAAATGCACCGCCATCCAGAACGTGCGGCTGTCCGTGCCTTTGGGGCCACGAATTTCGATGGCCAGATAAGCCAGCGCGATCAGCGCCAGAATGACCCAGTGGAAAAAGAAGGTGAGCCTTGAGGGGCTGTAACGGTCTTCGGTGTGAGACATGGCGGCTCCTGTGACGTGCTGCCTGTGACGTGCTGCTTGCTACCAGGGAAGGCAGATTATCGCATCCTTATGACGCGCCCAGATACGCATAGCGAAACAGGAACAGCAGCGCGATCACCCACACAATGGCCTTGACCTGCCGCGCGCGCCCCGTCAGCAGCTTCAGCCCCGCATACGAAATAAAGCCGAATGCAATGCCGTTGGCCACCGAATAGGTGAACGGCATGGCCAGCGTCGTCAGCACGGCGGGCACCGCCTCGGTGGCATCGTCCCACGGCAGCCCGGCCATCTCGCGCAGCATCAGGCACGATACGTAAAGCAAGGCCGGCGCAGTGGCATAACCCGGCACCACGCTGGCCAGCGGCGCAATAAACAGGCACGCCAGAAACAGCGCGGCCACCACCAGCGCCGTCATGCCCGTGCGCCCGCCCGCCTGCACGCCGGAGGCGCTTTCGATATACGCGGTGCTCGATGAAGTGCCCAGCAGCGAACCGGCGACAATTGCCGTGCTGTCTGCAAGCAGCGCGCGGTTCAACCGGTGCATCTTGCCCTCGGTGAGCAGGCCCGCGCGGTTGGCCACGCCCATCAGCGTGCCCGTGGCATCGAACAGCTCGACCAGAAAAAACACCAGCACCACATTGAGCACGCCCGCAGACAATGCCGCGCGAATATCCAGATGCAGGAACGTGGGCGAAATGGAAGGCGGCAACGCAAACACGCCATGAAACTGGTTGCCGCCGAACAGGAAGCTCAGCGCCGTCACGCACACAATGCCAATCAGGATCGCGCCGCGCACCTTCAATACATCGAGCGTGACGATGATGAAAAATCCGGCGATGGCCAGCAGGGCATGCGCGTCGCGCAGATTACCCAGCCGCACCAGCGTGGCCGGGCTGCCCACGATGATGCCCGCCGTTTTCAGCGAGATGATCGCCAGAAAAAGCCCGACGCCCGCAGTAATCGCCACGCGCACCGAGCGCGGAATGCCATTGACGATGGCCTCGCGCACGCGCAGCAGCGTCACGATAAAAAACAGGCACCCGGAAATAAACACCGCGCCCAGCGCCGCCTCCCAGGTAAAGCCCATTTCCTTCACGACGGTATAGGTGAAATACGCATTCAGCCCCATGCCCGGCGCCAGCGCGATCGGGTAGTTCGCATACAGCCCCATCACGCCCGTGGCCAGCGCCGCCACCAGGCAGGTGGCCACAAACACGGATTCCCTGGGCATGCCCGCATCACCCAGAATGGTCGGGTTCACGAACACGATGTAGGCCATCGTCAGGAAGGTGGTTGCACCGGCCAGCAGCTCGGTGCGCAAACTGGTGTTCGCCTGCGCAAAACCAAAATAACGGGAAAAAACATTCATGGAAAAAGGACGTCGGTAAAGCCGAATTTCGTGAAATCAGTCATGCGCATGGGATACAGTTTGCCCACCAGATGATCGCATTCATGCTGCACCACGCGCGCATGAAAATCATCAACCGTTCTGTCGATCGGCCTGCCGTAAGGATCGAATCCGCGATAGCGGATCATCGAATAGCGATCGACCATGCCCCGCAACCCGGGCACGGACAGGCACCCTTCCCAGCCCGCTTCCATATCGTGCGACAGGGGCTGGATGACGGGATTGACCAGCACGGTTTGCGGCACCAGCGCTTCATCGGCATCTTCATCTTCATCTGCATCTTCCGCGGGCGCGGAGCCGAAAACCACCACCTGCAAATCCACGCCGATCTGCGGCGCAGCCAGCCCTGCGCCATTGGCGGCGTGCATCGTGTCGAGCAGGTCGGCCACCAGCGCGTGCAGCTCGGGCGTATCGAAATGCGCCACGGGCCGCGCAATGCGCAGCAGGCGGGCATCGCCCATTTTCAGAATGTCACGGATCATGTCATTGGCTCCTCAGCGTTCATCGTTTTCAAGCATCGCCAGCATCTGCGCCTCGTCGATCACCGTCACGCCAAGTTCCACGGCACGCGCGAGCTTGCTGCCCGCATCCGCCCCTGCAACGACGTAACGGGTTTTCTTCGACACTGACCCTGAGACCTTCGCGCCCGCCGCTTCCAGCCTTTCCTTCGCGGCCTCGCGCGAGAGCGTGGGCAGCGTGCCCGTGAGCACCACCGTGCGGCCCGCGAATGCATGCTGCGCGGCATCGCTTTCAGGCAGAACTTCCGGCACACGCGGCGCGGGCGGCCCTTCTGGCCAGCTCAGGCGGCCTGGCGCGCGCAACTGCCCGATGACCTCACGATTATGCGCCTCGGCAAAAAACTGGTGAATCGAATCGGCAACCACCGGCCCGACATCATTGACTTCGAGCAGCTGTTCCACCGAGGCCTGCATCAGAAGATCAAGCGCGCCGAAATGACGCGCCAGGTCTTTCGCCGTCGATTCGCCCACATGGCGGATGCCCAGCGCGTAAATAAACCGGGCCAGTGTGGTGGAGCGCGCGTGGTTCAGGGCCTCAAGCAGGTTCTGCGCGGATTTTTCGGCGAACCGGTCCAGCGCGGCCAGCTGGGGCAAGTCCAGCGTGAACAGGTCAACGGGCGTGCGCACCAGTTGCTGATCGACCAGCTGGTCGATCACCTTTTCGCCCAGGCCATCGATATCCAGCGCGCGGCGCTGCGCAAAATGCCAGAGCGCCTGCTTGCGCTGCGCGGCGCAAAAAAGCCCGCCGGTGCACCGCGCGATGCTTTCATCAGGCAGGCGCTCGATATGCGAGCCGCACACAGGGCATTGCGTGGGCATCACAAAGGCCTGCGCATCGGCGGGCCGGCGCTCGGGCAGCGCGCGCACGACTTCGGGAATCACATCGCCTGCGCGCCGCACCACCACGGTGTCGCCGATATGAATATCCTTGCGGCGCACTTCGTCCTCGTTGTGCAGCGTGGCATTCGTGACCGTCACGCCACCCACATAAACGGGTTCCAGCCGCGCCACGGGCGTGATCGCGCCGGTGCGGCCCACCTGCACATCAATGGCAACAAGCGTGGTCAACGCTTCTTCGGCGGGGAACTTGTGCGCCAGTGCAAAGCGCGGCGCGCGCGACACGAAACCAAGCGCCTGCTGCTCATCGATGCGGTTGACCTTATAGACCACGCCATCGATGTCATAGGGCAAATCCGCCCGCTTCGCGCTGGTCTGCTGGAAGAACGCCAGCAGACCGCTGGCGCCGCGCACCACGGCGCGCTCGGGGTTCACCGGCAGACCCAGCTGCGCGTACCAGTCCAGCAGCTCACGATGCGTGGCGGGCATGGCCGCGCCTTCGAGCGCGCCGATGCCATAACAGAAAAACGACAGGGGACGTTGCGCGGTGATCTTCGGGTCCAGCTGCCGCAGGCTGCCTGCCGCGGCGTTGCGCGGGTTCGCAAATTCGCGCTGCCCGGCTTCGCGCTGGCGCGCGTTCAGCCGCTCGAAGTCGCGGTGAAACATCAGCACCTCGCCGCGCACCTCCAGCACCTTCGGCAGATGCGGCCCGGCCAGGCGCAACGGCAACGAGCGTATCGTGCGCACGTTCGCGGTGACGTTCTCACCGCTGGCGCCATCACCGCGCGTGCAGGCCTGCACGAACAGGCCATCCTCATAACGCAGCGAAATCGCCAGCCCGTCGAACTTCAGCTCGCACGCATAGTCCACATCGTTTTTTCCCAGCGCCTCGCCCACGCGATGATCGAACGCGACGATATCCTGATCGGAAAAGCCATTGTTCAGTGACAGCATCGGCACCGCGTGCACCACCGGCTCGAAGCCCTCGGCCACCTCGCCGCCCACGCGCTGTGTGGGCGAGTCAGCGCGCGCCAGCTCGGGGTGCGCCTGCTCGAGCTGCACGAGCTCACGAAACAGCCGGTCATATTCGGCATCGGGCAACTCGGGCGCATCAAGCACGTAATACGCATGGTTCGCGCGCTCGAGCTGCGCGCGCAGCCACGCCGCGCGCTGCGGCAAATTCAGGCCATCAGGCGAAGACGGCAACGTTCTGGCACCCTGCATTGTTCATGCGTGAAAATTAAACGTAATTTATAACGATACACGAAATATGGGTTTTACTCTTGCCCTCACCCCCGGCCTGCGCTTGCCCTCACCACCGGCCCCTCTCCCCTCAGGCTCAGCCCTCACCCCCGGCCCCTCTCCCCCAGGAGAGGGGAGAAAAGCGGGGGGCTTGTTCTTACGGAAGAAGAGTTCCATCCTTTCGCTTACCTCTGCATGCAGTTCTCCCCTCTCCCAGGGGGAGAGGGGCCGGGGGTGAGGGCGGAACCAAAGACGCCCCCAAAGCCCTCCCAATCGCCTCCAGCACCGCTTCCTGCCGTGTCTCCCATTCATCATTCCAGAACCGCAATACGCGAAATCCCGCCTGTTCCAGCCAGGCATCCCGTTGCGCGTCATATTCCGCAGCATCCGCGTGCTGCCAGCCGTCCAGCTCAACGATAAGCCGTTCGGAGAAGCAGACAAAATCGACAATGTAATACCCCAGCGGCTGCTGGCGGCGAAACTTGTAGCCGGAGAATTTTCTGCCCCGAAGTTGCCGCCACAATGCGTGCTCACCGGGCGTTTGCTGCCTGCGCAGCTCGCGGGCGCGCGGCGTGAGGCGAAAGGGTTCCGTCATCCCCGCTGGACCGCCATCGCCACCCCCATGCCCCCGCCAATGCACAATGCGGCCAGGCCGCGCTTTGCGTCGCGGCGCTGCATTTCGTGCAGCAATGTGACCAGAATCCGGCAGCCTGATGCGCCAATGGGGTGGCCCAGTGCAATTGCGCCGCCATTGACGTTGACCTTCGACATATCCCAGCCCATGGTCTGATGCACGGCCAGGGACTGCGCGGCGAAGGCTTCGTTGACCTCCAGCAGGTCCAGCTGCTGCGGCGTCCAGCCTGCGCGCGCCAGGCAGCGGCGCGATGCGGGCACAGGGCCGATGCCCATCACCGCCGGATCCACGCCTGCGCTGGCATGGGCCACGATCCGCGCGAGCGGCGTCAATCCCAGCGCCGCCGCTTTTTGCGCGGACATCACCACCACCGCCGCCGCGCCATCGTTGATGCCCGACGCATTCCCCGCCGTCACGGTGCCGTTCTTTCTGAATGCCGGATTCAACCCGGCCAGCAGCTCGGGCGTGATGCTGTGGCGCACGGATTCATCGGTGTTGAATACGCCAGGCTCCCCCTTTTTGTGCATGATCCCGACCGGCACAATCTCGGCATTGAAACGCCCCGCCTTCTGCGCGGCCTCGGCCTTGTTCTGCGATTGCGCAGCGAACGCATCCTGCGCCTGGCGCGTGATGCCGTATTGCTGCGCCACGTTCTCTGCGGTGATGCCCATGTGATAGTGGTTAAACGCATCCCACAGGCCATCGACCCGCATGCTGTCCACCAGCTTCGCGTCGCCCATGCGAAAACCATCGCGCGAGCCAGGCAGCACATGCGGCGCGGCGCTCATGTTTTCCTGCCCGCCGGCAACGATGATGTGCGCATCTCCCGCAATGATTGCGTTCGCCGCGAGCATCACGGCTTTCAGCCCCGAGCCGCAGACCTTGTTGATCGTCATTGCAGGCACGGCATCCGGCAGCCCGGCCTTCAGCGCGGCCTGGCGTGCCGGGTTCTGGCCTGCGCCCGCCGTCAATACCTGGCCCAGGATGACTTCATCGACCTGCCCGGGTTCGACGCCCGCCCGCTCCAGCGCGGCGCGAATCACCACCGCGCCCAGCTCCGGCGCGGCGAATTTCGCCAGTGTGCCTCCGAATTTGCCAATCGCTGTGCGCGTGGCGGATACGATCACGGCCTCGGTCATGCCGGTCAATTGTCCGGGCATTGCAGGTTGCAGTCGCCGCGCTTGCGCATTTCCGAGGGTTTATCGCCCTGATATTTTCTGGATGGCGCGGATGCGGCGAACTCCAGCTGCGGATGCGCCGGCAACTTGAAGTCCTGCGTAAAAATGCCGCCCGGCAAGCCAGGCGTGACCTGCGCGGTGGCCACCGAAGACGCCGCGGCGAACAGGGCTCCCGCTGCTGCGGCAGCGCTCAGGGCGAGCAAAGATTTCATCATGATTTCACGAGAATAAAAAGACAAAAAACCGAAGCATGGTGGGTATCGTATCGCAAAATGGAATATCCGCCGCAGTGCAGCGTTCACCGGGCGGCCATTGCCTCCAGCGCGCAATGGTGCTCGCTGGCGCCCAGATCGATCTGCAGGGTGGCGTGATGAATGCCGAAGCGCTCGCGCAATGCGGCCACGATGTCGTCCAGCGCCGCATCGCCAGGATGGCCCGCAGGCATCACCAGATGCGCGCTAAGCGCATTGCCCGTGGTGGATAGCGCCCAGATATGCATATCATGCACATCCGTCACGCCGGGCTGCGTGGCAAGAAACGCGCGCACCTGCTGCGCGTCGATCTCCGCAGGCACCGCGTTCAGCGCAAGGCGCAGCGATTGCCGCAGCAGATCCCAGGTGCCATACAGGATGACGGCCACCACCACGAGGCTCATCACCGGATCAACCCACGTATAGCCCGTAGCCAGGATCACCAGCCCACTGACCGCCACGGCAGCCGACACCGCTGCGTCAGCGGCCAGGTGCAGAAACGCGCTGCGCACGTTCAGGTCGTGCTGCTGGCCGCGCAGGAAAAGCCACGCGCAGGCCGCGTTGACCACCAGCCCGATGCTGGCCACCACGAAAACATCCAGCCCCGCCACGGGCGACGGATGCCACAGCCGTTGCAGCGCGCCCGCAATGATCGCGCCGCACGCAACGAGCAGCAGCATCGCATTGACCAGCGAGGCCAGGATCGACGAGCTGCCCAGCCCGAAGGTATAGCGCGCCGACGGGCGGCGCGTGGTCAGCCATGCGGCGCTCCACGCCAGCAGCAGGCCAAGCACATCAAACAGGTTATGGCCCGCGTCCGCGAGCAGCGCCGTGGAATGCGCGAGCACGCCATAAATGGCCTGCACCACCACGATCACGATGTTCAGCGCCACCGCCAGCGCAAATGTGCGCCCCTGGCCTGCGGCGGGCAGATGATGATGATGCCCGTGATGGTCGTGATGGTCGTGGTGGTCGTGGTGGTCGTGAGGGTCGTGGTGAGGGGCAGTCACATTAGTCACATCAGTTACTCCAGGATTCCAGGATAAAACATGCCAATTATGGGAGAATACCTGCCATTACATGTTGGTACTGGTTTCTGTGTTGGCGTTTCTCCCTATTCTTACTCTTTTACGCTTTACACGCCTTGCCTGATGGATACAACGGTTCTCACCCTCGCCTATGCGGCGCACCGCGATGGTCGGCTCGAAGACGCCGAACGCGGCTACCGCGAAACGCTTGTCGCTCACCCGGATGATGCCGATGCGCTGCATCTGCTTGGGGTATTGCATCATCAGCGCGGCCACCATGCCGAAGCCGTTGAACTGATGCGCCGCGCGGTGAAGGTGCGCCCGGACGATGCCGGCATGCAGCTCAATCTGGGCAATGCGTTAAGGGCCATGGGCCTGGTGGGCCAGGCCATCGAACATTTCCGCAATGCGCTGACGCTCGCGCCGGACTTCCCGCTGGCGCACTATAACCTTGGCAATGCGTGCGCGCAGCTGGGCCGCCACGAAGAAGCCAAAGAGGCGTTCGAGCGCGCCGTGCGCCTGCAACCTTACGACGCCGCATCGCATAACAATCTGGGCAATGCATGGTATGCGCTGGGGAACTACACCGAGGCGATCGATGCCTTTCATCGCGTGCTGCGCCTGCGCCCGCGCCATGCGGGCGCGCATAACAATCTGGGCATGGCGCTGGGCGCGATGGGCGACATGCGCGGCGCGGTGGCGCAGTTTCGCGCGGCATTGCAGGCCGAGCCGCGTTTTGTGGCCGCGCATTTCAATCTGGGCAATGCCTTTGAGGTGATGGGCGATCATGCCCGCGCCGTTGCGGCGTTTAGCGCTGCGCTGCAATTGCAGCCGCACTTTGTGCCTGCGCTGTTTGGCGCAGGCAATGCGCTGGCTGCAATGGGCCAGTATGAGCCGGCCATCCAGGCGTTTGAACGCGCGCTGGGGATCGAGCCGGATTTTGCGCTCGCGTGGTCTGCGCTGGGCACGGCATATCACGCGCTGGGGCGAAATGAATCGGCGTTGCGCGCGTTCGATGAAGCCCTGCGCGTGCGCCCGGATCTGGCCGCCGCGCACCTGAACCGCGCGCTGGTGTGGCTGACGCTGGGCGATTTCCGGCGCGGCCTGCCGGAATACGAATGGCGGCTGAATCCGGCGGATAACGATCCACAGGGCGATGTGCTGTACACCTCCTCCGCCGTGAAGCTGGTGGCCGTTCCCGCGCGCGAGGAAGATGCGGCCAGCGGCCAGCGCGTGAGCATTGCAGTGGCAATCAGCGCGCCGCGCTGGCAGGGCGAGCCGCTGGCGGGCCGCACATTGCTGGTGCGCGCCGAGCCGGGATTGGGCGATACATTGCAGTTCGTGCGCTTCATTCCGGTGATTCTTGCGCAGGCCAGCGCGGCGGTCCCGCGCGGGCAGCCTGGCGCGCGCATCGTGCTGGAAGTGCAGCCTGCCCTGTTGGCGTTGCTCTCCCATGTGGCCAGGGCCTGGCGCGGCGTGACGGTCGTGCCCCGGCATTCGCCCGATCTGGTGCGGCTTGCTGCAGATTACCAGTGCCCCCTGCTAAGCCTGCCGCTGGCGCTGGGCCTCACGCTCGACACATTGCCCGCGCCCACGCCCTGGCTTTCCGCGCCGCCGGAATACCTCCAGAAATGGCGCACACTGCCTGGCGGCAAGGGCAAGCGCAAGGTGGGCATTGCGTGGTCGGATCGCGGGCAGAACAACGCCACGCTCGCGTTGCCGTTCGCTGCGCTCGATCCTTTATTCGCGTTGCCCGGGATCGACTGGATCGTGCTGCAAACCGAACTGTCCGAGCGCGACACCGATGCGCTGGCGCAGCATCCGCGGGCCGCATCCATCCATCTGCCCGGCGATCCCGACAGGCCATTCGCCGATTTTTCGGATATCGCCGCCGTGATCGAAGGTCTGGATGCCGTGGTGTCGATCGACAGCGCCGTCGCGCATCTGGCGGGCGCGCTGGGCAAGCCCCTGTGGCTGATGCTGCCGTTCGCGGCAGACTGGCGCTGGTTCACCGGCACGCACAAAAGCCCGTGGTATGCCAGCGCGCACCTCGTGCGCCAGTCGCACCCAGGCGCAGATGCCAGGGCGTGGCAGGGCGTGGTCACAGAAGTGGCGCGGGCGTTGCGCGAGAAAAGGGAATGACGCGCAGATTTCCGGTAAAGCGTGTCATTGGCATTATTGCGCTGGTCTGGGTGCTATGCAGCACAGCCATTGCCGTGCGCGGCCTGACAATGCGCGCGGGGCGCGCTGATATGGCCGTGATTTTCGGCAACATGCTTGCGCCAGACGGTACGCCCATCCGCATTCTGGCGGAGCGCCTTGATGTGGGCATACGCTGTTACCACGCGGGGAACTGCCCGATCCTGTTCGTCAGTGGCAGCGTGGATGGCCCTGGGCGGGATGAAGCCGCGTCGATGCGACGCTATCTGGTTTCGCATGGCGTGCCCGACGCAGCCATCGTTACCGATGCGCATGGAGACAACACACTGGCCACGGCCCAGCATGCCGTGGCGTATCTGCATACGCATGCATTGTCGCGCGTGATGCTCATCAGCCAGTACTATCACCTGCCACGCGCTGCGCTGGCGTTCAGCCGGGCCGGCTTCCCGGGGCTTAAAATTTATGCGGACTATCCAGCCCATCTGCACAAGCTGGATTTTTATGCGCTCTGGCGCGAGGTGCCTGCGTTCACCGTCTATGCGGTACGCCTTGGGCTGAATCCGTCGGCGCAGCCCGTTTCGTTCCGGCCTGGATATTTCATGCACGATCTTTTTGCCCGGCTGCCGGGCCATGCGCCTGCATCGCGCTGATTGCATGACAGACGGTCAAAGCCTGGTATACTTCCCTCCCTGTTTTCTGCGTTGCCCGCCCGCCTTTTTCCTGTGAACGATACAGATATCCGTACCCCTGCCTCAACGCCATCCGCCGCCGCTGCCGCCCAGGTCACGGCTTCGTCCGGCAGTTCGTTCTACCTGGCCATGCGCATCCTGCCTGCGACGCAGCGCGATGCGATGTATCAGGTCTATGCGTTCTGCCGCGCGGTGGACGATATTGCGGACAGCGACCGCCCGCGCGAGGAGCGCCACGCGGCGCTGAACGCCTGGCGCGAAAATATCGACGCCTGTTATGCCGACGCGCCGCATACCTCACAGCCATCGCACCCCCTTTGCGCGCTGACCCAGGCGATCAACCAGTTCGGCCTGCACCGCGAAGATTTCCACGCCGTGATCGACGGCATGGCCATGGACGCCGCCGCCGATATCTGCGCGCCCGATGAAGCCACGCTCGATCTGTACTGCGACCGCGTGGCCAGCGCGGTGGGACGGTTATCGGTAAAAATCTTCGGCATGGCCGATGAACCAGGCCGCGCACTGTCGCATCATCTGGGCCGCGCGCTGCAACTGACGAACATTCTGCGCGATATCGATGAAGACGCAGGCATTCATCGCTGTTATCTGCCGCGTGAATTATTGCTGCGCGAAGGCATCACCGCGCTGGAGGATCCGCACGCCATCGCCGCGCATCCGGCCCTGCCGCGCGTGTGCGCCACGCTCGCGCAACGCGCGCAGCAACATTTCGCGCAGGCCGACGCAATCATGGATGCCGCGCCGCGCGCGCAGGTCAAGGCGCCGCGCATCATGGCCGGCGTTTACCGGTGCCTGCTTCACAGCGCGATTGCGCGCGGCTTCAACCCGCCGCGCCACAAGATCGCAAAGCCGCGCCTGAAGCTGCTGTGGATCGTGGCGCGCTATATGCTGTTTTAACCGTGTGATGTTGATGGTGCAATGACAATGACGACGACCGATTTATCCCAAACTCCGCCGCCGCAGGATGCGCTTGCTGCATCCATCGAACACGCGACCCGCGCAATTCTGGACGATCAGCATGACGATGGTCACTGGGTCTATGAACTGGAAGCCGACGCCACCATTCCAGCGGAATACGTATTGCTCGTGCATTACCTGGGCGAAACGGCCAGCGACGAACTGGAACAGAAGATCGCGCGCTATCTGCGCCGCATCCAGCTGGAAAACGGCGGCTGGCCATTGTTTACCGATGGCGCGATGGATGTCAGCGCAAGCGTCAAGGCGTATTTCGCATTGAAGATGATCGGCGACGATGAAAACGCCGAACATATGGCGCGCGCGCGCCAGGCTATTCTGGGCGCGGGCGGCGCGGAAGCGGTGAACGTGTTCACACGCGTGCTGCTGGCATTGTTCGGCGTAGTCACCTGGCACGCCGTGCCGATGATGCCCGTCGAGATCATGCTGCTGCCCAGATGGTTTCCGTTTCATCTGTCGAAGGTATCGTACTGGGCGCGCACGGTGATCGTGCCGCTGCTCGTGCTCAACGCAAAACACCCTGTCGCGCGCAATCCGCGACGTGTGCGCATCGACGAGCTGTTTCGCGGCGCGCCCGTCACCACCGGCATGCCCCTGCGCGCGCCGCATCAAAGCCGGGGCTGGTTTGCGCTGTTTCGTGCAGTAGATGGCGTATTGCGGCTGCTCGATCCGCTGTTTCCCGCCGCGCTGCGCCAGCGCGCAATTCGCGCGGCCGTGGCCTTCGTCGATGAACGCCTGAATGGCGAAGATGGCCTGGGCGCGATTTTCCCGGCCATGGCCAACTCGGTGATGATGTATGACACGCTGGGTTATGCCGCCGATCATCCGCATCGCGCAATCGCGCGGCGCTCGCTGGAAAAACTGCTGGTCGTGCATGAGGATGAGGCCTATTGCCAGCCGTGCGTGTCGCCCGTGTGGGATACCTCGCTGGTGGCCCATGCATTGCTGGAAACGGGAGATGCGCGCGCGCAGGATGCCGTGTTGCGCGGCCTGGAATGGCTGCGCCCGTTGCAGATTCTCGATGTGCGCGGCGACTGGATTTCGCGCCGCCCCAATGTGCGCCCAGGCGGCTGGGCATTCCAGTACGCCAATCCGCATTACCCCGATGTGGACGATACCGCCGTGCTCGCGCTGGCCATGCATCGCATCGCCGCGCAGGGCCAGCCCGCAGATGGCTACCGCGACGCGATCTCGCGCGCGCGCGAATGGGTCGTCGGCATGCAGAGCAGCGACGGCGGCTGGGGCGCATTCGAGCCGGAGAACACGCAGTATTACCTGAACAACATCCCCTTCTCCGATCACGGCGCCCTGCTGGATCCGCCTACTGCGGATGTATCGGGGCGCTGCCTGTCGATGCTCGCGCAGCTCGGCGAGCTGCCTGCTGCCAGTGAACCCGCGCGGCGCTCGCTCGCTTATCTGCTGGGCGAACAGGAACCCGATGGCAGCTGGTATGGCCGCTGGGGCATGAATTACATCTACGGCACCTGGTCTGTGCTGTGCGCACTGAACGCCGCAGGGCTGGAGCGCGACGATCCGCATATGCGGCGCGCCGCGCAATGGCTCGTGTCCATCCAGAACCCGGACGGCGGCTGGGGCGAAGGCGGCGAGAGCTACAAGCTCGACTATCACGGCTATGAAGCCGCGCCCAGCACCGCGTCGCAAACCGCATGGGCCTTGCTTGCGCTGATGGCGGCGGGCGAAGTCGATCACCCGTGCGTCGCGCGTGGCATCGCCTGGCTTCAAGCCACGCAACGCGAACACGGCCTGTGGGACGAAGCGCGGTTTACCGCAACGGGTTTCCCGCGCGTGTTTTATCTGCGCTATCACGGCTATCGCAAATTCTTCCCGCTGTGGGCGCTGGCGCGTTATCGCAACCTCAAGCGCGATGGCGTGACGCGCGTGGCCTTCGGCCTCTGATCTGATGCGCCCGCTTCCGCTGCTGATCGTCACCGGCATGGCGTTCGAGGCGCGCATTGCGCGCGGCCATGCCAGCGCGCATCGCACAGGCCGGGGCAATGAAAATATCGAAGTCGTTTACGCTGCGCGCGCCGATAGACTCACGCAACAGCTCAACGATGCGCTGATGCGCGGCGTGTCTGGCGTGCTCAGTTTCGGCACGGCGGGCGGGCTGGCGCCCGATCTTTCGCCAGGCAGCTTGATCGTCGCTGGCGCAGTGGATGGCCCAGAGGGCCGCATGATGACGGACGCCCAATGGTCAGCGCGGCTGGTGGATGCGCTGGCGGCCTCACCCGTGGCATCGAATCTGTGGCAAGGCAGCCTGGCATCCGTCACCACGCCAGTGGCCAGCGCGCAGGCCAAGGCCACGCTGTTTGGCGCAACGGGCGCACTGGCGGTGGATATGGAATCGTATCTGGCTGCCACGGCTGCGGCCAGGTATCACGTGCCCTTTGCGGCCTGCCGCGCGGTTGTCGATCCGGCCTGGCGCAGTTTGCCCACAGCGGCGCTAGCCGGTTTGCGCGACGATGGTACGACCTCGGTGTGGCCAGTATTGCGCGAACTCGCGCGCCATCCTGGCCAGCTTCGCGCGCTGTTGCAGGTCGCGACGGATGCGCGCGCTGCACGGGCAGCGCTGGTCAACGCGCGGGGTGCGCTGATCTCGACGCCCGCGCAGCATGATGCGCGGGACTGGGTCAGACTCTGAGCTGCGCTACTTCCGTTACCGTTACGCCCACCTCGATCCTGTGCGTGCCGCCGCCAAGCAGCGTGCCGCGCAGCAATGACACATCACTGTAATCGCGGCCCGTGGCCAGGGTGACGTGATCGAGATCGGCCAGCATGTTGTTGGTCGGGTCAAGATCCACCCAGCCGTGCGTCGGGCAATACACCGACACCCACGCATGCGAGGCATCCGCGCCGATCAGCTTGGGCTGGCCGGGCGGCGGCTCATTGCGCAGATACCCGCTGACATAACGCGCGGAAAGGCCCAGCGCGCGCAGGCAGCCGATCATCACCTGCGAAAAATCCTGGCATACGCCGCTTTTCAGTGCGAACGCGCGCGCGGCGGGCGTATCGAAGGTGGTGCTTTCGGGCAGATATTGAAAGTCTGCATGGATGCGGCGCATCAGGTCGATGGCGCCCACCACGAGCGGCGTGCCAGGCGCGAAACTCGGCAGCGCGTAATCCCGCAGGGCGGCATCCGGCACGATGTAGGGCGACGCAAAACAGAATTCCGACTCGCGCAGAAAACCGCCATTCGCGCTAAAGCGCAGCGCCTGCGCCACGTTTTCCCAGACGGGCGTGGCCTGCGGGTCGAATGATGTCCAGCGCGGCGACAGATGCACCGTGGTTTCGCTGGTCATCTGCAAATGGTCGTGGGGTGTTTCGAGCGAGAAATACAGCACATCATTGCCGAAAGCATCCCGGTGATGCGTGATATACGACGGTTCCGGGTCGATGCATTCATGGTGCGCAACGATGCGCTGCCACGCGCACGCGATCGGGCGGATCGTCGCCAGATGCTGCGCAATTTCAACGGGCGTGGAATAGTGGTACGTCGTGCGATGCGACACGGCCAGCGTAACGCCTGCGGTGGCCTCGGGCTCAGGCCTGCCTTTTTCATCGTGCATGTTGTTCTGCATGTTCTGCCTATACTCCGCGCCCCGGGTTGTTCCGCGCTTTCTCACTGCGTTGCAGGGTCATTTCCGGCGATTCCGCCGCATGGCTGAAATAGCGCACGCTGATCTCGCTGGAGGCCCAGGCCACCTGCGCGCGCAACTGCTCGCAGGTCGCGGCCAGCACGGGGTAACGCCCGTCGGCATCCCGCTGGCATAGCAGATCGAGGCCAGGCAGGCTGTCCACCGCAGGCATCTGCTCCAGGAACAGCGCACGATGCCGGTGGCTGGCGGTGCGCGGGATCTCGTCGAGCTTCGCGCGCAGGCGCTGGTACACGCCATACAGGCCACGCGGATTGATCGGCTCAACCACCAGCAGATCGAGCAGCGCGGGCACCTCGAACTGGCCCGGATACAGCGAGCGATACGTAAACGTGCTGTCAAAGAGCTGCAACAGCAAATCGAACGCCTCATGCTGCGCCAGCAGCCCGTGCGCATTCACCACACGCAGATACATCGCCATGATCGACACCCGCTCGATATGCCGCCCGATAAACAGCAATCGCCAGGCCGTGTCGCGCATCATCCGGTCGCCCTGCGCGCCGCTGATGGCGGCCAGCTGCAATGACAGTTTTTCCAGCGCGCTCATCAGCGCAATACGGTTGTAGGGTTCGCCCTGCCCCTGGCCCTGGTCGTTATCCGCTTCCGGCGCATAGCGTTCCAGTGCATCATAAAAATCGTTGCGCGCAGCCAGCACGCTGCGCCAGTGGTCACTGGACAGGCGGTCACGAATTTCGCTGCATGCCGCGGTCTGGCTCGCCAGATTCTGGCCAATGCCCGTGTTGCGCGCGCGCGTGCCGCCCAGATGCCCGATCAATTCGCGCTCCAGCATGATGGGCGTGGTGATGTGTGTGGCCCCGCCGGCCACCAGCAGCCCGCTGTGCGCAGCCAGATCCACCAGCGCGCCCAGCAGGCCACTGGCCTCGTCGCTGCCCAGCGTGCCCAGAATCAGCCGGCATAGCCGAACATTGTTTTCCGAGCGTTCGCTGTAGCGCCCCGACCAGAACAGGTTTTCCGCCGCGCGGCTCGACACGGGCCGCTGGCGGCGCTGCGCCAGATCTGCGGGCTTCATCGGCATGGGCTGCAATGGAAACACGGGCGTGGTCTGGCTCGACAGCACCCAGGTATCCACGCTGCTGCCGCCAGACTGCATCGCCATGCTGGCCCGCGGCGCGCTGGCCAGCCGCGTGAAGCCGCCGGGCATCACATGCCACGCGCCATGCTGCCCGGCAAACGCATACACGCGCAATACCGCCGGGCGCGCATCCAGCGCGCCATGTTCATAACGGGGCGCGCAGGAATACGCCAGCGCGGCCTGCTCCTCGCGGGTTGCCACGGTGGGCAATGCCAGCGGCTCGCCGAGCAGCACCTGCGAAATTGCAGGCAAAAAGCCATGCAATGCGCAGGACTGCACGAACCCCGCGCCGGGCGTGTTGGTGACGATCACATTGTCCGCGCGTATGACCTGCAACAGCCCGGGCACGCCCAGCGCCGAGTCATTGCGCAGCTCCAGCGGATCACAGAAAACATCGTCAACGCAGCGCAGCAGCCCATGCACGCGTTCCAGCCCGGCCAGCGTTTTCAGATAGAGTTTGTCGCCGCGCACCGTCAGATCCTTGCCGCCCACCAGCGTCAGGCCCAGATGACGCGCCAGATAGGCCTGCTCGAAATAGTTCTGGCTATGCGTGCCGGAGGACAGCAATGCGATATGGGGCACATCACGGGGCACGTCCCGGGGTGCATCATGCGCCGGATCGGCATGGAGCATCGCGCGCGCGTTTTCCGTGAGCATCGCGGCCAGATGCGAATAGGAAGGCATCACGCTGGAGATGCGCATCTCGCGGAACGCGTCCGAAAAAAGGTTGGCGATGATCTGCCGGTTTTCCAGCGTGTATCCCAGCCCGGACGGCGCTTCGGTATGGTGCGCCAGCACCGTCCACTGGCCATCGGGTGCGCGCGCCAGATCCACCGCCATGATCTGCACGAACTGCCTGGCATGGGGCATCGCGCCCTTCATCGCGCGCAGATAACCTGGGTGGTCAAACACCAGCGCGCCAGGCAGCAGGCCGCATTGCAGCAGCGCCTGCGCACTGTAAATATCGGTGACGAGGGCATTCATCAGCCGCGCGCGCTGCACCACGCCCTGCGCAATCGTCGCCCATTCCTGCTCGTCCACCAGCAAGGGCAGCACATCGAGCGCCCATGCGCGCGCAGCATCTTCTCCGGCGTGCGCGTTATAGCTGACATCATTGCCGCGCACCCGCAGCGCAGCCGTGCTCACGGCCTGATCGAGCCGCGCCATGCCTTCGTCGCCCAGCAGGGTGAAAAAGCGCTGCCACATGGCGCGCGGCGCGCCTGCCGCGTCGAGCAGTTCATTCCAGTGGCCTGCGCTCACATGCAAGGTGCGCAGCAGTTGCGGCAACAGTAATGGCGAAGCGTTTTCGTGCATGGGGAAAGGG
>Ga0209738_10000126_pt1 | contig 17683 bp, 10 predicted proteins | sample TergutNc150P5_FD_187289 | JGI IMG/M metagenome (GOLD analysis project Ga0209738, IMG submission 187289) | Nasutitermes corniger P5 segment gut microbial community from laboratory colony in Florida, USA - Nc150 P5 (SPAdes) (version 2) | ecosystem: Host-associated > Arthropoda: Insects >...
GGCTCCGATCTTTCTCCTGCGCACCAGGGTAGCGTCATCATGGGGCGCGCACCAGAGCTGTCGACTACAACCGATTCCGATTGATTAGGCCGTCAGAGAACAGGCGTCTTCAGTAGAACACGACATATTCATCCGACCGCTGTCAGAAGCGGGCCGGCGGGTACACCGGCGGGACGACCGCGGGGTGCTCGGCCAGCTCGCGCAGGGCTTGTTCGATCGCGGCGTCCAGCTGGACGTCGTCCTCGGGCTGCCACTGGTCGGGCGCCAGCGGCACCTCGATGGTCGGGTCGACGCCGTGATTCTCGACGCCCCAGCCGAAGCCGTCCAGGTACGACGCGTAGCGCGGCTGGGTGACCTCCGTGCCGTCCACCAAGTCGAAGCGGCCGTCGATGCCGATGACGCCACCCCACGTGCGCGTGCCCACGACCGTCAGGCCGTGGATCCGCGCGACGGCCGTGCCGATGTCGCCGTCCGAACCGGCCTGCTCGTTGGTGACCACCACGACCGGGCCGCGGATCGCCTGGGCCGGATACGTCTCAGGCTCGGCGTAGTAGCGCGCAAAATCCCAGCCGGCGATGCGGCGCATCAGGCGTTCCAGCACCAGCTGCGACGTGTTGCCGCCGCCGTTGTAGCGCAGGTCGGCGATCACGCCCTCGTGGTGACAGGCCTCGTCGAGCATGCGCTCCAGCTGCGCCCAGCCCAGGGCCTGCATGTCGGGCACGTGCAGATAGCCGAGGCGTCCGTCCGACAGCTTCTGGACGCGCGCGGCCCGAGCGGCCACCCACGCCTGGTAGCGCAGCCGGGCCTCGCTGGCCAGCGGGACGACGCCGACGCGGCGCGGGGGCTGGCCGTCGCGGTGCAGCACCAGCTCGACGGGCTTGCCCGCCGCACCCTCCAGCAGCGCGCCCAGCGCGGGCGCACCGGCGCAGGGCCGTCCGTCCACCGCGGCGATGACATCGCCGGCGCGGGCATCCACCCCGGCGCGGCGCAGCGGCGCCCACGCCTTCGGGTCGGAGCTGTCACCCGGCAGCACCCGATCGATGCGGAACCCCTCGTCACAAGCACAGACGTCGATACCCAGGTAGCCGGTGGCCAGCCTGGACGGATCGGACGGCGGCGCCATCACGTACGAATGCGACGTGTTGAGCTCGGCGACGACCTCGGCGAGCACGTCGCGCACGTCGGACACCGTCAGGCAGCGGTCGACCAGCGGGCGGTACCGGTCGAGCGCGGCGGCCCAGTCGGTGCCGTCCATGTCGTCGCGCCAATACTGGTTGTCCATCAGGCGGCCGTTCTCGTCGAACATCTGCCGCCACTGCGCGCGCCGGTCGATGCGCCGGCGCAGCCGGGACAGATCGACGCGCACCGCGCCGTCCTCGTCGTCGGGCTCGACGCGGCGGGCCGGCTGGGCCAGCACGTCGTCGCGGTGCCGCACGACCAGCACCTCGCCATCGCCGCTGACCTCGAACGCGTCGGCCGCCGCGACCAGCGTCTCGGCCTTGCGGGTCTCGAAGCTGAAGCGTTCCAGCACGTCGGACGGCTCTTCGCCGCTCACGCCCGCCCAGGCGGCGCCCAGCTGGCCGCCCGCCGCGGGCTCGCGCAGCCAGGCCAGGCCGTCCTTGACGGCGCGCAGCGTGTGGTACTCCCCCGCCGGCACCGGCAGCGCCACCGCGCGGGCCTCGAAGCCATCCGCGTCGATGACGACCGGCTTGGGCGCCTTCGCGTCCGGCTCGGGCTTGTCCTCGTCCTCGTCCTCGTCGTCGGGCTTGCGCAGCGGCCAGCCATCGGCGCTGACGCCGAACGGCAGCGGGGCGTCGGCGCGCAGCGGCGCGATCCAGGGGCGCAGGGCGTCGGTGAACGTCATCTGGAAGCCGAACTCGCCCCAGCGCGGGTCGAACGTGCGCCGCGAGATCCAGGCCAGGTACGCGCCATCCGGGGTGAACACCGGCTCGGCGTCGTCGAACGTGCCGCTGGTCAGCCTGAACCACGGGTCGGACGCCGTCGCGTCCAGGCAGCGCAGCTGGCTGCGGCCGTTGTAGCCGGACAGGGGCGTGGCCCACACCAGATACCGCGAGTCGGGCGACCAGGCCAGGTCGGCGATCTCGCCGTGCTGCGAGCGGTCGAGCTCGCGGACGGCGCCGTCCGCGACGGTGACCAGCCGCAGCGTGCCATCGTGGCTGGACACCGCGATGCGCGTGCCGTCGGGGGACGCGGCCAGGTGCAGCACGTACCCGAGCACGCCGGCGTCGAGGCGGCGGGGCGGGGTCAGGCCGTCCAGCGACGCGACCTCGATCGTGTCGATGTTGCCCGCGTCGCTCACATAGGCGCAACGGGCCGCATTGTGCGGCCCGGCCTTGCCGAGCAGAATCGGCTCGCGCACGCGGACTCCGTCGGCGACGCTGATCGCCCTCGCCGGGCCCGCGCGATGCGTCAGGTAGAACACGGCGCCGCGCCAGCCCACCAGCGAGCCCGTGCCGTGCTCATCGGGCAGCACCGGATCGAGCCGGTCGATCGGATCGACATCCAGCGGCGCCGGTGCGCCGATGCCCAGATCGACGACGATCTGGCGCGGCGCGGCGTCCAGACCGTCCATCGCGAAGAGGCGCCCGTGGGCGTGGTAGACGATCGTGCGCCCATCGGTGCGAACGTCGCGCACGTAGCCCTGCCCGGGCGCGTGGTGCGTGTGCTGGCGCAGATCGGTGCCTGCGGCGTCCACGCTGTACAGCTGCGCCTGCGCGGACGGATCGGTGATCGTGGCGCGCCCAGCCCCCAGATCCGAGCAGAACAGCACCCGGTCGCCGCACCACACCGGCGTGGCCAGGCCCGCGGGCTCGTCCGCCAGCGCGCGCAGCCAGGCGCCGCTGGCCTGCTGGATCCACAGCTGGGACGCGGTGCCGCCGCGGTAGCGCTTCCAGGTCGCGGGCTCGCGAATGTTGGCCGTGCTCAGCACCAGCCGCCCGCCGGGGCCGAAGTCGGCCGCACCGGCCGACCCGAGGGCAAGCTTCTCGGCAGATCCGTCCAGACCCACCACATAGAGCCTGGTCAGGCCGCCGCTGACCTCCTGCCACGAGCTGGCGACCAGAACGTGCTCCCGATCGCGCCAGCCCAGACAGGCCGTCTTGCGCCCCCACCAGGTCAGCCGCGACACCGTGCCGGCATCTCGGTCGAGCACGTAGACGTCCGGTTCCCCCGCGCGCGAGGATGTCCACGCGATCCGCCGCCCATCCGGCGACAGCCGGGGATTGTTCACCGCCGCGTGATCCTCGGTCAGCCGCTGTGCCCGTCCGCCTGCCTTGTCGGCCAGCCATACATCGTCGTCAGCGACGAAGACAACCTCGTCGCCACGCACATCCGGATACCGCAGATACGCATCGTCCATCGGACCAGGCTAGCCGATCCGGCGCCTGCCCTCGGGTTACGCAGCTTGGGCTGTGTCCGCGTCGATGTCGCCGCGCAGCACGTAGGTCGGCGACGCCTCGCCGCGCACCGACTGGGCCGTGATGACGACCTTGCTGATCTCTTCGCGGCTGGGCACCTCGTACATCACGTCGAGCAGCGTCTCTTCCAAGATGGCCCGCAGCCCGCGGGCGCCGGCGCCGCGGCGCAGCGCCTTGGCGGCCACGACGGCCACCGCATCGTCGGTGATCTCCAGCTGCACGCCGTCCAGCTCGAACAGCTTGTGGAACTGCTTGATCAGCGCGTTGCGCGGCTCGACCAAGATGCGCCGCAGCGCCATCTCGTCCAGCTGCGGCACGGTGGCCACCACGGGCAGCCGGCCGATGAACTCGGGGATCAGCCCGTAGGCGTGCAGGTCTTCCGGCGTCACGCTGGCGTACGGATCCTTCGCCCCCTGCGCCCGCTTGGCCGACTCATCCATCGAGAAGCCGATCGCGCGCTTGCCGATGCGCTTGGCGATGATCTCGTCCAGCCCCGCGAACGCGCCGCCGACGATGAACAAGATGTTGGTCGTGTCGATCTGCAGGTAGTCCTGGTGCGGGTGCTTGCGCCCGCCATGCGGCGGCACCGAGGCGACCGTGCCCTCCAGGATCTTCAGCAGCGCCTGCTGCACGCCCTCGCCGGACACGTCGCGGGTGATCGACGGGTTCTCGGCCTTGCGGGCGACCTTGTCGATCTCGTCGATGTAGATGATGCCCGTCTCGGCGCGCTTGATGTCGTTGTCGGCCGCCTGGATCAGCTTGAGCAGGATGTTCTCGACATCCTCGCCCACGTAGCCGGCCTCGGTCAGCGCCGTGGCATCGGCCATCGCGAACGGCACGTCGAGCATGCGGGCCAGCGTCTGCGCCAGGTACGTCTTGCCGCACCCGGTCGGGCCGATCAGCAGGATGTTCGACTTGGCGACCTCGACGTCCTCCTCGTCGCGGCCGCGGTGGCTGGACGGGATGGACGACGCCTGCGCCTGCACGCGCTTGTAGTGGTTGTACACCGCCACCGACAAGGACTTCTTCGCGCTGTCCTGCCCGATGATGTACTGGTCGAGGAACGCATGGATCTGCGCGGGCTTGGGCAACTCGCCGAGCACGTCGGTGTGGGAGCCGCCGTTGAACTCCTCGTCGATGATCTCGTTGCACAGGTCGATGCACTCATCGCAGATGTAGACCCCTGGGCCCGCGATGAGCTTGCGAACCTGCTTCTGGCTCTTCCCACAGAACGAGCACTTGAACAGGTCGCTGCTTTCCCCCAACCGTGCCATCGAGCATCATCTCCCGTCTGGTTTCATTGTGGCACCCGCCACCGACAATGTCGCCGGGTCTCAGCGTGCCATGCCGTCCATCGTCGTCCCGGCAAGCGACACGACACGTCGGCGCGTTCCTGAACTACGAGTTGAGACCATGGGGATCAGCGACCCCATGGTCTCAGCCTCGATCAGTTGACTCCCTTCCTGGACGGCAAGATCTCGTCCACGATGCCGTACTCGACCGCCTCCTGCGCAGTCAGGTACTTGTCGCGCTCGACATCGTGGCTGACCTTGTCCTTCGGCTGGCCGGTGTTGTCGGCGATCATCTGCTCCATCAGATCGCGGATGCGCATGATCTCGCGGGCCTGGATCTCCAGGTCGGACGACTGGCCGTAGTTGCCGTCGCCGCTGACCGCCGGCTGGTGAATCAGGATGCGGCTGTTGGGCAGCGCCAGCCGCTTGCCCTTGGTGCCTGCGGCCAACAGCACCGCGGCCGCCGAGGCCGCCTGGCCCAGGCACACCGTCTGCACGTCCGGCTTGATGAACCGCATCGTGTCATAGACAGCAGTCAATGCAGTGAACGAGCCGCCCGGGGAGTTGATGTACATCGTGATCTGCCGCTCCGGATCCATCGACTCCAGGCACAGCAGCTGCGCCATCACCGCGTTGGCGATGTCGTCGCTGATCGGGGTGCCCAGGAAGATGATGCGATCCTCGAACAGCTTGGTGTACGGGTCGACGCGGCGCACGCCGTACGAGGTGCGCTCCTCCCACTGCGGGATGTAGTAATCCATCCGGGGCTGCGGCGTCACGATTCCGGACGGACGCACGTCCACACCCCCTTGAAATCCTGCGATGCTCACTGGTTGGGCCCTCCCTTGCCGATCTGCGCGGCACGCTCGTAGACGTGGTCGATGAAGCCGTACTCCAACGCCTCTTCGGCCGTGAACCAGTGGTCGCGATCCGAGTCGGCCTCGATCTGCTCGGGCGTGTGGCCGGTGTGCTCGGCGATCAGCCCGGCCATGACCTTCTTGAGCTTCAGGCTCTGCTCGGCCTGGATGCGGATGTCGGACGCCGTGCCGCCCATGCCGCCGGACGGCTGGTGCATCAGGATGCGGGCGTGCGGCAGCGCATACCGCTTGCCGCGTGCCCCGGCCGACAGCAGGAACTGCCCCATCGAGGCGGCCAACCCCATCGCCACGGTGGCGACGTCGTTGCTGATCCACTGCATGGTGTCGTAGATCGCCATACCCGAGTCGATCGACCCGCCGGGCGAGTTGATGTAGAGATAGATGTCCTTGGCCGGATCCTCCGCGTTGAGCAGCAGCATCTGCGCGCAGATGGCGTTCGCGCTCTCGTCGGTCACCTCCGTGCCCAGGAAGATGATGCGGTTGGCCAGCAGGGACGCATACACGTTGTCGGTCATGCTCGCGCCGTTGACGGCACCGCCCGCCGCTTGCGGGCCAGACGCCGCCAGCATCCCCTGCGGCACCGGGTCGGTTTGTTTGTTCATCACACCCGACAACCTACCCGCTCACACCGACAATCCGAAGGATGCGGACGACGTCCAACCGCCAACCCGGTCCCGACAAGCGCACTTACGCCGCAGATTCGTCCGACTTCAACGCGTCGCCCGGATCGGCGTCGATCAGCGCCTTGACCCAGCGGGCCTTCGGATCGGCGTCCACCAGCAGCGCCTTGAGCAGCAGCGTCATCGGCAGCGCGAGCAGCGTGCCCAGCGGGCCGAGCACGAAACCCCACAGCAGTAACGAGACGAACGACACCGTCACGCTCAGCCCGACCGATTCGCCGGCCACGCGCGGTTGGATGATCGTCTGGACGACGAAGTTGAGCACGCAGTAGACGATCACGACGACCAAGGCGATCTTCCACCCGCTGACAAACAGCGCGAGCAGTGCCGGCGGAGCCAGGCCGATGAAGAAGCCGACGGTCGGGATGTAGTTGGTGATGAAGCTCAGCACCGCCCACACCAGCGGCAGCGGCACGCCGAGGATCCACAGCGTCACGCCATCCAAAATCGCGATGATCAGGCCGAACACCGTGGTGACGATCCAGTACTTGCGCACGTTCGTCGTGAAGTCGTCCAACGCCTGGCCCAGGTGCGGCTGGACGACCGTCGCGATGCGCACACGCCGGTGCATCGACGGCGCATCCATGGCCAGGAAGATCAGCGACGCCAGGATGACCGCGATCACGCCCAGGATGCTGGACGCGCTGGACAGCAGCGTCGTGATCGCGCCCGTGATGGTGCTCGGGTTGATGACGTTGAAGACGTCGGAGAAGCCGATGTTGTTGATGTTGATGTTGAACCGGCCCAGGAACGCGGCGGCGTTGTGGTAGATGTCCAGGTACTGCGTCGAGTACTTCGGCAGCTCGGAGACCAGCGAGCTGACCGACCAGACCAGCGCCGCCACCGCGGCGAGCAGGATCACGATGACGGCCACCGCCATGACGCAGGCCGCCAGCCAGGGAGGCGTGCCCTTGCCCACCAGCCAGCGGTGGATGGGGTACGCCGCGATCACCAGGTTGAGCGCCATGAACACGGGCGCGACGACGCCGTTGAACTCGTGCATCAGGAACAGCGCCCCGAGCGTCATCACGACGCCGAGCATGACGACGACGTACGCAGGCAGCCGGGCCGGTGCGTGCGAATCCGACGGGGCGTCTGTCTGGGTCATGACAGCCATTCTGTCACGGCTTTGGGGTGTCCAGAGGATCAAACCCTGTCGCCCGTGCGACCCTGGAAATCGTCCATGGTGGCGTTGACGCCCAGGAACTCGGCGACGGCGTCGAACAGGTGCGGCGGCAGCAGGCGCAGGGCCGGCACGAGGCGTACCAGCGGCGGCTCGATGACCTGCTGGGCGCCGGTCTCGACGGCGTTCAGGATGCGGATGGCCACCGCAGCCGGGTCGAGGATCGGCAGCAGCTTGGGGAAGCGGGTCTTGACGCCCTCGAACATGCCGGTGTTCATGTAGAACGGGCAGGCCACCACGGTGTTGACGTGGACGCCGTCGTGGCGCAGCTCGTTGCGCAACGCCTCGTTGAACCCGATGGCGCCGAACTTGCTGGCCGAGTAGTCGCTCATCTTGGCCGGGGCGATCAGCCCGGCGGCGCTGGACACGGTGACGACCGCGCCGTGGTCGCGCTCGCGCATGCCCGGCAGGAACGCCCGGGTGACCCAGAACAGGCTGTGCAGGTTGACCTGGAGCACGCGCTCGATGGCGTCCCCGCTGGCCTCCAGCAGCGGGCGCCCCCCGACGACCCCGGCGTTGTTGATCAGGATGTCGATCGGCCCGGTCTGCTCGGCCGCCGCGGCCACACCCGCCCGGTCGGTGACGTCGACCACGAAGGCCTCGGCGCGGCAGCCGTGGTCGCGGATGATGTCGCGCACGGCCTGGCCCCGTTGGGCCGACATGTCCCAGATCGTCACGTCAGCCCCGCGCTGGGCGGCCCCGCAGGCCAGGATCTTGCCCATGCCGTTGCCGCCGCCGGTGACGAGCACACGAGCATTCTTGAAGGTGGTGCAGATCGCCATGGTGGCCTCCTGTGTCGGCGTCCGGACGGACGAGGTGGGTAGTCTACGCCTGGGTACGGCGGCGGAACAGCGGGGCGAGCAGGACGGCGGGCACCCCCAGCGGAAGCCGGTGCAGCAGCCGTCCGCCCATCGTCATGACCTGCGCGTACACCTCGCGCGGCACGCCGGGCGGCGGGCCGAGCAGCAGCGCGCGCTGCTCGGCGATGGTCTGTGCCTCCGTGTATTTGAGGATGCCCTCCGCGCCGTGGCGCCGGCCCAGCCCGGAGGTGCCCATGCCGCCCATCGGGGCGTCGTGGCTGGCCCAGGCGGCGGCGTAGCCCTCGTTGATGTTGACGGTGCCGACGCGCAGCTGGCGCGCGACGGCCATCGCATGCGGCGGGTTGATCGACCAGACGCTGGCGTTGAGGCCGTACTCGGTGTCGTTGGCGCGCACGACCGCCTCGACGTCGTCGGCGACCGGGTAGATGGCGACGACGGGGCCGAACGTCTCGTGGTGGGCCAGCTCCATCTCGTCGGTGACGTCGGTGAGCACGGTCGGCTCGTAGAACAGCGGCCCAAGGTCGGGACGACGGCGCGCCCCCGCGAGCACGCGCGCGCCCTTGGACACGGCGTCGTCCACCTGCGCGGAGATCTTGTCGATCTGCGCCTGGCTGATCAGCGGGCCGAGGTCGACGTCCCAGCCGGCGCCGGTGCCCAGGCGCAGCGCCCGGGTGCGTTCGGCGAACCGTCCGCAGAACTGGTCGTAGCGGCTCTTGTGCACGTAGATGCGCTCGATGCTGACGCACAGCTGGCCGGTTGTGCTGAAGCAGGCCTGGACGGCGCCCTCGACCGCGCGGCCCAGGTCGGCGTCGGCGAGCACGAGCATCGCGTTCTTGCCGCCCAGCTCGGCCGAGCAGCCGATCAGGCGGCGGGCGCACTGCTCGGCGATCGTGCGGCCCGTGTCGGTCGAGCCGGTGAACATCATGTAGTCGACCCCGTCGATCAGCGGCGTGCCCAGCTGCGAGCCCGGGCCGGTGACGATCTGCAGCACCCCGCGCGGCAGGCCGGCCTCCAGCAGCAGGTGCAGCGCCGCCAGGGCCGTGAACGGGGTGGACGAGTCGGGCTTGAGCACGACCGCGTTGCCCGCAACCAGCGCCGCCACCGCATCGGAGACCGCGAGCGTCAGCGGATAGTTCCACGGCGAGATGACGCCGACGACACCCTTGGGCTGGTGCGTCTGGATCGTGCGCGTCAGGCCCGGGATGGCACCGCCGCGGCGGTGGTCGGCCAACAGGCGGGTCGCGTTGGTCGCGTAGTAACCGGCGCACAGGGCGGCGTCCATCAGCTCTTCGAACGCGTTGAGCCGCGACTTGCCGTTCTCGGCGTGGATCAGCGCGAGCACATCGTCTTGGCGGTCGAGCAGCAGGTCGCGGAACGCGGACGCCACGCCGCAGCGTTCGCGCAGTGGCGTGTTCGCCCACAGCGTCTGCGCCCGGCGCGCCGCGGCCACGGCGGCGGCCACGTCCTGCGGCGTGCACACCGGCACGGTGCCGAGCACCGCCCCGTCCAGCGGCGAGCAGATGGGACGCGCGGGGCGCAGATCGGCCGTCGTCACCAGCTCGGCCAAGGCGTCTGTGTCGATGTCTGTGCCCTCGAACCACACGGGCGCGGCGGCATGGCGGGCTGGTTCGGCGTCGGAACGCGAACCCGGAATCACGGTGGCAGCGGTGTCGCTCATGCGTCCATTGTGCGCTGGTGCGGCGACGTCGGCCAGCCGTCCTGGGCCACGAGACACGCGTCGGATCGAAAGACCCCTTGCCAGATCATGCTCAGCGCTACCAATCGGGGACGCGGATGGCCTACAGTGAGAACCAAGCGACAATACCTTCCTTGACGGGGTGGAAGAAGGCGCTATGTCAACGACCACGATCAGCGTGCGTGGAGAAGCGCACGATGAACGAATGCCGGACCGCGCGGTGGTCCGGCTGGCAGTGCGCTCCGAGGGGCGACACTGGTTACAGGTGCACGGCCAGATGACCGCATCGCTGCGCGATCTGCGCGACGCCATGACCGAACTCACAATGCAGCACCGCCTCGTGGTGCCCGAGAGCTCCATCGGGCACATGCGCCAGCAAACCTGGACGGACAAGGACGTCAAGTTCTTCTCGGAGGAGGCGCTGGCGTCGCTGGTGTTCACCGACTTCGAGCTGATGAACACGTGGATCAGCCAGGTCGTGTCCGACACCGTGCACGTGAAATGCCTCAACTGGTCGCTGTCGTCGCCGGTGCAGGACGCCGTCCGCCGCTCGCTGGGCAACGCCGCCGTGCGCGACGCGCGTGCCCGCGCCGAGGTATTCGCCACTGCCGCCGGGCTGCACATCGTCGGCATTCAGGCCCTCGCCGACCCCGGAATGTTGGGCGATGACGCCGATGAATCGCCCACCAATAATCCCCTCATACGTGCCACGCTCCTGTCCGGGGCGCCGGCATCTTCCACCGCCGACGACGGGTACGATTTGACCCCCCAGCTCGTCGAAAGCACCGCCCAAGTGGAGGCCCGGTTCCTGGCCGAGTGAGGCCGTGGCGCAGGCGGCGGCGCGCGTGTCATACCCTGGGCATGCGCGCCGCCCAGCCTGCACTGGGGCGTGGCGTCCGTGCCGCAGCCGGTGGACGGCCTAGGCTGAAGACTGTTGTGTTCCCCACCTGCGCGGGGCTGATCCCTCGATGGTTCCGATCATGTCGGCACCGGCATTGTGTTCCTCGCCGTGGCGGGGATGGAACCGGACACCGGCCAGCGCCGTGCGGACGCTGACGATGCGGCGTGGCGTGCTAGCAGACGTCTGTGCGACAAGGAAGAATTGAGGACGTGTCGTTCACCATCCAAGATCTATTGGCCCGGTTGACCGCTTCGGCGACGTCGGAGAAGGACAAGGGTGACAAGTTCGAGCGGCTGGTGCGCCGGTTCTTGATGGTGGACGCGCAGTGGGCGGGCCGGTTCTCCAATGTGTTCATGTGGACGGACTGGCCAGGACGCGGCGGGCAGGCAGACCATGGAATCGACCTGGTGGCGATCGAGCGCGAGTCTGGCGAGCCGGTGGCGGTGCAGTGCAAGTTCTACGCGCCCGATCACTATCTGAACAAGCCGGACATCGACTCATTCCTGGCAGAGTCCGGCAAGCGCCCCTTCGCCGGCCGCCTGATCGTCTCGACGACGGACCGGTGGAACAAAGCCGCCGAGGACACGATCAAGGACCAGCAGATTCCGGTGCAGCGGATCGGGCTGCTGGACTTGATCGATTCGTCGATCGACTGGACGGGCTTCAACTTCGGGGCGCCGGAGATGCTGAGTGTGAGGGCGAAGAAGCAGTTGCGCCCGCACCAGCAGAAGGCTCTGGATGCGGTCCGTGAGGGTTTCGCGAAGCACGATCGCGGCAAGTTGATCATGGCGTGTGGCACCGGCAAGACGTTCACGAGCCTGCGGATCGCGGAAGATCTGGTCGGTGCGGGCGGCACGGTGTTGTTCTTGGTGCCGTCGATCGCGTTGTTGTCGCAGTCGTTGAAGGAATGGTCGATCGAGGCTGGCGTGCCGTTGCGGACGTTCGCGGTGTGCTCGGACTCGAAGGTTGGTAAGGACAAGGGCGGCGAGGGTGAGGATATCTCGGTCGTCGACTTGGAGATCCCGGCGACGACCGACCCGGGCAGGCTGATCGCCCAGGTCCGCGGCGGCGGGCAGGCCCGTGACCGGATGACGGTTGTCTTCTCGACGTATCAGTCGATCGATGTGGTCCACCAGGCCCAGTTGCAGGGGTTGGGCCGGTTCGATCTGATTGTGTGTGACGAGGCGCATCGCACGACGGGTGCGACGCTGGTCGGGTCGGACGAGTCAGCGTTCGTCCGCGTCCACGATGACGGGTATATCGGCGGGGCGAAGCGGTTGTATATGACGGCGACGCCGCGGATCTACGACGACGCGTCGAAGGCGAAGGCGGGCGAGGCGGACGCGCTGCTCGCGTCGATGGATGATGAGCGGCTGTATGGGCCGGAGTTCCACCGGCTGGACTTCGGGGAGGCCGTCGGGCTTGGGTTGCTGTCGGATTACCGGGTGTTGATTCTGACGGTGCCGGAGAGCGCGGTGTCGCGGGTGATGCAGTCGGCGTTCGCGGTGGATTCGGAGTTGAACCTGCCGGACGCGGCGAAGATCATCGGCTGCTGGAACGGCTTGTCGAAGCGCGGCGACCCGGGGCAGGATTTCCCGTCCGACCCGGCGCCGATGCGGCGGGCGGTGGCGTTCTGCCAGTCGATCCGCGCGTCGAAGATCTTCGCGAACGAGTTCGGCGATGTCGTCGACCACTACACGGGCCTGTTGGAGGACGAGACCGCTGCGGTCGGTGCTGACGGGACGGTCAGCTTGGATGATGCGGGGCTGTTGGAGACCGAGGTTCATCATGTGGACGGGACGATGAACATCCTGGCCCGCAACGCCGCCCTGGATTGGCTGCGTTCGGACGCTGCGGAGGGGCATTGCCGGATTCTGACGAACGCGCGCTGCCTGGCCGAGGGCGTGGACGTGCCGGCGTTGGACGCGGTGATCTTCTTGAACCCGCGTAAGTCGGAGATCGACGTCGTGCAGGCGGTCGGGCGGGTGATGCGGCAGGCCCCGGGCAAGAAGTACGGGTACATCATTTTGCCGATCGGGATCCCTGCCGGGGAGAAGCCCGACGAGGCGTTGCGCCGTAACGACCGTTACCAGGTTGTGTGGAAGGTGTTGCAGGCGTTGCGGGCGCACGATTCCCGGTTCAACGCGATGATCAACCAGATCGAGCTCAACGACGCCCCGCCGGAACGGATCCGGGTCATCGGTGTCGACATCCCCGAACCCGGTGCCCACAAGCGCACGGACACGACCATCACGCCGGATCTGCAGGCGATGCTGCCGATGGACTGGGACCAGTGGAAGGACGCGATCTTCGCGAAGATCGTCGACAAGGTCGGCTCGCGCCGGTATTGGGAGGACTGGGCCAAAGACGTCGCCGACATCGTCACCGCCCACACTACCCGGCTGACCTCGCTCATCAGGACCGGCGGGCCGCAGGTCAAGGCCGCGTTCGAGACGTTCCTGGCTGGTTTGCGGGCCAACCTGAACGATTCGATTGACCAGGCCCAGGCGATCGACATGCTCTCTCAGCACATGATCACCAAGCCGGTGTTCGACGCGCTGTTCGACGACTACCAGTTCTCCGCGCACAACCCCGTCGCCCAGGTGATGCAGACGATGCTGGAGGCGCTGGAGGGCGCGAACCTGGAGGCCGAGACCGCCGGGCTGGAGAAGTTCTACGAATCCGTGCGGGAACGCGTGGCGGGCATCGACAACGCCGAAGGAAAACAGCGCGTGCTGATGGAGCTGTATGAGAAGTTCTTCCGCCTCGCCTTCAAGAAAACCTCCGAGTCGCTGGGCATCGTGTACACGCCGGTCGAGATCGTCGACTTCATCCTCCGATCCGTCGACCACCTGCTGCACGAGCACTTCGGGCAAGGCATCACCGACAAGGACGTGCACGTGCTCGACCCGTTCACCGGCACCGGCACGTTCATCGTCCGGCTGCTCGAATCCGGGCTCATCAAGCCGGAAGACCTGGCCCGCAAGTACGCGAGCGAGCTGCACGCCAACGAGATCCTGCTGCTGGCCTACTACATCGCCGCCGCCAACATCGAAGTCACCTACCACACCCTCGCGCACCAGCCCGACGGCCAGTACACGCCGTTCGACGGCATCGTGCTCGCTGACACCTTCCAGATGACCGAAGATGGCGACACCCTCGACGACACCGTCTTCACCACCAACAACGACCGCGCCGCCGCCCAGTTACGTCTGCCGATACGGGTCATCGTCGCCAACCCGCCTTACTCCGCGAAACAGTCTTCTGGTAACGACGACAACCAAAACCTCAAATACCCGACCCTGGACGCCAAGATCGAGGCCACCTACGCCGCACGCTCCACGGCCACGAACAAGAACAGCCTCTACGATTCGTACATCCGGGCGATTCGCTGGGCCTCCGTCCGCATCCAGGGCAACGGCATCGTCGCCTACGTCTCCAACGGCGGCTACATCGACGGCAACACCGCCGACGCCCTGCGTCTTTCCCTTGTGGACGAGTTCAGCGCCATCTACGTCTACAACCTGCGCGGCAACCAACGCACCGCAGGCGAACTGTCCCGCAGAGAAGGCGGTAAGATCTTCGGCTCCGGCAGCCGCAACACCGTTGCCATCCTCCTGGCCGTCAAGACGCCAGGACATGTCGGCCCGGCTACCCTGCACTACCGCGACATCGGCGACTACCTCACCCGTGAGCAGAAACTCCACATTATTGGCGACGCCACCGTCGAGTCGATCCCGTGGCAGACCATCACCCCGAACCAGAACGGCGACTGGATCAACCAGCGTAACGATGTCTTCAGCAGCTACGCAAGTATCGGCGACAAGGACGAGCCAGGCATCTTCGACCTTCACTCGAGTGGGCTCAAGACCAACCGGGACGCCTGGGTCTACGATTTCTCCGAACCCGCGCTGCGTCAGCGCATCGAACGCATGGTGGAGTTCTACAACGCCCAGATGCGGGCTGTGCAGGCATATAGCAGCGATCATCCGTCGGCGACGGGGGCACAGGTCCTTCGCAATGTCATGGATCTGGACTCGTCGAAAATCAGTTGGAATCTCACAAAAGATCAGCCGGCGATGTTGAAAGGCGTGGAATACATCGCCAGGGCAGATCGAGTGTATGATGCTGAATACCGCCCATTCTGTCGTACACGTGTCCATTTCGACCGTCAGCTCAATGATGGTGTCTACCGCTTGTATGAGGTCTTCCCAACACCAGCACACCCGAACGTCGGCTTCTACGTCGTCGGCGCTGGTGCTCAGAAACCATTCGCCATCCACGCCATCCCTGCCCTCCCAGACGTCAACTACTGGGGCTCAGAGGGCGGCCAATTCTTTCCCCGTTGGCGTTACGAATCGATCGAGAGTGCCGCACCGCAAGACATGCTGTCCTTCGATGATCCCGACGCCGACGTTATCGACGGCTTCCGCCGCATCGACAACATCACCGACGCTGCGCTTGCCGACTACCAGGCCGCGTACGGCTCGCAGGTCACCAAGGACGACATCTTCCACTACGTCTACGGTCTCCTCCACAGCCCCGACTACCGGGAGACCTTCGCCGCCGACCTGAAGAAGATGCTGCCCCGCATCCCCAAGGTCGACACTCGCGAGACCTTCGAGGCATTCGCCACCGCTGGCCGCGAGCTGATGGAGCTACACATCGGCTACGAGCAGGTCGAACCGTGGCCCGACCTGCAGATCGTCGGAAATGAGCCGCACGGCGACCCGTACGAGTGGTTCCGTGTCACGAAGATGGCCTACGGCAAGCACCGCGAGAGCGGCAAGCTCGTCGCGGACAAGTCCGTCGTCGCCTACAACCCGCACATCACGGTCACCGGCATCCCCCTCGAAGCTCAGGAGTACATGCTCGGCGCGCGCAGCGCCATCGACTGGATCCTGGAGCGCTACCAGATCAAGACCGACAAGCCCAGCGGCATCACCAACGACCCGAACGATTGGTCTCGTGAGCACAACCAGCCCCGCTACATCCTCGACCTGCTCACGCGCATAGTCACAGTCAGCATGCGCACCGTCGAGATCGTCACCACCTTGCCGCACCTCCCGTTCACTGCAACGGGCGCCATTACGCAACCACATCGCACCGCGCACGCTGAAGGGAGATGACACAACGATGACTGTCGGTGAAGGCATATTAACGCGTCCTGTGATGTTCTTGTCGTCATATACGCCTTTGTTTATCATCTTCGCGATCCGCTTCACAGGTTGGCCGCTACGAACAGTCTGCATCGCATGCGCCATACTCGGCACAACTAGTCTGTTACTCTTGCTGCGTAGGCAAAAGGCAACCAGCCCTTCCGTATTCCAGCTAACAGCCGCAGAGCCCGCAGGCGGGGAAGCCCTCAGTTACCTGACCACTTACCTGTTGCCCTTCATGACTATAGGCTCTCCGGACGCTCGCGACATCGTAGCCTATATTGTAATCCTGCTTGTTATGTTCACGATAAGTGCTCGAACACGGGCAATTCAAGTAAATCCGCTGCTCTTCATTTTCGGTTTTATCGTGTATTCCGTTCATGACAAGAATGGCTTCACTGGTTACCTAATAGCACACAAACAGAGCATACAAGCGCCCAGAACCATATCGGCCCATCATGTAACAAACGATATCCTCTTGATACAAACCCAGAGCGACTTCGAGCCGTCGACATCCTGAAAGGAACCATCATGCCCACCCCCCTACCGTCTACGGATGGCTTAATCAATCTGGTGGTTGCTTGGCAATCGGCCCACTCAATTGAAGCCAGATTCGTTAAAACTGAAGATGATATCAACACTGAGCTCCGGCGCACTGCACGAGCCGCCCTCGAGCGCGCCTCACATCCGATCAAGTACTCGCCCGATGCCGCCCTAGAGGATGGATTATGCATGATCGCACCCCGCGACGAATTCCTAGACCAGGACCTCCTCACCAGCCTCGCCAAGGGCGGCTCGCTGCCCCTCGCGAGTAGTAGTGATCTACGACCCAACAAGACGGGCTGCTGTTACGCCGTGCTCGTCGGCAACGCGAATCCAATGATCTTCATCCGTCGGCGCACCCCAATCGTAAACGCGACCCAGACCATAAGGGCCCGCCTCGTTAGTGGTGCCCTGGTCAAGATCGAAGAGCCGCTCCTGGCGTTTGACGGCAAATTCGACGCTATTGTCGTCGGTGATTCCGTGTATATTCTTGACCAGAATGGATTTGAGAAGCTCTTCAGCGCCGAAAGCACCACGAAGGCCGTAAATAGATGGGTTAACAAGGTAGCATGCGCGATTCCAATTGAAGAAGGCGGCGATGCCACCTTAGCACACGCAGTCGCAGACAACATGCCCTTGCGCCGCAGATTGCACGCTGCAGCCAATCAACCGTATCTGGCTCATGTAACACTCGATACTCTTCGGGAGGCAATCAAGGCACAAAAGGCCAATCCAGACGAGTATCTCGGTGCGAACGGCTTGCGGCTTACCCGCACAAACGTGAGATTCTTGCTGCAGGTACTAAATGATGATTTGTTCCAAGGACAGTTATCTGAACATTATTATGCTGCCGGCACTAAGACCCGTAGAAGCTAATTCTCTCGACCGCATCGCTCATCTCAATGCGGCTCTTCCGGATCCAGAGTGTAGGGGCGCACGGCTGGGCGGAGGTTGTGTCTGGCTTGTGATGGGGGCCGGGGCTCCCCGATGATGGGAGTTCTCACGCAGCCCACACGGAAAGCCCCGACATGCCCGATGCTACCTTCACCGCGCCCGACCTGACCACCTTCGCCCGCTTGGACGGCCTCGGCCT